>Ga0209369_1000275_pt1 | contig 97624 bp, 92 predicted proteins | sample EBPBio142010_DNA_FD_185865 | JGI IMG/M metagenome (GOLD analysis project Ga0209369, IMG submission 185865) | Wastewater treatment Type I Accumulibacter community from EBPR Bioreactor in Madison, WI, USA - Reactor 1_10/4/2010_ DNA (SPAdes)... | ecosystem: Engineered > Bioreactor > EBPR >...
TAGGCCAGTAGGCCAGTAGGCCAGTAGGCCAGTAGGCCAGTAGGCCAGTAGGCCAGTAGGCCAGTAGGCCAGTAGGCCAGTAGGCCAGTAGGCCAGTAGGCCAGTAGGTCAGTAGCATACCGCTTCGTCTGGATGACCGCTATCCGGATTGAATGGCCAGTGACGGCTTGTGGCCGATAGGGGGCTCAGCGTCATTGGGCAGTCAGCAAACCCGTTGCAGAAAATTGCGCCATCTACTTGGCGCGATTTCTCGAATCGCGCCAAATCCTGTCGCGTCAGATCCCGTCAACTGCTGCAGAGCCTGATGCCACAAGGCGACTCGGGTCTTGACGGGGCTGTTGGCGCTGCACTCGGGCGCTTCGCGCCAATGCTCTTTTATTAATAGCGTGCAGCGCTTACTCCATGGGCTGCAGAGGTCATTTGAGGCATGATTGCATAGCGCACATAGCCCACTGATCGGGCCCGTTGCTTGCCGCTTTCTTCCCCTTCGTTATCCATGCAGTGAAGGTGATGGCGCGCAATTGGCGCCGCCATGTCTTGAATGCGGCTCATGTCTTACCTGCCTCCAAAAAAAGCACACCGCAGGCGCAGGCTGTCCACCGCGTGACCCGCAGCCGCCGCCAGGGCCACTACGATACGGAGCCCACCATGCCCATGGTGGATTCACCCCACAGGAGACCGATCAACCATGTTCAGCCACGTCATGCTGGGAGCCAGCGACCTCGACCAATCCAAGCAGTTCTACGACGCCGTCCTCGGCGCCCTGGGTGCCGGCCCCGGCTTCACCGACAAGAAGAACCGCACTTTCTGGCGCCACGCGGGCAACACCTTTGCCATTACCGCGCCCATCAACGGCGAGCCGGCATGCCATGGCAACGGCAGCACCATCGGCTTCGCGGCCCAGTCGCCCGAGCAGGCCGCTGCCGCCCATGCCGCCGGCGTGGCCGCGGGCGGCACGACCTGCGAAGACCCCCCGGGCTGGCGCGGCGACCATGGCGCCGGGGGCATGTACCTGGCCTATCTGCGCGATCCCGACGGCAACAAGCTCTGCGTGCTGCACCGCCCGCCCAAGGCCGCCTGACCCCGGAGCGTTCACGCATGCAACTATCCGAACAATGGGTGCTGGTCACCGGCGGCGCCCGCGGGCTGGGCCAGGCGATCACCCGCGCGCTGGCGCGCGAGGGTGCGGGTGTGGTCATCAACTACCACCGCAGTGAGGCCGCCGCGCAGGCGCTGGCCGAGGAGCTGGGCCCGCGCGCCATCGCGCTGCAGGCCGACGTGACCGATGCCGCCGCCGTGCAGCGGCTCTTCGCCGCGGCGCGCGAGCGCACCGGCGCCCCCATCAGCGCCGTGGTGAACAACGCGCTGGCGCAGTTCTCGTTCGACGGCGATGCGCGCCCCAAGCTGGGCGAGATCGCCTGGGAGCGCTTCAGCCAGCAGATCGAGGGCGCGGTCAAGGGCGCGCTCAACACCATGCAGGCGGCGCTGCCCGCCATGCGCGCGCAGGGCTTCGGGCGCGTCGTGAACGTGGGCACGAATCTGTTCCAGAACCCGGTGGTGCCTTACCACGACTACACGGCGGCCAAGGCGGCGCTGCTGTCGCTCACGCGCACGGCGGCGAACGACCTGGGGCCTGACGGCATCACGGTGAACATGGTCTCGGGCGGACTGCTGCGCACCACCGACGCCAGCCGCGCCACGCCCGAGGCGGTGTTCGACCTGATCGCCAGCCTGACCCCGCTGCGCCGCGTGACCACGCCGGAGGAATTCGCCGACGCGGTGCTGTTCTTCCTCTCGCCCTGGGCGCGCGCGGTGACCGGGCAGAATCTGGTGGTCGACAGCGGCCTCGTAAAGGATTGACCATGGCTCTCACCCACCCGATCACCGCCAAGTGGCCCGCCCAGCACCCCGACCGGCTGCAGCTGTATTCGCTGCCCACGCCCAACGGCGTGAAGGTGTCGATCGCGCTGGAGGAGATGCAGCTGCCCTACGAGGCGCACAAGGTGAGCTTCGAGAGCGGCGACCAGCTCTCGCCCGAGTTCCTGTCGCTGAACCCGAACAACAAGATCCCGGCCATCATCGACCCCGATGGCCCGGGTGGTCGGCCGCTGGCGCTGTTCGAGTCCGGCGCCATCCTCATCTACCTGGCCGAGAAGACGGGCCAGTTCCTGCCGCGCGAGCCGGCCGCGCGCTACGAGACGCTGCAGTGGCTGATGTGGCAGATGGGCGGCGTGGGGCCAATGTTTGGCCAGCTGGGGTTCTTCCACAAGTTTGCCGGCAAGGACTGGGAGGACAAGCGCCCGCGCGAGCGCTACGCGGCCGAGTCGCGCCGCCTGCTGGGCGTGCTGGAGCAGCGCCTGGCGGCCAGCGAATGGATCATGGGCGGCGACTACACCATTGCCGACATAGCGGTCTTTCCGTGGGTGCGCAACCTGGTGGGTTTTTACAATGCCGGCCTTTTGGTCGGCTGGGCCGACTTTCCCCAGGTGCAGCGGGCGCTCGATGCCTTCGTCGCGCGCCCTGCCGTGCAGCGCGGGTTGCAGATTCCCGCCTAAGAACAACATCCCCGCATCCCGGAAGGACTCCACATGACCGCCAGCGCACCGCAAAAAAGAGGCATCCCGCCTGCCTATTTGATTCTTGTCGCCATGTTGGTAGGCATAGGCGTGGGCTACTTTGTCTTCGTCAATTTCCCCGACAAGCAGGCCGCCAAGGAGGTGGCGGGCTACATCTCCATCATGTCCGACGTGTTCCTGCGCCTGATCAAGATGCTGATCGGCCCGCTGGTGTTCTCCACGCTGGTGGTGGGCATTGCGCATATGGGCGACGCGGCCTCGGTGGGGCGGGTGTTCATGAAGGCCATGCTGTGGTTCGTCACGGCGTCGCTGGTCTCGCTGGTGCTGGGCCTGGTGCTGGCGAACTGGCTGCAGCCCGGTCACAACCTGGGCCTGCCGCTGCCCGACGTGGGCGCGGCCACCAACCTGGCCACGGCCAAGTTCACGCTCAAGGAGTTCGTCAACCACCTGGTTCCCAAGTCCTTCGCCGAGGCCATGGCGAACAACGAGATCCTGCAGATCGTGGTGTTCTCGATGTTCTTCGGCGTGGCCCTGGCGGCCCTGGGCGAGAAGGGCAAAACCCTGGTGCTGGTGGTCGAGGAGCTGGCCCATGTGATGCTGAAGATCACCGGCTATGTGATGAAGCTCGCGCCGCTGGCCGTGCTCTCGGCCATGGCGGCCACGGTGGCGGTGAATGGCCTGGGCATCCTGCTCAAGTTCGCCGTGTTCATGGGTGATTTCTATCTGGGCCTGTTCATCTTGTGGGCGCTGCTCATAGGCGCCGGCTTCGTCTTCCTGGGGCCGCGCATCTTCAGGCTCATGGTGCTGATCAAGGAGGCCTTTATGCTGTCGTTTGCCACGGCCAGCTCCGAGGCCGCCTACCCCAAGATCCTGGACGCGCTGGACCGCTTTGGCGTCAAGCGCAAGATCTCCAGCTTCGTCATGCCCATGGGCTACTCGTTCAACCTGGACGGCTCCATGATGTACTGCACGTTTGCCACGCTGTTCATCGCCCAGGCGTACGACATCCACCTGTCGCTGGCCACGCAGATCACCATGCTGATGATCCTGATGCTCACCTCCAAGGGTATGGCCGGCGTGCCGCGCGCCTCGCTGGTGGTGATTGCCGCCACGCTGAACCAGTTCGACATTCCCGAGGCCGGCCTGCTGCTCATCCTGGGCGTGGACACCTTTCTGGATATGGGCCGCTCGGCCACCAACGCGGTCGGCAACTCGATTGCCAGCGCCGTCGTCGCCAAGTGGGAGGGGCAGCTGTTGACCACCGACGAAGCCGCCCAGCACGAGCAGCGCATGGACGAGGAGGCGGCCGCGCGCGCCCATCCCATTCCCGGGCCGGATCTGGCATGACCGCGCTGCGCCATCTTCTCTGCGCTGCGCCCCTGCTGGCGGCCCTGGCCGTGCAGGCCCAGGACGCGGACAGCACACCCAGCAACCCCGGGCCGCAGGCGCTCACCGGCACCCTGGCCCAGGTGCATGCCAGCGGCAGCATTGCGCTGGCCTACCGGGGCAGCTCGGTGCCGTTTTCCTACCTGGGCGCGCAGGGTCAGCCCATCGGCTACTCGATCGAGCTGTGCAAGGCGCTGGTGCGCGCCGTCGAGGTGGCGGTGCAGCGGCCCCTGGAGATCCGCTGGGTGAGCGTGACCTCGGCCACGCGCATGCAGGCCATTGTTTCGGGCCAGGCCGATCTGGAATGCGGCTCCACCACCAGCAACCTGGAGCGGCAGAAGACCGTCGCCTTCTCGCCCACCATCTTTGTCGCCGGCACGCGGCTGCTGGTGCGCAAGGGCGAGGGCATACGCGACTGGCGCGACCTGGCGCATAAAAAGGTGGCGGTGACGGCCGGCACCACCAACGAACAGGTGATGCGCAATCTGTCGCAGCGCCTGAAGGTGCCCATGACGCTGCTGGTCGCGCCCGATCACGCCCAGGCCTTTGCCGAGGTGGACAGTGGCGCCGCCGACGCCTTTGCCACCGACGACGTGCTGCTCTACGGCCTGGTGGCGCAAACCCCTGGTGCGGCCAAGCGCCTGGCCGTGGTGGGCGAGCTGCTGTCCTACGAGCCCTATGCCGTCATGTTCCGCAAGGCCGACCCGCAACTGGCCAAGCTGGTCACCGACAGCATGCGCGCGCTGGCACGCGACGGCGAGATCGACCGCCAGTACCGCCGCTGGTTCCTGCAAAAGCTGCCCGGCAGTCAGCAGCGCCTGGGCCTGCCGATGAGCGCGCAGTTTGAGGCCATCATCCAGAGCCTGGCCGCCGCCCAGGTCGAATAAGCCCTTCATGAGCCACGCAGTCTCCGAGCTGCGCGCCGCGCGCCTGGCGCGCAGCGCCAAGCCCTTTCTGGCACGCGGTGGCTCGCGCCGCCCGCATTGCCCGGCCTGCCGCCTGGTCACCAGCCACTGCCAATGCGCACTGCGCCCGCAGGTGCACACGCATGCCGGCATCTGCTTGCTGATGCACGACACCGAGCCGCTCAAGCCCAGCAATACCGGCTGGCTGATCGCCGATCTGGTGGCCGACACTCATGCTTTTGGCTGGGCGCGCACCGAGGTCGATCCGGCCCTGCTGGCGCTGCTGGCCGACCCGCAATGGCAGCCCTATGTGGTGTTCCCTGGCGAGTACGCGCCGCCCGAGCGCGTGCTGCAGACCCTGCCCGAGGCCGCCGGGGCAGGCCCGCGTCCGCTGTTCGTGCTGCTGGACGCCACCTGGCCGGAGGCGCGCAAGATGTTCCGCAAGAGCCCCTATCTGGAGCGCCTGCCGGTGCTCAGCCTGGAGGGCGATGTCTCGCGCTACCGGCTGCGCCGCTCGCGGCGCGGCGAACATTTGTGTACCGCCGAGGTGGCCGCCCTGTGCCTGGACAAGGCCGGCGATGCGCAGGCCGGTGCGCTGCTGCAGGCCTGGCTTGATGTCTACAGCGAGCGCTACCTGCTGGCCAAGAACCAGCGCCCGGTCGATCCGGACAGTGCGGCCCACCGGCAACTGGCCGCCGCCCTGGCTTGACGCAACTGCTTGCCTGGCGCGCCATGCGCCTGGCCACAATACGCACCACCATGCACCGCAGACAGATCCTTGCCCAGCTGGGCGCCGCCTCCCTGGCCCTGCTGACCAGCTGCGCCCGCGCGGCGCCCGGCTACACCATCAGCCAGCGGCAGCTGCAACAGGCCCTGGCCGAGCGCTTTCCGCGCAGCTACCCGCTGGCCGGCCTGCTGGATCTGCAGCTGCAGGCGCCGCGCCTGACCCTGCTGCCCGAGCGCAACCAGCTCAACGCCGTGATGGACCTGGCCGCCACCGGCCCGCTGCTGGCGCGCCGCTATACGGGCGTTTTCGACGTGGACTTCGGTCTGCGCTACGAGGCCCAGGATCGCAGCATCCGCGCGCACCAGTTGCAGGTGAACGCGCTGCAACTGGAGGGCCTGAAACCCCAGGCGGCCGCGCTGCTGCAGCGCTATGCCCAGCAGCTGGCAGACCAGTCGCTGCATGGCGTGGTGCTGCACCAGCTGCAGGACAAGGATTTGGCGCCCATTGACGCGCTGGGCCTGCAGCCCGAGAGCATCAACGTCACGCCGCGTGGTCTGCTGGTGCGCTTTGGGCCCAAGCCATTGTCTTGATCGCTTCTGTTTTAATAGCTGTTTGCGCTTGATGGATAAGCGTCAGAGCCGGTTTTACTCCCTCTCCCTCCGGGAGAGGGTGGGGGTGAGGGCGCACGGCCCAGTCTGAGGCATGTGCCTGAACAGGGTTGTTTGCTTTGACAGGCACGGGCCATGTCCTACGCCGGTGCGTCCGGCCTGCGGCTACAAAGAAGGGGTTTGCAACCGTCCATGCCGCACACCATGACCCAGACCCCGCCCGCCGCACCGTCCCGCCTGAGCGCGGCCCCGCCCGAGCCGGTGGTGGTGATCACCGGCGCCTCCAGCGGCATAGGCCATGCCACGGCGCTGGCGTTTGCGCGCCGCGGTGCACGCGTGGTGCTGGCGGCGCGCAATGCCGACACCCTGGCCCCCGTGGCCATGGCCTGCCGCGCCGCCGGCGGTCAGGCCCTGGGCATGCCCACCGACGTGACCGACCCCGCCGCCGTGCTGGCCCTGGCCGACAGGGCCGTGCGCCATTTCGGGCGCATCGACATCTGGGTCAACGCCGTCGGCGTTGGGGCCGTGGGGCGCTTTGACGGCGTGCCGCTGGCCGCACACAGGCGCGTCATCGAAGCCAACCTGCTCGGCCATGTGCATGGCGCGCATGCGGCGCTGGCGCGCTTTCGCGCCCAGGGGCGCGGCCTGCTGGTCAACGTCATCTCGCTCGGCGGCTGGCTGCCCACGCCCTATGCCGCGGCCTATGCGGCCAGCAAGTTCGGCCTGCGCGGCCTGTCCGAGAGCCTGCGCGCCGAGGTCGCCGACCTGCCGCTGGTGCATGTCTGCGCCGTGGCGCCCACGGTGGTGGACACGCCCGGCCTGTCGCATGGCGCCAACTACACCGGCCGGCGCCTGGCCGCGCCCCTGCCCATGGTCGATCCGCACGCGGTGGCCCAGGCCATCGTGGAGCTGGCCGACAACCCCGAGCCGCGCGCCGTCACCTGGCTGGGCCTGGGCGCGCGGCCGGCGCGCCTGGCGCATGCGCTGGCACCCCAGGGCACGGCGCGCGCGCTGCGCTGGCTCAGCGACCTGGGGCTGCGTCGTGCGGCGCCTGCAGCGCTCTCCGAGGGCAACCTGTTTCGCCCCTCGCTGCACACCGCCATCGACGGCGGCCACCGCCGGCGCCTGCAGGGCTCCGCCGGGCTGGTGGCGCTGCTGGGCGTGGCGGGCCTGGCCCTGGGCTGGTGGCTGGGGCGCCGGCGCTGAGGTTGCCGTTACAAGCGTCCGGCGTCTTCCTACAGACATCGCCCTGGTCTCGTCATAGCATCCAAGAAGGCCCGGGGGCCGCTGCTCCCCCGGTTCAACACCGCGTGCGCAGGAGGCGATCATGATCGAGACACCACAGATCATCGACACCGGCCCCGCGCGCGCCGCAGCCTTGATTCGCGTCCACTGCCCGCGTGAAGAGTTGCTGTGCACCATGGGACGCGGGGTGCGTGAGCTGCTGGATCGCATCCGCGCCCAGGGCGCCCAACCCATAGGCCCGTTGTTCACCCACCATCTGCGCCGGCCCACCGACAGCTTTGACAGCGAGGTGGGTGTGCTCGTAAGCCGGCCCGTGGGCCGCATCGGCCATGTCTATCCCGGCCAATGGCCGGCCATGCAGATGGTGCGCACCCTGTACCGTGGCCGCTACGAAAACCTGCCGCAGGCCTGGACCGATCTGCGCGCCTGGATTGCCGGCCAGGGTCTGGCCACCACCGGCGAGCTGTGGGAGTGCTACATCACCGGCCCCGAGATCGGCTCCGATGCCAGCGCCTGGCGCACCGAGCTCTACCTGCCGTTGTCCGGAGAGAGTGCCTGATGCTCTTGAAAAGTGAGCTGCCAGCGTTCCAGCCATGGGCCGCAGTGTTGCGCAACTGCTGGCTGGGCAAGGCGCCGGCCGGCCCCATATGCACTGCATGGCACGCCGCGTGCCGCCGATTCCCAGACCCGCAAAGCCCCGCCCCATGAACAGCACCCCCATGAACAGCACCGCCAGTCCCGTCCTGCACCGCCAGCCGCTGGGCCCGCTGTGGCCCACGCTGGACCCGTTCTTGTTCTGTGCCCACCACGACGACGCCTATCCCGCCGGCAATGGCGCCATGGGCGTGCAGGCCGTGGCGCTGGAGGGGCGGCAGATGGGCAGCGATTTCAGCCGCAAGGACGGCTTTTCCATGTACCACGGCGACAGCGTGCCCGGTTTTCCCGGCCACCCGCACCGCGGCTTCGAGACCGTGACGCTGGTGCGCAAGGGCCTGATCGACCATGCCGACTCCCTCGGCGCGGCCGCGCGCTTTGGCGGCGGCGACGTGCAGTGGCTCACCGCGGGCCGGGGCATACAGCATTCGGAGATGTTCCCGCTGCTGGCCAGCGACGCGCCGAACCCGCTGGAGCTGTTCCAGATCTGGCTGAACCTGCCCGCCCGCCGCAAGCTGGTGCCGCCGCACTTCACCATGCTGTGGAACGAGCGCATCCCGCGCCTGGTGCATGCCGACGCGGCCGGCCGGCGCGCCACGGTCACCGTGATCGCCGGCGCGCTCGACGGCGCGGACGCGCCGCTGCCCCCGCCGCCCGAATCCTGGGCCGCGCAGGCCGACGCCGACGTGGCCATCTGGACGCTGAGGCTCGAACCCGGCGCGCGCTGGAGCCTGCCGCCCGCGCGCGGCCAGGGCACGCGCCGCATGCTCTATTGGTTCGTGGGCGCGGGCCTCACGATCGCGGGCGAGCCGCAGGCCGGCCACGCCGCGCTGGAGGTCGTGGCCAACCGGGCGCTGGCGCTGGTCAACAGCGGCGCCGACACCGTGGAATGCTTGCTGCTGCAGGGCCGGCCCATAGCCGAGCCGGTGGTGCAGTACGGCCCCTTCGTCATGAACACCCAGCAGGAAATCCTGCAGGCCCTGCAGGACTACCGCCGCACGCAGTTCGGCGGCTGGCCCTGGGGCGCAAGCGACCCGGTGCACGGGGCCGAGAGGCGGCGCTTTGCGCGCTATCCGGGGGCGCAGGCGGACGAAAGACCTTAAGCGGAGTCGGCATTCAGCCGCGCCCACGCTGCTGCCCACTGTCCTGCGGGCTGAAGTCGCCAGTGCCATCGCTGGCAAAACCCTCCGGTGCGAATTTCTTGGCTTGACAAAGCCGGAGTGAGTTTTGCATACTCAAGAATTATGATGACTATCATCATATTTTTTTTGATGATCACTGGAGACGATATGGACTTTCAACACATCACCTATGAGAAGCTCGGCGCGGTTGCGCGTGTGTCTCTGAATCGCCCGCAGGTACGCAACGCCCAGGACAGGCTGCTGCTGCGCGAGCTGGATGCGGCGGTCAAGGATGCGGAGGCCGACAAGGAGATCCGCGTCGTCGTCATCGCCGCCGTGGGCGATCATTTCTCGGCTGGGCATGACCTGAAGTCCTCAAAGATCGAGCGCCCCAACCCCACTGTGGAGGAGCGCTGGGACTACGAGGAGGAGCACTTCTTCGAGTACTGCATGCGCATCCACGACCTGAAGAAGCCCACCATCGCCCAGGTCCAAGGCGCCTGCATTGCCGGGGGATTTATGGTGGCGAACATGTGCGACCTCATCGTGTGCTCCGAGGATGCCTTCTTCTCCGATCCCGTCGCCCACTCCATGGGGACGGCGAGCCTGGAGGTGTTCGTCCACCCCTGGGTGATGAGCATGCGCAAGGCCAAGGAGCTTCTTTTCACGGGGCGGCGCCTGGGCGCGAAGGAAGCGTACGAGATCGGCATGATCAACAAGGTCGTACCCCGCTCGGATCTGGAAAGCGCGACCATGGAACTGGCGAACTATGTCGCCGCTGCGCCACCGTACGCGGTGCGATTCGTCAAGAAGTCGCTAAACAGGACCTGGGATGCGCAGGGCTTCAAGGTCGCACTTTCGGCGCACTTCGACGTGCATCAGCTGTCCCATATGACGAACGAGTTCCAGGCGCACCTGGCCAAGGGGCTGGACAGCACCATCAAGCGCGCGAAAGCCGTTTCCTGAGCCGGCCGGGGACTGTCATGGAAACACGCAGACTGCCTCTTGATGGCGTTCGGGTGCTGGACTTTTCGCGCGTCATCGCGGGGCCGACCTGCAGCATGGCGCTTGGAGACCTGGGGGCCGATGTCATCAAGGTCGAGCACCCGGACCGGGGTGATGACACGAGAGACTACGGCCTGCGGGTCGGCAGGACGGAGACGACCTATTTCAACAGCATGAACCGGAACAAGCGTTCCATCACGCTGGACCTGCAGCGCGAGGAGGACCGCGATACGGCCAGGGAACTGGTGCGCCAATGCGACGTGGTCGTGCAGAACTTCAAGGCCGGCGGCATGGCGAAGATGGGGCTGGCTTACGAGGACCTGAAGGCGATCAAGCCGGACATCGTCTATTGCTCGATCACGGGCTATGCCAGCGACGGCATGGAGGCACAGCGCCCGGGCTATGACATCGTCATTCAAGGCGAGGCCGGCCTCATGGCCATCAATGGAGACGCCCATCTGCCGCCCTTGAAGTTCGGGACGGCGATCGTTGACATGGTCACGGGGCTCTATGCCGCGCAGGCGGTCCTGGCCGCCTTGTTCGACCGTCAAAGAACGGGCAAGGGGCGCCACATCGAAATGGCCTTGTTCGACTGCGGAGTGATGATTACCGCCTTCTACGGCCTGGATGCGCTTCTTACGGGAAAGGACCCGGCTCGTTGCGGCAACAACCATCCTTCGATCGTCCCGTATGGCGTATTCGATGCGGCCGATGGTCCGCTGGTCATCGCGGTTGGCAACAACGCGCAGTTCGGCAGGTTCTGCGGCATTCTCGGGCGACCGGAACTGGCCGACGATGAGCGCTTTCGCACTAACATCCTGCGCTCGGCAAACAGACAGGCGCTGGTTCCGATCCTGATGGAGGAGGTGCGTCAACGCTCCCGGGACCAACTGCTGGTGCAACTGGCAGAGGCGGGCATTCCGTCGGGTAAGGTTCTAGGACTGCTTGAGGCGCTGACCTCCGGACGCGCGCAAGAGGCGGGGCTGGTCACGGTCCAGCCGCACCCGGACGCCGGCCAGACGCATGTGCTGAGTTCGCCCTACCGCGTGGATGGGGAGCGGCTGGGGGTGCGCCTTCCTCCTCCTCAGCTGGGCGCCCATTCCCGTGAGGTTCTTGAACAACTCCTGGGCCGTTGACCGGGGCGCGCAAGCCAGCACTTGCGCCGCTCGGGCCGGGCGCACCGAGACGCGCCCGCTTTCCCATCTGGTCTATTTGCCGCTGCCGAACGAGTCGGTCAGAAATGCCTTGACCTGGTTCAGCAGCTGATCCGACCGTTTCGTGTCGGTATAGACCCGCGACAACATCAACGCACCCACCATCGCACTCACGGCCACCATCGCGTGCTTTTCATCGTGGTCGGGCAGTGCCGCAGCCACCTGTTTGAAATAGGACTCGATGTGAGCCTCCATGACCTTCCTGGCGGCTTCGTCGCCGCGGCTGACTTCCGCGGCCAGCGCCGAAATGGCGCAGCCACTGTGGCGGGAGTCGCGATGCCCCCTGCTCAGGTAGCTCTTGACCATGCTCACGAAGTCTCTTGGCCTTCCCTGGGCGGCTGCGGCTCGGGCGCTGGCTTCGCCATCGACAAGCGCCCGCTCCAGAGCTTCGGCCACCAGTTCCGAGCGCGATGCGAAGTGCCCATAGAAGCCACCGTGTGTGAGGTTCACACTGCGCATGAGCTTGTTCACGCTAATGGAGTCCAGGCCTTCTGCGCGGACTTGTTCGGCGGCCTTGTTCAGTATGCGTTCTCGAGTGGTGAGGGTCTCTACGGGGGAATCACTCATGGATAACTCCTCGATGGCGGTTGACATGTGCAAAATTTTGCCACACACTGATCATGATGATGATCATCATCATTATTTAATGTTGGCAATCTAGGAGATATCAATGACTGAGTCAGTAGTTCCCGGTACCGTCCGCCATGAGCGTCATGGTCGCATTCTCAAAATCGTCATCGACAACCCAGGCAAGAAGAACGCGTTCAGCCCGGAAATGATGATGGAACTGGCGCAGGCGCTGACGCTGCTGGATGAGGATCCGGAGCTCTGGGTGGGGGTCGTGTGCGCAGCCGGGGAGCATTTCACCGCGGGCCTGGACATGCCCAAGTTCTTTGGCCCCAAGGCAACGGCAAAGCCCCGCACCAAGGAGATGGTGGATCCGATGGGGCTGGTGCGCCAATGCACGAAGCCGATCGTGACCGCCGTCCAGGGCATCAACTACACCATCGGGATTGAAATGATGCTGGCCGGTGACATCGTGGTCGCTGCCAGCGATACACGTTTCTGCCAGATGGAGTCCAAGCGGGGTATCGCCCCGCTGGGCGGCGCGCACTTCCGATACGTGACGCGGGCCGGCTGGGGCAATGCCATGTACCACCTGATGCTGTGCGATGAGTTCACGGCGCAGGAGGCCTACCGCATCGGCCTGGTTCAGGAGGTCGTGGCGCCGGGCGAGCAGATCGAACGCGCGATGCAACTGGCAGAAACCATTGCGAAGAACGCACCCTTGGGCATACAGGCCATGAAGCAGGCGGGCAAGAAGTTCATCGAGGCCGGCGAAGCAGCCGCCATCGAGGCCATCCCCGCTATCCGGGTCAAGGTGATGGGCAGCGAAGACGCGGCCGAAGGCATCAAGTCCTTCGTCGAACGGCGACCAGCGGTCTTCCGTGGAGCTTGACAGGTATGGCCACGATCTACAAAGCCCCGGTGCAGGACTATGTGTTCCTGCTCCATGATGTTTTCGGCCCGCGTTTTCCTGAGTTGATCGGCGAGCTGACGGCCGATGACACCAGTACCCTGCTCGGAGAGGCGGCGAAGCTGTTGGAAGAGGTGTGGGCGCCGCTGGACGAGGTGGGCGACGCACAGGGATGCACGTTTGCCGACGGTGCGGTGACGACGCCCAGCGGCTTCAAGAATGCCTTCGACCTCTACCGCAACAGCGGGTGGAACAGCATCAGTGCCAGCGTGGAGGACGGCGGCGGCGGCCTGCCGAACGCGATGGCCCAGGCACTGCGCGAGTTCACGAGTTCCGCCAACAACTCGCTGGGCCTGTACTTCGGGCTGACGAATGGAGCGCATGCGACCATCCGCCGCAATGGCGAGGACTGGATGCGCCGGCATGTGGTTCCACGCATGACCGTGGGGGAGTGGACCGGAACCATGTGCTTAACGGAGCCGCACTGCGGCACCGACCTGCGCCTGATGAAGACCAAGGCCGTGCCTCAGCAGGACGGCAGCTACCGCATCTCCGGCACGAAGATCTTCATCTCCGCCGGTGACCACGACATGGCCGGCAACATCGTGCACTTGGTGCTGGCGAAGGTGCCGGATGCCGACGGCCGCGTGACGGACGCCCTCGGCAGCGTCAATCTGTTCCTGGTTCCCAAGTGGAACGTCGATCCCGCCACCGGCGAGCTTGGCGCGCGCAACGGCGTCACCACGGGTGGCATCGAGCACAAGATGGGGCTCAAGGGCAATGCCACCTGCACCATGAATTTCGAGGAGGCCATCGGCTACCGGATCGGGGGCAGCAAGGAAGGGGCGGGCAAGTCCAGCTCGGCGGGCATGAGCGGCATGTTCGAGCTCATGAACCATGCGCGCATCAACACCGGCATCCAGTCCCTCGGGTCCGCGGTGCGGGCCCACGGCCATGCCGTGCACTACGCCAAGGAACGCCTGGCCGGGCGGGCGCTGGACCCGGCGCAGCGTAGCGCAGGCGCCGCGGATCCCATCATCTGCCACGCCGATGTGCGGAGGCTGCTGCTCAAGCAGGCCGCCTATATCGAAGGTGCGCGGGCGCTGGCGCTCTATGTGCGTGCCACGCAGGATGCCGTGGGCGAGTCGCAGGCGCACGACAAGGCGATCGGGGTGTTTCTCACGCCCGTGGTGAAGGCCTACCTGACCGACAAGTCCTTTGAAGCCACCAACGATGCCCTTCAGGTGATGGGCGGGCACGGCTACATCCGCGAAAACGGGCTGGAACAGCTGGTGCGCGACGCCCGGATATTCCAGCTCTACGAGGGTGCGAACGGGGTCCAGGCCTTCGACCTGGCCGCGCGCAAGCTGAAATCTGCGGACGGTTGGGCGGCATTTGGCAGCTATGCCTCCGAAGTCGAGCAATGCGCCGAGCAGGCCTTGGGCGATTCGTCGCTGAAAGCCATGGCTGCCGCCTTGATGGAGGCGACCGCGGCCGTCCGTACTTCGGCGCAGTGGATCACGGACGCCGGCAGGAAGCTGAACGATGCGCCCGGTGCTTCCTATGACTTCCTGCGAATGATGGGCATCCATGCCTTCGGCTACATGTGGCTGGTGATGGCAATGACCGCCGTGCAGGCCGTGGCGGATGGATCGGGAACCGATTTCCACCGCCGGAAACTGGCGCTGGCCCGGTACTGGATGGAGAAAGAGTTGCCCATGTTGTCAGCGTTCGGGAAGTCCATTGCATCCGGTTCGGAATGCCTGATGGATTTGCCGGCCGATCTCGTGTGATGGTGAATCTGAAAATCAAATACTTAGGAGATGACGATGAAAAGACGTGAATTTGTGCGCCTGGGTGTCGGTACAGCCGTCGGCGGTGCGGCCGGGGCGATTCCTTTGGCGCACGCCCAGTCGGGCGCATTCCCCAACAAACCTATCAAGATCATGGTCGGGTTCGCTGCCGGTGGCGTGACCGATCTCGTCGTGCGGGCGCTTGCCGAGGCCGCAGCCACCACGTTAAAGCAGCGCGTGGTCGTGGAGAACAAGCCGGGTGCCGGAGGCGTGTTTCCCAGCCAGCAATTGCAGACCAGTCCTGCGGATGGCTATACCCTGGGTCTGGTGGTGCAGTCGGTGTACCGGCTTCCGTACATGATGGATATCAAGTGGAATCCGGCCGCCGATCTGGACTACGTTCTCCGATTGACGGGGTTCACCTGGGGCATCGTCGTGCCGGCAAAGTCGCCGATCAAGACTTTCAGCGACTACATCGCCTATGCCAAGGCGCACCCGGGTGAACTGAGCTATGCCACCTCCGGGGCCGCGACCACGCAGCACCTGACGATGGAGCAGATTTCCCGGCAGGCGGGTGTGACGCTGAATCACGTTCCCTTCAAGGGCACGGCGGAAGCCATTCCGGCGCTGCTGGGCGGACATGTCATGTCCATGGCCGATGCATCGACCTGGGGCCCCTATGTGGACGCGGGAGAAATGCGCTTGCTGGTTGTCTGGAGCGAGAAGCGGATCCCCAAGTATCCGAATATCCCGACGCTGAAGGAGCTTGGCATCAACCTGGTTCAGACCTCTCCGTGGGGACTTGCGGCGCCCAAGGGAACGCCGCCACAGGTGATCAAGACGCTGCATGATGGCTTCAGGGCGGCCATGGATGCGAAGGTCTTCAAAGACATTCTCGCGAAATACGACATGGAGCCTCAATACCTCAATGGAGAGGCATACAAAGCGTTTGCGGCAGAGCAGATTGTTCGCGAGAGCGAAATATTGAAATCCCTTGGTTTCAAGCGTGGAGGTGCCTAACAGGGTGTGAGGATCGGCTGGCGCTCGGCCGGCGGCGCGTGCGGGACAATGGCGCACTCTTTTTTTCTGAAACGCGCGCCCCATGAACATCACCAAAGACACCGCCGTCACGCTGAGCTACAAGATCACCGACCCCGCCACCGGCAAGCCGCTCGACGCCGGCCATGTGGCCTACCTGCATGGTGGCTACGAGAACATCTTCCCCAAGGTCGAGGCCGCGCTCGAAGGCCAGGCCGCAGGCCATGCCGCCACCCTGGACCTGGCCGTGGAGGATGCCTTCGGCGCGCGCGACGAGTCCCTGGTGCGCACCATTCCCAAGAGCGAGTTCCCGCCCGGCGTGAAGGTCGGCGGCCAGCTGCAAGGGGCGGGCGCCGACGGCCAACCGCAGGTCTTCAATGTCGTCAAGATCAAGGGCCCCGAGGTGCACCTGGACGGCAATCACCCGCTGGCCGGCCGCGCCCTGCGCTTTGCCTGCAAGGTCACCGAGGTGCGCGCCGCCAGCGCCGAGGAGATTGCCCACCGCCATGTGCATGGCGGCCATGGCCATCACCACTGATCATTTATTGATAGCTGCTGGCGCTTTACAGATAAGCGTTAGCGCCGTATTTCATTGCGCATCAATGGCGCCGCAGCAGCGCGCGGCGCAGCAGGCGCTCGGCGCGGTCGCGGATCTGCAACGGGCCGCGGCCGGGCCGCGGACGCGCGCGGGCCTGGCTGCAGGCGGCCAGAAAGTCGCGCAGCAGCGGCATGTCGTCCAGCGTCACGCCCTCGCGTGAGCGGAACTCCGGGTGCCACTGCGTGGCCGCGATGTAGCCGCGTCCGTTGCCGCCCTGGCGGCGTATGGCCTCGGGCAGGCCGTCGGGGTGGCTCCAGGCCTCGATGTCAAAACCCGGCGCCAGCCGCTTGATACCCTGGTGGTGGATGCTGTTGACGGTGACGCGCCGGCGCCCCGGGTACAGCCGCGCCAGCTGCGTGTGGGGCACGATGTCCACCTCGTGCACATGCTGGTCGTAGGTGATGGCGTTGCGGTGCTGCAGGGCGCCGGGGTGCTGGGTCTCAATGTCCTGGTACAGCGTGCCGCCAAAGGCCACGTTGATCAGCTGCAGCCCGCGGCACACGCCAAAAATGGGCTTGCCGGCCTGGCTGAAGGCCTCGACCACCGCCAGGTCATACAGGTCGCGCACGCGGTCACCCAGCCAGGCGTCCTTGAGCGGCTCCTCGCCATAGCTGCCGGGCCAGACATCCGAGCCGCCGTGCATGACCACGCCATCGAGCCATTCGGCGTAATGCTTGAGCGTGACATCGCCGCGCGCCGTCTCGCCCGTGGGGCAGGGCACCATTACCACCAGTGCGCCGGCCGACATGATCCAGTGCGCAATCGACTGCTCCACGTACTGCAGGGTCTTGTTGGTGAACAGCGATCGATCGGGGTCGGCATGCGAGAAGCAGGCCGACAGGCCAATCTTCAAGCGGCTGGCGGAATGGGACAGGAGCGACATGCAACAGTTGTAGCATTGACATCCGGAAACGTCTGTAGGCACAGGCTGCGGTACTGCCAACAGCAGGGGGAATGTGGCGCCCGGGCCACTGTCCATGCGGCCACCCGCCTGTGGATGGGATTCAAGCGCCAGCTTGCCGGCTCAGGCATGATGGATACCAAGGGCCCGGGTTCGGGCCTGGTTTCAACCAAGGAGGATAGACATGCAGATCCAAGTGCACACCAACGACAACATCCAGGGCGGTGAGTCGCTGATCCGTTGGGCCCAGGACGAGGCGGCAGCCAAGCTGGCGCGCTTTCGCGAACATGTGACGCGCGTGGAGCTGTTCCTGTCCGACGTGGACGCGGGCAAGTCCGGCGTGGACGACAAGCGCTGCGTGATCGAGGCCCGCCCCGCCGGCCGCCAGCCGGTGGCAGCCACCGCCGAGGCCGCCAAGGTGGCCGACGCCGTGGCCGCGGCACTGGACAAGCTGGTGCGCTCGCTGGGCGACGACATCACCCGCGCCAAGGATCGCCAGGGCCGCGAAAGCATTCGCACGGCGGAGTGATCTTCTATCAAAATAATAGCTGCCGGCGTTTGCTGAAAGAGCGTTAGAGCATTTTTTTGTTCAAGAAAGGGCTGCGCGCATGCAATGCGTTCGCAGCCCTTTGCGTTCTTATAGAACCGGCAACTAACGGTTGTGGACTGTCGTCATCCCGGCGAAAGCCGGGATCCAGCAGCTACGCTGGCTAAGGGCGTCCCTGGATCCCGGCTTTCGCCGGGATGACGGTCAACCCTTTGTTGCCGGGTCAATAGGCCTGCCGCGAGCTATGCCGGGTTGGTGCTGATGTATGCCTCGAATGCCGCCAACGGAAGCGGTTTGGCGAACAGATAGCCCTGCGCATGGTCGCAGCCCAGGGCCTTGAGCAGGTCGCGCTGGGCCGCGGTTTCCACCCCTTCGGCTATGGTCTGTATACCCAGCTTGTGCGCCATGGTGATGATGGCCTCGACGATGGCGTGGTCGTTGCCGCCGGCCTCCAGCCCGCGGATGAAAGAGGCGTCGATTTTCAGGTAATCGATGTCAAAGCGCTTCAGGTAGGCCAGCGAGGAAAAGCCGGTGCCAAAGTCGTCCAGCGCCACCTCCACCCCGTGCTGGACAAAGCCTGTGAGGCAGTCACGCACCAGCTGCGAGTTTTCCACCAGCGTGCCCTCGGTGATCTCCATGGTGATGGCGTTGCGCGGCAGGTTGCTGGCATCCATCAGGTGAGCCCAGTGGGCGGCGCTGAAGCCGGGGCGGGCGAGCTGTTTCGCTGATACGTTGACGTTGATGGGCAGCAGCCGTGCGTGGTGCGCGCGGATATGCGCCACGGACTGCACCGCCTGGCGCAGCACCCATTCGCCGATCTCATGGATCAGGCCCGACTCCTCGGCCAGCGGTATGAACTCCATGGGGCTGATCAGGCCGTGTTGCGGATGCTGCCAGCGCAGCAGCGCCTCGGCCCTGACCACCTGGCCGCTGCGCAGGTCGATGATGGGTTGGTAGTGCAGCAGCATTTGCCGCCCCTGCGGCGCCTGGCGCAGGTCGCGCAGCAGCATGGCGCGGCGCACGATCTGGGCCTGCATGCTTGGGTTGAAATGCGAAAAGCGGTTGCGCCCCTCGGCCTTGGCGGCGTACATGGCCTGGTCGGCGAACTTGATCAGCTCGTCCAGGCTGTGGGTGTCGCGCGGGTACACGGAAATACCGATGCTGGCCTGGGTGTGCAGCTGGGCGCCGCCCACATGCAGTGGCGCCGCCAGTTCGGTGTTGATGCGTGTGGCCAGCTGCGCAATGGCCGTGGTCTCGGTCATGCCGGGCAGGATCACGGCGAACTCGTCGCCGCCCAGGCGCGCCACCAGGTCGCCCTGGCGCACACAGGCCACGATGCGCTGCGCCGCCTGTATGAGCAACTCGTCGCCCCGGGCGTGGCCCAGGGTGTCGTTGACCTCCTTGAAGTTGTCCAGGTCGAGCAGCAACAGCGCCACGCTGCCGTGCATGCTGCCGGCCTTGCTCATGGCCCTTTGCAGCTGTTCGCGGAACATGCCGCGGTTGGGCAGGCCGGTCAGCTCGTCGAAATGCGCCTGGCGCCAGATCAGCGCGTCCTGGCGCTTTTTCTCGGTCACATCCTTGAGCACCACGGTGGTGCCGATCTCCCGCTGTGTGGCATCTGCTATGGGCGTGACGGTGATCTCCACGTGCACTTCCCGACCGTGGCGATTGTTGAGCAGGCAGGCTGTGCCGTCGGGCAGGTTCTTGTCGATGGTGATGCTTTGCCGGCCACGGGCGTCCAGCAGCGGCACGATGTCCGCCAGTGGCTTGTCGAAACAGTCCCCGCCGGCGCAGCCCAGCAGCTCCTCGGCCGGCAGGTTCATGAAGCCCACACGCCCCTGGGCGTTGGCCACCACCACGCAGTCGTTGATGCTGGCGAGGATGGAGGCATGCGTGATGTGGGACGAGCGCAGGCTTTCCTCCACCTGGTGGCGGTGCAGCGCAACGCGCAGCGCCATCGTCAGGTCGTTCTCGCGAAACGGCTTCACGATGTAGCCGAACTGCGCATTGATCTGCGCGCGCTGCAGGGTCTCCCGGTCGGAATGCGCCGAGGCGAAGATCACCGGCGTCTGCAGGCTTTGGTAGATCTGCTCGGCCGCCTCTATGCCGCTCATGGCGCCTTTCAGGCGTATGTCCATCAGCACCAAGTCTGGTTGTAACTGCTGCGCCATGGCGATGGCTTGGGGCCCCGTGTCGGCAATGCCCAGCACTTGGTAGCCCAGGCGGGTGAGGCGGTCGGCGGTTTCCTCGGCAATCAGGGCCTCGTCCTCGACGATGAGCAGCCGATAGGGGGTGATGTCGGCACTGGGGCTCATGTACCGGATTCCTTGCGTGCGGGCAGAGGTAGTGTCAGCAACACTCTTGTGCCGGGCTGCGCTGACGTGAACTGCACCTGGCCATTGAGCTGCTTGACCAACGAGCGTATCAGGCGCTTGCCCAGCGAGTTGCCACTGGCCAGGTCAAAATCCGGCGGCAGGCCGCAGCCATCGTCGCTCACCTCCAGCTCGAAACGTCCAGGCTCTGTCCGGCGCAACGCCACCAGCAACCGGCCCGCGCGTCCGTCTTGTAGGCCATGCTTGAGGGCATTGGTGATCAGCTCGTTGAGGATCAGCCCGCAGGGCACGGCCATGTCTATGCTGAGCAAGATGGGCTCCAGCTCGGTGACGAGCTGTACCTGGCCGGTGCTCAGGCTGTAGTTGGTGAGGAGCTGGGCGCTCAGGCTGGTTACATATTCGGTAAAGTCCACCTCGGCCAGGTTGTGGCTGTACAAGGTCTCGTGTACCAGGGCCATTGAGCGCACCCGATCCTGGCTTTGGCGCAGTATGGTTTTCAGGTGCTCGTCGTCCAGGTTGTTGGACTGCAGCGAAAACAGGCTGGATATCACCGCCAGGTTGTTCTTTACCCGATGGTGTATCTCCTTGAGCAGGACTTCCTTTTCCTTGAGTGAGTCGAGTATCAGTTGCTCTGCGCGCTTGCGGCTGCTGATGTCGCGAATGGCGCTCACGACCAGCGTGCCGTTGCTGGTCTTCAAGGGGCTGAGGCTGATTTCGATGGGCATCTCCGAGCCGTCCTTGCGCAGGCCATAGAGCTGAAGTTCTTCCCCCATGGGCCGCACCCGCGGATTGGCATGGTAGCCACTTCGGTACTGGGGGTGGTGGGCGCGAAAGCGCTGCGGGATCAGCACCTCGATCGGCTGGCCCAGAAGCTCCTGCCGTGCAAAGCCAAACACGGTTTCGGTTTGCGAGTTGACCAACTCTATCCTGCCCTGTGCGTTGACTATGACCATGGCGTCCGGTGCCGACTCCAGCAGGTCGCGCATCAGCCTTTCGGTGTGCACGCGCTCGGTCACGTCGCGGACTACGCACAAGGTCATGGGGCCGATGTTGCCGCGCAGGGGGCTGAGCATGACGTCCACGGAAAATTCGCTGCCGTCCTTGCGCAGACCCGCCAACTGCAGTCCCTGGCCACCCATGGCGCGCGGGTGGGGGGACTCACCGTAGTGCTCACGGTGACCGATGTGCTGTCGTCTGCGGTGCTTGGGAACCAGGGCTTCGATCATTTGCTGATCAAGCTCGCCTGATGCATAGCCAAACAAGGTGCAGGCCTGGGCGTTGGCTTGCACGATGAGCCCCTGTGGATCGACCACCAGGAGCCCGTCGGGCGATGAGTCGAATGCCTGCTGGTAGTACTCCATATGTGCTTCCTCTCCCCTTGAGGCAGCCGCGATATCGGGCTGCGGTACTGGTTTGGCAATGGATCCTTTCGGACACTACGCCTGCAAGGCCAGGCTTGCCTGCGCCTTGTGCCGGCGCCGCAGGGCCACGGCGTCGGGGGCGTCGGCCGCGCTCGCGCCTTTGAGGCGGAATACCTGCACGGTCTGGCTCGTGGCCTCCGCCAGGTTGCGCAGCGACTGCGCCGCAGCCGCCATCTGCTCCACCATGGCGGCGTTCTGCTGGGTAATGCCATCGAGCTGCGCCACGGCCTGGTTCACTTGCGAGATTCCGCCGACCTGTTCACCTGCCGCATGGCTGATTTCATCGACCAGGGCATTCACCTGGCGCACCGCGGTCACCACCTCGGCCATGGTGCGGCGCGCCACCTCGGTGGTGTCATGGCCGGCCTGCACGGTACGCGCGGAGTCCTCCGTGAGTTGCTTGATCTCCCTGGCCGATTGGGCGCTGCGCTGCGCCAGGGCGCGCACCTCGGCGGCCACCACGGCAAAGCCGCGCCCATGCTCGCCAGCGCGCGCAGCCTCCACGGCGGCATTGAGGGCCAGGATATTGGTCTGGAAGGCGATGGAGTCGATGACCTGGGTGATGTCGCCAATGCGCCGCGACGCGTCCTGAATAGCACGCATGGTTTGGCCTACCTCGTCGACGGCCTGGTTGCTGCGCTCGGCGATGTTGCGGGTTTGTGCCGTCAGCTGGCTCGCTTGGTGGGCCGAATCCGCCGTGTGCTGCACCGTGCCGGTGATCTGCTCCATGGCGGCCGCGGTCTGCTCCAGGTTCGCGGCCTGGGCCTCGGTGCGCTGCGACAGGTTGTGGTTGCCCTGGGCAATCTCGGTGGTGCCGAGCACCATGGAGCTGCTCTGATCGCGCGCATCGCGCACGATGGAGCACAGGTTCACGCTGAGCTGGTTCAGCGCCTGCTGCAGTTCCCCGAGTTCGTCACTGCGGTTGCACTCCATGGTCTGCGCCAGGTCGCCGGCGGCCAGTCGGTTGGCCGTCGCGATCAGTGCTGTCAGGGGACGGGCGACCAGGCCTACCTTGAGATTCCAGGCGAACAGAATCACCAGTGCCAGCAGGCCCAGGCCCAGGGCCGGGCTCAGGAAATGCCCCAACAGGTAGCCCATGCCGATGTTGGCGAACGAGGCCAACAGGAGCTTGGCTGACAGTCCCAGGCGCAGCATTTCGTGCACCCTGCCCCCCAGCGTGCGCCGAATGGGTCGTCCGCTGGACAGCTGGTGCATGCACCGGCCGCTCTCCTTTTCCGTGCGCATGGTCGCGTAGAGCCGTTCGGCGGCGGCAATCTGCTCGCGCGTGGCCTCGGTGCGTACCGACATGTAGCCAATGGGCCGACCGTTTTCCAGCAGCGGCGTCGCATTCGCCATCACCCAGTAATAGTCGCCGTTCTTGCGCCGGTTCTTCACCGGGGCCGACCAGGGCCGGCCGGCGGCAATCGTCTGCCACATGTCGCGATAGGCCTCCTCGGGCATGTCAGGGTGGCGCACGATGTTGTGCGGCTGGCCCAGCAGCTCCTCGCGCGAGTAACCACTGACCTCGATGAACATCGGGTTGCAGTAGAGGATGCGCCCCTTGGTGTCGGTGGTCGAAACCAGGGTATGGCCGCTGGGGAAGGGGTATTCCTGGCCGGAAACGGGCAGGTTGATGCGCATGGGTGGACCTCACAAGGGCACGGGATGGCGGGATGGTCGAGGGCACTGGGTGGGAACCCGGTGCGGTGGCGTTTGCTAACTCAAGTCAAGGCAGGTGATTTTGTCGCATTCGAGATTTATGTAAATACTTGTTGCGATTTTGTGGTGGGGGGGGGGGTTACCCTGATTGACATGAAAAAACGCGCCCGAGGGCGCGTTCTTGGATGGGGTTGTAGTGGTGGCTTACTTGCCGGCCATCACGCGCACCATCTCCAGGCACTTGTTGGAGTAGCCCCATTCGTTGTCGTACCAGGCCACGACCTTGACGAAGGTCTTGTCCAGGGCGATGCCGGCGTCGGCGTCGAACACCGAGGTGTGGGTCTCGCCGACGAAGTCGGTGGCCACCACCTTGTCTTCGGTGTAGGCCAGCACGCCCTTCAAGGCGCCCTGGGACTGGGCCTTCATCTCAGCCTTGATTTCGTCGTAGCTGGCTTCCTTCTCCAGCTCCACCGTCAGGTCTACCACCGACACGTCCGACGTCGGCACGCGAAAGGACATGCCGGTCAGCTTCTTGTTCAGTGCCGGGATCACCACGCCCACGGCCTTGGCGGCGCCGGTGCTGCTGGGGATGATGTTCTCCAGAATGCCGCGGCCGCCGCGCCAGTCCTTGTTTGAAGGGCCGTCCACGGTCTTTTGCGTGGCAGTCGCCGCGTGCACGGTGGTCATCAGGCCGCGCTTGATGCCCCACTTGTCATGCAGCACCTTGGCCACGGGGGCCAGGCAGTTGGTGGTGCAGGATGCGTTGGAGATGATGGCCTGGCCGTCGTAGCTCTTGTGGTTCACACCGTAGACGAACATCGGCGTGTCGTCCTTGGAGGGGGCCGACAGCAGCACCTTCTTGGCGCCGGCGGCCAGGTGCTTCTCGGCGCTGGCCTTGTCCAGGAACAGGCCGGTGGACTCGATCACGATGTCGGCACCGACCTCGTTCCATTTGAGCTGAGCGGGGTCGCGCTCCTGCGTCAGGCGGATCTTCTTGCCGTTGATGATCAGCTGGTTGCCCTCGACCGCGACCTCGCCCTTGAAGCGGCCGTGCACGCTGTCGTACTTGAGCATGTAGGCCAGGTAGTCGGGCTCCAGCAGGTCGTTGATGGCAACGACTTCGATGTCGGAGAAGTTCTGCAGCGCCGAGCGCAGCACGTTGCGGCCGATGCGGCCGAAGCCGTTGATGCCAATCTTGATGGTCATGAGGAAGCTCCTTTGGAAGTAACAGAAACTTTGGTACGAGTACGCCGTGGGGCCGTAGCGCAGCTATTGAAGGCCACAACAGCATCCCAGTTGATGTGCCCGGAGGGGGCAACAAAATCGATCATGAATGCGCGTAACAACGCGTCTTGTTTGGTGGCAAGGGCTTGCTTGAATATGGCTGAATGCTCGCTTGCCCAGGTTTCCATGCTGCGTGAGATGCGTAGATAGAAATCAGGCTCTCCAGTCAGTAGTTCCCAGAATCTTTGGCCGGCCAGTCGTTCAACCGGATTCGCTATTTTGGGCGCTGCCTTGCGTCCGTAGCCATAGCCAATGATGGGACGGAACATCTTGCCGAGCTTTTTCAAGCGGGCCTGCAGTTGCAGAAACTCAGCGGATTGCCCTTTTTCGCTTTGGGAGTTGAAGATGTTGGTGCCCGATTTGACCGCAATCGCCAGATATTCGCGCGCAGTCTCAATGGCGAAGTCTTGGCCAGCCCCGGCACCTACGCTCACATTGGCACCGCCAGCATGGGCCTGCTGCGCCGAAAAGAATGCGAGTGGTTCGAAAAAGTCGTTGCCGAATATGGTCTCGTCGGAGCTTGAGATGCGCGCCAGTAGCGATTGCTCGATGAACTCCACCGGACGCGAAACACCCAGAGCACGATAAAGATAGGGATTTTTTTTCAGCAGATCGCTGAGCGTCAATGCATCCAAAGCAGACAGGCGCTTGCTGTACAGGGTGAGCAGCAATGCGCCAATTTTCTCGTTCAGAACCGCCTCGGGAATCACTCTTCATTCTCCTGGGACTGCCATGCCCCGGTCACGCGCTTGTGAACTGATGTGCCGCGCATGCGCTTGACGCGCACGGTGGCGGTTTGCGTGGCGGTGGCCACCAAGGCTTGCCCTATCGCCCGGCCGAGGGGAACCGGAACGGCGTTGCCAATCTGGCGATAGCAATCACTAAGGGCACCCTCAAAGTGCCAGTCATCCGGAAAGCCCTGTATGCGTGCGTACTCGCGTACCGATAGGGGACGCAGCGCCGTAGGGTGGCCCAGCAAGGTGGCCTTTTGCACCGGGCTCGTGACCAGGGTAGGCGCAGGCTCGCTGCGCGAAAGTCGCCTGTAGAACCCTACCTTGCCGCCTCCCGATGCGTAGGCGCCGCCCATGGCTTTGGGGCGAATTTCTTCTGGCAGAGTTTTCCAGTTTCCGCCCTCGGGCACCAAGGTCAGATATTGCCCGATGGTGGTGGAGAACTTGGCGCAGGGGCCTGGGTCATCCAGTCCCTGCAGGGCTTCGCCCAGGGTGTGCCAACGCAAATCCGGATTTTGGTGCTGAGGGAAATGCGAGGGTATGGGTAGGAAAATATCTTCGCCATCACGACTGCCGATGATGACCAGGCGCTCGCGGAACTGCGGCGTCCCGTAGTGCACGGCGTCGAGCACGCCATGTACGGTGCGGTAGCCCAGCTCGGCAAACAATTGAAGAATATGGTCGAGGACGGCCGGTGATGCCTTGTCGTCGGGTTGCTGGCGCATGGATGCCAAGCCCTTGACGTTCTCCATGACGAAAAACCGGGGCTTGAGCTGGCGCACGACCTGTACGAAATCTTCGTACAGCTGGCCGCGGTGGTCTTGTACGCCCATGCGTTTGCCGGCCGTTGAAAAAGGCTGGCAGGGCGGGCCGCCGACGACGGCAAAAATTTCCCGACCACGCATCCCGCAGGTATCGAGCAAACCGTGTAGCTGTGGATCCTCGGCCAGCAACTGGCGTAGATCGCCTTGTACCGCCGTGTGGCCGTTGCGGCGTATGGTTTGTACGCACCACGGGTCAATGTCTTGTGCCACCACGGTACGCAGGCCCGCCTGTTCCAGTCCCATGTCCAAGCCCATGGCGCCGCTGAACAGTGAAACCACGGGATAGGGATGCGCGCGGTTGGCCTCGCACTGCAGCAAGCTGGCTTGGAACAAGGGCAGATCGTCGCGCACGCAAAAACCTTCAGGAAACGGTCAGCGCTTGCGCTGCAGCGCGGCACGCACGGTGTCGGCCACGTTCTCGGCGGTGAAGCCGAAATGCTTGAACAGCACGCCCGCCGGGGCCGATTCGCCGTAGCAGTCGATGCCGACCACGGCGGCGCAGCCGTATTTCCACCAGCCGTCGGTCACGCCCATTTCAACGGCGATGCGCGGCAGGCCCGCGGGCAGCACCAGCTTTTTGTACTTGACGTCCTCGCGGTCGAAGGTGGTGGTGCTGGGCATGGAGACCACGCGCACGGCGATCTTCTTTTCGGCCAGCAGCTTTTGCGCGGACAGGGCCAGTTGCACCTCGGAGCCGGTGGCGATGATCACCGCCTGGGCCTTTTTCTTCAGGCCCACATCCTTGGGCTCGCTCAGGATGTAGGCGCCGCGCGAGATGTCGCCCAGATCCTTCTTGGGCGCGTAGGCCAGGTTCTGGCGGCTCAGCAAGAGCGCGGTGGGCTTGTCGCGGTTGGACAGGGCCACGCTCCAGGCGACGGCGGTTTCGGTGGTGTCGGCCGGGCGCCAGACGTCCAGGCCGGGGATCAGGCGCAGGCTGGCGGCATGCTCGATCGACTGGTGCGTCGGGCCGTCCTCGCCCAGGCCGATGGAGTCGTGCGTGAACACATGGATCACGCGCTGCTTCATCAGCGCCGCCATGCGAATCGCGTTGCGGCTGTAGTCGCTGAAGGTCAGGAAGGTGCCGCCGTAGGGGATGAAGCCGCCGTGCAGCGCCACGCCGTTCATGATGGCGGCCATGCCGAACTCGCGCACGCCGTAGTTGATGTGGCGGCCACCCACGCCTTCCTCGGTCTTGACCACGGCGCCCGCGGCGTCAAAGCGCAGATTGGGCGTGCTCTTGGTGTTGGTGAGGTTGGAGCCGGTCAGGTCGGCGCTGCCGCCCAGCAACTCGGGCAGCTGCGCGGTGAAGGCCTCCAGCGCCAGCTGGCTGGCCTTGCGGCTGGCCACGGTCTCTTGCTTGGTGTGCGCGGCGACCACGGTATCGACGGCCACCTGGGCGAAATGCTTGGGCAGGTCGCCGGCCATGCGGCGCACAAACTCGGCGGACAGCTCGGGGTGGGCGGCCTGGTAGGCGGCAAAGCGCTCGTTCCACTCGGCTTCACGCGCGCTGCCGGCGGCCTTGGCGTCCCAGTCGGCGTAGACCTCGGCCGGAATCTCGAACGGGCCATGCTCCCAGCCCAGCGCGGCGCGGGTGAGGGCGATCTCGTCCGCGCCCAGCGGCTCGCCGTGGGCCTTGGCGGTGTTGGCGCGGTTCGGGCTGCCCTTGCCGATATGGGTCTTGCAGATGATCAGCGTGGGGCGCTGCGTTTCCAGCTTGGCCTGGGCGATGGCCTGGGCCACCTTGTCCGGGTTGTGGCCGTCGATGGGGCCGATCACGTTCCACTGATAGGCGTTGAAGCGCTGCGAGACATCGTCCACGAACCAGGGGGCGATCTGGCCGTCGATGCTGATGCCGTTGTCGTCGTACAGCGCGATCAGCTTGTTGAGTTTCCAGGCGCCGGCCAGCGCGCAGGCCTCGTGGCTGATGCCCTCCATCAGGCAGCCGTCGCCCAGGAAGGCGTAGGTGTGGTGGTCCACCACGGCGTGGCCGTCGCGGTTGAATTCGTTTGCCAGCAGCTTCTCGGCCAGCGCCATGCCCACGGCATTGGTGATGCCCTGGCCCAGCGGGCCGGTGGTGGTCTCGACGCCGGGGGTGATGCCCACCTCGGGGTGGCCGGCGGTCTTGCTGTGCAGCTGGCGGAAGTTCTTCAGCTCCTGCAGCGGCAGGTCGTAGCCGGTCAGATGCAAGAGGGCGTAGATCAGCATCGAGCCGTGGCCGTTGGAGAGCACGAAACGGTCGCGGTTCGCCCAATGCGGGTTGACGGGGTTGTGCGAGAGGTGCTGGCCCCATAGCGCCACGGCCATGTCGGCCATGCCCATGGGGGCGCCGGGGTGGCCCGAGTTGGCTTGTTGAACGGCGTCCATTGCGAGTGCGCGGATTGCATTCGCCATTTGTTGTGCGTTGGCCATGTAAGGCGGCTCCACTGAAGAAGGGGTTAGGAGGCTGTGGGACTTGGAAATCGCCGGCTGCAAATCGACCGCAGCGGCCCATTTTTCACCGTCTTCTTGCCCAATAGCTGGGCTATTGGGCTGCAAATCCGGCAAAAACTGTGCTCGCTGGGGCCGATTTTCGCTTTCGGCGCTCCAAGTCCGACAGCCTCCTACGGCAAAACCCGCTATTTTACCGGCGCGACTTATGGCGCACTGACATGGGGGCGCTGGCGGTAGGGCGATGCACTACAGTGCGGCCATGCACATACAGCCACCCGCCCTGCTCCTGGCCGCCGGCCGTGGCGAGCGCATGCGCCCGCTGACCGACCACACCCCCAAGCCGCTGCTGGCGGTACAGGGGCTGCCGCTGCTGCAGTGGCATCTGCAGGCGCTGGCCCAGGCCGGCGTGGCGCGCGCGGTCATCAACACCGCCTGGCTGGGCGAGCAGATCAGTGACAGATTTTCAAGCTTTTTTGTGCCGAAAGGCGCACTGGATAAGCGCAAGCAGCTATCAATTTCATACTCTCACGAGGGCCTGGACTTTGGCTGCGCGCTGGAGACGGCCGGCGGCATAGCGCGCGCCCTGCCGCGCCTGGGCCCCATCTTCTGGCTGGCCGCGGGCGATGTGTTTGCGCCCGACTTCCGTTTTGCCGCCGCCGCCGCCAAGCGCTTTGCCGCCGGCGATGCACTGGCCCATCTGTGGCTGGTGAAGAACCCCGAGCACAACCCGCGCGGCGACTTCGGCCTGTCGGCGGACGGACTGGCCCTGAACCTGCCCGCCGATCGCCCCGGGCCGCGCCATACCTACAGCACCATTGCCCTGCTGCGCGCCGAGCTGTTCGCCGCGCCCTGGTGCGACATCCCCGCCGGCAACCCCGCCGGCCTGGCCGCGCCGCTGGCGCCGCTCTTGCGCCGCGCCATGGATGCCGGGCGCGTCACGGCGGAGCTGTACACCGGGCGCTGGACCGACGTGGGCACGCCCGAGCGCCTGGCGACGCTGAACGCCGAGACGCCCACGCCCGGGTAGCCGCCATGCGCTACGAGCTCTCGGATCTGCGCCTGTTCCTGGAGATCGCCCAGGCGCGCAGCCTGACGGCCGGCGCCGCCGCCGTGTTCATCACGCCCTCGGCCGCCAGCTACCGGCTGAAGAACCTGGAGCAGGCGCTGGGCACGGCCCTGTTCGAGCGCACGCCGCGCGGCATGGACCCTACCCCCGCGGGCGAGGCCATGCTGGCCCATGTGCGCGAGCTGTTCGAGGGCATTGAGCGCATGCAGGGCGACGTGAGCCGCTTCGTCTCGGGCGTGAAGGGCCAGGTGCGGCTGGCCGCCAACAGCAGCTCGCTCAATGGCTTCGTCACACCGACCCTGGGGCGCTTCCTGGTGGCCTACCCCGGGATAGACGTGGAGATAGAGGAGCGCCAGAGCGAGGCCATCCCCGCGGCAGTGCTGGCGCGCGAGGCCGATGTCGGCATCTTCGCCGGCCCCTCGGATGTGCAGGGCCTGGTCACCCATGCCTACGCCGTGGATCGCCTGGTCATCGCCGCGCCGGCTGGCCATGTGCTGGCCGCGCACCAGCGCATACGCCTGGGCGCGGCGCTGGACTTCGACTTTGTCTGCATGGCGCGCGCCAGCAGCAACTACCTGTTCCTGCGCGATAGCGCGCAAAGGCTGGGCAAGACCGTGCGCGCGCGCCTGCATGGCCACAGCTTCGACGCCGTGCTGGCGCTGGTGGCCGCGGGCGTGGGTATCGCGCTGGTGCCCAGCAGCGTGCTGGGTGGGCGCTGGCAGGCGAACCCACTGGCCATCATCGAGCTGGATGAGCTCTGGGCCCTGCGGCGCCTGAGCCTGCTGGTGCGCAAGGATGCGCGCCTGCCGGGCTTCATCACGGAGTTCGTGAGCTTCCTGCTCGATGACCCGCAGGTGGCGGTGACGCGCGCATCCGGCTGATCTACTGCCGATTTCGAAATCCTTCAAGACAGCCTTCGAATCTTTCTGATGGCCCGATGCGGCGGTGCTTCCTACACTGGCCCGACGCTGACACCACAGTCCACAAGGGCGAGAAGGAGACAAAGGATGGCTTTCACATTTGCAGAGCAGACGCGCGCTGCGGCCTGTGCCGTGGCCCTGGGCGGCATGGCCCTCACCGTGGCCGTGATGCCGGCCCACGCCCAGGGCGGCGCCTATCCGGCCAAGCCGGTCACGCTGGTGGTGGCCTTTCCGCCCGGTGGCATGACGGACATCGTCAGCCGCGCGCTGGCCAAGGAGTTGCAGCAGAACTTGAAGCAGCCCTTCGTCGTGGAAAACCGCCCCGGCGGCGCGGGCCAGGTGGGCACGGAATACGTAGCCCGGCAGCCGGCCGACGGCTACACCCTGCTGGTGGGGGCCACCGGCTACGTGATCGCCCCGGCGATGAAGAAGGTGGGCTACGACCCGCTCAAGAGCCTGGAGCCCGTGGCCGTGCTGGCCAGGGCGCCCAACCTCATCGTGGTGAATCCCAGCGTTCCGGTCAAAAACACCCAGGAATTCCTGGCCTGGGCCAAGACGCAGTCCAACATACCCTTCGGCACGGCGGGTGCCGCGGGCTCCACGCATCTGGGCGGCGAATGGCTGCGCAAGGCCACGGGCTACCAGTTCAACCATGTGCCCTACAAGGGGGCTGCGCCGGCGACCAACGACGCCGTGGCGGGGCAGATCCCGATGGCCGTGCAGGACTCGATGAGCGTCTCGGCCTTCATCACCTCGGGGCGCCTGCGTCCCATCGCCAACATGGCGGCCGAGCGCAGCCAGCTGTTCCCCGAGCTGCCCACGCTGCGCGAGGCGGGGCCCGCGTTCAAGGACTTCGACGTCTACACCTGGCTGGGCCTGTATGCGCCGGCCGGCACGCCGGCGTCGGTGCTCACGCAGCTCAATGGGCAGATCAACAAGATCATGCACGCGCCCGAGATGGTCGAGCGCCTGCGTCTGCAGTACAGCGAGCCGCTGGCCGTGATGGATCTGGCGCAGACACGCGGCTTCGTCGCCGGCGAAGTGGCCAAGTGGCAGCGCGTCGTTTCCGAGACTGGCGTCAAGTCCGAGGAGTGAGCCCATGACCGACATCGGCACGCCGCAATCGGCCGCGGCACAGGCCTGCGACCAGCGCTACTTCGGCGCGCTGGCCGAGGGGCGCTTCGAGATACCGCGCTGCAACAGCTGTGGCAAACACCATTTCTATCCGCGCCTGTGCTGCCCGTATTGCGGATCGCAAGATCTGCAGTGGGTCGCGCCTTCGGGCCTGGGCCAGGTGTATTCGGTGACCATAGTGCGCCGGGCGGACGGCGACTACACGGTGGTGCTGATCGACCTGGAGGAAGGCCCGCGCCTGATGAGCCGCGTGGTCGGCATGCCGGTTGAGCAGGTGCGCATAGGCTTGGCCGTGCGCGCGCGCATCGACGCCACCGAGGACGGGCCGCTGCTGGTCTTCACGGCGCAGGAGGGCAGGGCATGAACACCAACACCTCACGCGCATCATCGCGTGGATCGATTGCCATCCTGGGCACGGGCTTGGCCGGCATGGGCCATGCGGGCGGCGCCACCGAGCAGGAAATCATCGCCCAGGCCAGCTGCCAGGCGATAGCGCGCAGCGGCCTGCGCAAGGCCGATATCGACGGCATCATCACCGCCAGCCTGACCTCGCCCTGGTGGGTGATGCGCATGGCCGAATACCTGGGGATCCGGCCGCGCTTTTCCGACAGCACCATGTTCGGCGGCTCGGCCTTCATCGCCGCCCTGAAGATCGCGCAGCTGGCGATAGACGCCGGCGAGTGCGAGAACGTGCTGATCTGCTACGGCGCCACGCCGCGCAGCGCGCCCAGCAGCTCCAAGATCAACCAGATGCGCGCCGAGCTCGACCCCCAGCCCTACGAGCATCCATACAAGGCCTTCAACCCGGTCTCCAGCTACGCGCTGGCCGCCGCGCGCCACATGTACGAATACGGCACCACGCGCCAGCAGCTGGCCGAGGTGGCGGTGGCCGCGCGCCAGTGGGCGCGGCTGAATCCCGACGCGTTCTCCAAGAAGCCCCTGAGCGTTGACGATGTGCTTAACGCCAAGATGATCTCGGACCCGTTCACCACGCTGGACTGCTGCCTGGTCACCGATGGCGCGGGCGCCATCGTCGTCACCTCCGCCCAGCGCGCCAAGGCGCTGCATGCCCAGCCCATTTACGTGCTGGGCAGCGGCTTTGCGCACTGGCACCGGCAGATTTCGTGCATGGAAGACCTGACGGTGACGCCGGCCGTGGAGTCCGGGCGCAAGGCCTTCGCGCAGGCGGGTTTGAGGCCCGCCGACATCGACGTGGTGCAGTTGTACGACGCCTTCACCATCAACCCCATCCTGTTCCTGGAAGACCTGGGTTTCTGCAAGAAGGGCGAGGGCGGGGCCTTCGTATCGGGCGGGCGCATCGCGCCGGGCGGCGCCTTCCCGATGAACACCAACGGCGGCGGTCTGTCCTGCGTGCACCCGGGCATGTACAGCCTGTTCCTGATCATCGAGGCCGTGACGCAACTGCGCGGCGAGGGCATGGCGCGTCAGGTCAACGGCGCGCAGACGGCGCTGGTGCACGGCAATGGCGGCGTGCTGTCCAGCGAGGCCACGGCGATTTTGTCGTCAGAGTTGTAGGAGGGGCGTGATGCTGGCAAGCGCATTGCATGGGGTGCGCGTGGTGGACCTGTCGCGCATCCTGGCCGGGCCCTGGTGCACCCAGAACCTGGCCGACCTGGGGGCCGACGTGCTCAAGATCGAGCGGCCCGTGCAGGGCGACGACACGCGCGCCTGGGGGCCGCCCTTCGTCACGGCCGAGTCTGGTGAAAAGGTAGCGGCGTACTTTCTGTCCTGCAACCGCGGCAAGCGCTCGGTGACGGCGGACTTTGCCCAGGCCGCCGACCGCGACTGGCTGCTGCGCCAGATCCGGGACGCGGACGTGCTGGTGGAGAACTACAAGGTCGGCACGCTGGCGAAATACGGCCTCGACTACGCCTCGCTGTCCGCGCTCAACCCGGGGCTGATCTACCTGTCGGTCACCGGATTCGGCCAGAGCGGCCCCTATGCCAGCCGGCCGGGCTACGACTACATCTTTCAGGGCATGGGCGGGTTGATGAGCTACACCGGCGTGGAGGATGGCGAGCCGGGCGCCGGCCCCCTGCGCGCCGGCGTGGCCGTGGTGGACCTGATGACCGGCATGTATGCCACCAGCGCCGTGCTGGCGGCCCTGGTGCAGCGTGGGCGCACGGGGCAGGGCCAGCACCTGGACATCGCCCTGCTGGACGTGGCCGTGGCCATGAATGCCAACCAGGCGAGCAACTACCTGGTGTCGGGCGAGAGCCCGGCGCGCAGCGGCAACACGCACCCGAACCTGGCGCCATACGAGGTGTTTGCCTGCGCCGACGGCTACATGATCCTGGCCATTGGCAACGACAGCCAGTTCGCGGCGTTCTGCAAGCTAATGGGCCAGGACTGGCACCTGGCGCCGGAATTCGCCACCAACGCCGGCAGGCTCACGCATATCAGGCAATTGCGCCCGCTGCTGCGCGAGCAGCTGGCTGCGTGGCAGATAGCCGAGCTGGGCCAGGCGCTGGATGCCCATGGCATTTCCTGGGGAAACATCAACGACCTGGAGCAGGTGTTCGAGCATCCCCAGGTGCGGCACCGCCAGATGCTGCAGACCGTGCAGCACCCGCAGCTCGGCCCTTTGAAGCTGGTGCGCAACCCCATGGTGCAGCCTGGCCAGGTGGAGGCCATCACACCCCCGCCGGTACTCGGGCCTGCGGCCCTGCCCGAGGCCTATCACTACACACAACAGGAGACATGAGTGAAAAAGATGACGAAGACATGGCTGGTGCTCTGCGCAGCCACCGCGCCCGCGGCCTGGGCCGCGGGCTACCCCGAGCGCCCCGTGCGCCTGGTCGTGCCCTACGCCGTGGGCGGCGCCACGGACGTGATCGGCCGCGTCGTGGCGCGCTATCTGGGCGAAGAACTGGGCCAGCCCGTGGTGGTGGAGAACAAGCCCGGCGCCGGCGGCAGCACCGGATCGCTCTACGCCGCCAAGCAGCCCGCGGATGGCTACACGCTGGTGATGATGGTGGAGAGCTCGCACGCCGTGAACCCCAACGTCTACGCCAAGCCGGCCTATGACCCGCTGAAGGACTTCACGCCCATCAGCAACATCGCCAACGTGCCGGGCGTGATGGTGGTCGGCGTCGATTCGCCCTACAAGACCGCGCAGGACGTGGCAGAGGCGGCGCGCAAGGCGCCGGGCAAGCTCAACTACGGCAGCTCGGGCAATGGTGGCTACAGCCATTTGAGCGGGGCGCTGTTCGGCAACACCACGGGCACGCAGATCACCCATGTGCCCTACAAGGGCCTGGGCCCGGCGCTGAATGACCTGATGGCCGGGCAGATCGACGTGGTGTTCGACAACATGCCATCGTCCGGCGGCCTGATTGCGGGCGGAAAGCTGCGCGCGCTGGCGGTCTCCAGCCCCAAGCGGCTGGCCAGCCTGCCCGATGTGCCCACCTATGCCGAGGTCGGGCTCAAGCCCATGAACCAGATGTCCTGGTACGGCATTGGCGCGCCGGCCCATCTGGATGCCGCGGTATTGAACCAGCTGAGCGCCGCGTTGAAGAAGACGCTGCAAAACCCAGAACTTGTCAAGACCATAGAGCAGCAGTCGGCCATCGTGGACTACCAGACGCCGCAGCAGTTCAGGCAGACGGTGGAGCGCTCTAACCAAGCCTGGGCGCGCCTCGTCAAGGACATCGCTTTCGAAAAAATGTGAAAGGTGACACAGCCATGTATTCCCAGGTTTCCTATCCCACGCCGACCACGGCCGTTCTGACCATCACCGACGCGGGCCCGCTGAACGTGCTCAGCACGCCCGTGATCCACGCGCTGACCAAGCAGCTCGGCGAGCTGGCGGAGAACCAGGAACTGCGCTGCCTGGTGCTGCGCGGTTCGGGCTCGCGCGCTTTCATCGCTGGCGCCGACATCAAGGAGCTGGCCACGCTGACCGCCGCCACCGGCAGGGCCTTCATCGGCGCGCTGCGCGACCTGTGCAATGCCGTGCGGCATTTCCCCGTGCCGGTGATCGTGCGCCTGGAGGGCCACACGCTGGGCGGCGGCCTGGAGCTGGCCATGGCCGGCGACCTGCGCATCGCCGCAGACGATGCCGTGGTGGGCATGCCCGAGGTCAAGGTGGGCATTCCCTCGGTGATCCACGCCGCCCTGATGCCGGCGCAGATCGGCGCCACGCGCGCCGCCTGGCTGCTGCTGGCGGGCGAGAACATCCCTGCGACCAAGGCCGAGCAATGGGGCTTGATCAACGAATGCGTGCCCAGGGACCAACTCGACGCGCGCATCCTGCAGATCGCCGCCGGCCTGGCCGAGATCGGGCCCGTGGTGCTGCGCCAGCAAAAACGCCTGCTGCGCCGCTGGGAGCGCATGACGGTGGACGCGGCCATCGACGACAGCATTGCCGAGTTCGGCGAGGCCTTCAAGACGGGCGAGCCGCAGCACCATATGAACGCCTTCCTGGAGCGCAAGAGCAAGCGCTCCTGAGGCAGCGCCGGGCCTGTGGCCCATGGGGTTGTGGCCGCTGCCGGCCCGGGCGGGGGCCGGCGCCGCAGTACGATAGCGCATGACCTCCATCTACGCCCAACGGCGTGCGCGTCTGGCAGCCCAATTGGGCGCCGGCGGCATCGCCATCCTGCCCACCGCGCCGGAACGCCCACGCAACCGCGACAGCGATTACCTGTACCGGCACGACAGCTACTTCTACTACCTGACCGGATTCACCGAGCCGGGTGCCTGGCTGGTGCTGACGGCCGAGGGCCAGGCCACGTTGTTTTGTCAGCCCAAGGATCTGGAGCGCGAGATCTGGGACGGTTACCGCCTGGGCCCCGAGGCGGCCGTGGCTCAGTTGGGGCTGACGGACGCGCATTCCACGGCCGAGCTCGATGCACGCCTGCCGCGGCTGCTGGAAAACCGCCGCCAGGTGTGGTTTCCGTTTGCCACCCACGCGGGCCTGGCCGCGCGCGTCGAAGGCTGGCTGAACCAGGTGCGCGCGCGCGTGCGCTACGGCGCGCTGTGCCCGCAACAGCAGGGCGACCTGTGCGCCCTGCTCGACGAGATGCGCCTCATCAAGGACGAGCATGAGCTGGCCATCATGCGCCGCGCCGGCAGCATCAGCGCCGGCGCCCATGTGCGCGCCATGCAGACCAGTGCCCGCATGCTGCGCGCCGGCCAAGAGGTGCGCGAATACCACCTGGAGGCCGAACTGTTGCACGAGTTCCGCCGCCATGGCTCTCAGTACCCGGCCTATGGCTCCATCGTCGCCGCCGGCGCCAACGCCTGCGTGCTGCACTACCGTGCCGACACCGCACCCGTGCGCGCCGGTGAGCTGGTGCTGATCGACGCCGGCTGCGAGCTCGATGGCTATGCGTCAGACATCACGCGCACCTTCCCGGCCGATGGACGCTTCAGCGGGCCGCAGCGCGCGCTCTACGACCTGGTGCTGGCCAGCGAGAAGGCGGCAATAGCCGCCACGCGCGCCGGGGCGCGCTTTACCGACCCGCATGACGCGGCCGTGGCCGTGCTGGCCCAGGGCATGCTGGATGTCGGACTGCTGGACAAGAACAAGGTCGGCAGCGCACAGGACGTGATCGAAAAGCGCGCCTACTTCCAGTTCTACATGCACCGCACGGGCCACTGGATGGGCATGGACGTGCATGACTGCGGCAGCTATGTGGAGCCCGGCGAGGTCGGCCAGGTGAGCGAGCGCAAGGATCCGCTGTCGGGCGAGCTCATCCTGAACCGCCCCAGCCGCATCCTGCGCGCCGGCATGGTGCTGACCATAGAGCCCGGTATCTACGTGCGCCCGGCGCCCGGCGTGCCCGAGGCTTTCCACCATATCGGCATACGCATAGAGGACGACGCCCTCGTGACGGACGCGGGCTGCGAGCTGATGACGCGCGGCGTGCCGGTCGAGCCGGATGAAATCGAAGCCCTGATGCGCGCCTGACTCAGAAGCCCAGACCCTGCCCTAAGGCGCAAAGCTGTGGGGTGCACCGCAACTGTGCCTTTCACTGCACCTGCAGCGGCAGGCTTATGTATGGAAAGATGCACTGCGGGCTGGTTTGGTGCCCGCAGGGCTTGCAGCCACGCTCACGGGCGTGGTTGCAGCGTTCAGGGATAAGCGGCCGATGCTCGGCTTGCGCCTCCCGGACGGCATCAGGGCTATCGCCATAGATCGGTGGCACCCATGAAAATAAAATGGGCCGATGACTCGGCCCGTTGCTGTCGCCACTTCTGACCGCCAAAGGTGTCAGTTCCTGGATCCCTTGCGACGTGCAGCACCAGCGCCCAGCAGCGCCAAGCCCACCAGTGCGAGTGTGGCAGGTTCTGGAACGTTGCCGCCGCCGTCATGGATCTCCTTTCCGATCTTGGTCTTTACTGCGTTGTCGAAATCTGCAAAACCGTTCGCTGCGATCACAAAGGCGTTGGTACCACCCTGGATGTTGTTTTGGTACCAGTCCTGCAGACCGAGCTCGCCAAGGATCGCCAAGCCGTTGACGACCGCTGACACCCCCATGGGGGCGCTGTTGAGGAAGTTGTCACGGGCGGTGGCGGTGTTGGCACCATCGTTTTCGCGACCATCGCCAGAAACGTCGATCACCCAGCGTGCGCCTTCGTAGGAATTAGCCAAAAAGCCAGGAGCGACATAGTTGATCGCGCTGCCCGGAGCAGTCAAACTTGAGGAGGCACGCGTAGTGGCAGCAATTGCGTTCGCGAAGGCATTTGCGGTGGCGGCGTCGGTGACATGTGTCCAATCGACCCGGGAGGATTGCTGGTTTGCGCCTGACCACTCGATGTAGGTCACCGCGATGCCGCCGGTCAGGCTGGCGATGTTGGACTGAATGATGGCGTCCTTGAACGCGTTCACATAACCCGTTTTTTGCAGGTTGTACTCAGAGTTGTCGACGCTTCCGGAAACATCCACCAGCAAGGCCAATTCCACTGCTACCGGCACAGCCGCTGCCGGGCCTGCCATTGCGATTGCTGCTGCGCCAAAGGCGGTGGCAAACCAAGTTTTTTAGGTAGGACGATCCATTTTTGCTGAGACTGTTTAATGCACGCCGAGCGTGCGCGAGCAGCCCCCCTCGACATCCGCATCGAAGACGACACCATCGTCACCGAGTCCGACTGCGGGTCCATAGCGTGCGGCGTGTCCGTGGCGGTCGATGAGATCGAAGCGCTAATGCGTCAATAAGGCTACGGCGCAAAGCCGTAGGGCACCAGCCGGCTCTGGTGCTCGTTGACCGCCAGCGCCGCGCCCATGTACGGAAACGCGCGCTGCGGGCATTGCGCGCGCTCGCAGACCTTGCAGCCCATGCCGATAGGCGTGGCGGCGGCGTTCAGATCCAGCCCCTGGGCATAGACCAGGCGCGGCGCGTGGCGCATGTCGCAGCCCAGGGCGACGGCGAAGGTCTTGCGCGGCGCGCCATAGCCACGTCCGCCGCCCGAGACCGTGCGCGCAATCCACAGGTATTTGCGCCCGTCGGGCATGCTGGCCAGCTGGCGCAGCACGCGGCCGGGCTGCTCGAAGGCCTCGTACACATTCCACAGCGGGCAGGTGCCGCCGGTGCGGCTGAAGTGGAACTGCGTGGCCGACTGGCGCTTGCTGATGTTGCCCGCCCGATCCACGCGCACGAAGAAGAACGGCACGCCCGGCGCGCCCGGGCGCTGCAGCGTGGACAGGCGGTGGCACACGGTCTCGAAGCCCACGCCAAAGCGTTGCTGCAGCAGCCCTATGTCGTAGCGCAGCGCCTCGGCCGCCTGCAAAAAGGCGCCGTAGGGCAGCAGCAGCGCGCCGGCAAAGTAGTTCGCCAGGCCTATGCGTGCCAGGCTGCGCGCGGCCTCGTCATGGCTGAACGGCGGGGCATCGGTGAGCTGATCCATCAGCGCCGGCAGCTCCAGCAGCGCCAGCTGCGTGGCCAGCTGGAATGCCTGTTGCGCCGGCTCCAGCTCGGGCGACAGCAGCAGCCGGCGTTGGGTCGGGTCGTAGCTGCGCTTGGCGCCGCTGCCGTCGCCCGCCAACACCAGCTGCACGCCATGGCGCTGGCGCAGGCGCTCGGTCAGCCATGGGCCCAGCTGGCCGCCCTGCGCGCCCGGCGCCTGGGCGGCCAGGGTTTCGGCGGCGCGGTCCACGGCGTCGAAATGGTTCTGGTGGTCAAAGAAGAAGTCGCGCACCACCTCGAAAGGCATGGCGCGCGCGGCCACGGCCTGGCCGCGGTCGTCGCCCAGGCCCAGCGCCAGCGTCTCCAGCCGCTCATCGGCCTGCAGCCGGCGCCGGTGCAGGGCGATCAGCGCCCGCCCCAGCGCCGGCATCTGCGTCGCCACCTCCTGCAGCTCGGGCAGGGCGATGGGCTCGGCGGCGTCGGCCAGGGCCTCGCGCAGGCCGGCGATCAGGCGCGCCTCCTCGTCCTCGGAGAACTGCTGTATGTCCACGCCCAGGGCGCGGTGCAGCTTCAGCAGCACCGGCACGGTGAGCGGGCGCTGGTTCTGCTCGATCTGGTTCAGGTAGCTGGGCGAGAGTTCCAGCGCCTGGGCCAGCGCGGTCTGCGACAGGCCGCGCTCGGCACGCAGCGCGCGCAGCTTCACGCCCATGAAGGTCTTTCTCATGCGCGCCCTCCGCGGCTCTGGGGATTCGCAAAATTTGCAATTTGTCGGTGTGTGATTCGCAAGACTTCGCCTTTTCAGCCCTGTTGGTATGGGGGTATTTTGCGTAAATTGCGAAGCATCGCAAGCGCATCAGCAACAAGGAGCCCCGCACATGAACACCGCCATCGCCGACGCACCGGCCGCGCCCAAGGCCAAAAAATCCGTCGCCCTCTCGGGCGTGCAGGCGGGCAATACCGCCCTGTGCACCGTGGGCCGCACGGGCAATGATCTGCACTACCGCGGCTACGACATCCTGGACATGGCCGAGGTCTGCGCATTTGAAGAAATCGCCCACCTGTTGGTGCACGGCAAGCTGCCCACGCGCGCCGAACTTGCCAGCTACAAAGCCAAGCTCCGCGCCCTGCGCGGCCTGCCCGGCAGCGTGAAGGCCGCGCTGGAGCAGTTGCCCGCCGCCAGCCACCCCATGGATGTGCTGCGCACCGGCGTCTCCGCCCTGGGCTGCGCCCTACCCGAGAAGGACGACCACAACCTGGCGGGCAGCCGCGACATTGCCGACCGCCTGCTGGCCAGCCTGGGCAGCATGCTGCTGTACTGGTACCACTTCAGTAACTCGGGTCGGCGCATCGAGGTGCAGACCGACGATGAATCCATTGGCGGGCATTTTCTGCACCTGCTACACGGCCAAAAACCGCAAGAGGCCTGGGTGCGCGCCATGCACACGTCCCTGAACCTGTACGCCGAGCACGAGTTCAACGCCAGCACCTTTACCGCACGCGTGATTGCCGGCACGGGCAGCGATATGTACTCCAGCATCGCCGGCGCCATAGGCGCGCTGCGCGGCCCCAAGCATGGCGGTGCCAACGAGGTGGCGTTTGAGGTGCAAAAGCGCTACGACAGCCCCAACGCGGCCGAAGCCGACATCCGTCAGCGCGTTGCCAACAAGGAGGTGGTGATCGGCTTTGGCCACCCGGTCTACACCGTGAGCGACCCGCGCAACGTCGTCATCAAGGGCGTGGCTAAGCAGCTGTCGCAGGCGGCTGGTTCGACCAAGATGTACGACATTGCCGAGCGCCTGGAGGTGGTGATGTGGGAGGAGAAAAAAATGTTCCCCAACTTGGACTGGTTCAGCGCCGTCAGCTACCACATGATGCAGGTACCCACGGCCATGTTCACGCCGCTGTTCGTCATCGCCCGCACCAGCGGCTGGGCGGCGCATGTGATCGAGCAGCGCCAGGACAACAAAATCATCCGCCCCAGCGCCAACTACACCGGGCCGGAAGATCAGAAATTTGTACCCATTGAGGAGAGATAAGCGCCATGCCTTTGCACGACTGTCCTTACAGCTTCCAGGAATTGGCTAGTGACGTACTGCCTGGCCTGATGGCCAAGCTGCGTCAGCACATGGAGCAGCCGTGCTCAGCCTTGGTAGTGCTGAATGATGCTGGAGTGATCCCTGATGTGCGTGGAGCCTATGTTTGGCTGGTGGGAACCAAACCCATTTATGTAGGGATTGCGAACCGACTCCGACGGCGTATCAAGGATCACCTATGCCCCGATCCATCGCGTGCCAACCTGGCCGTTCGCATGGCAGCCAAACACCTTGGTGTGCCTATTTCAAAAGCCAAACGTCATCCTGGATTTACGCAGGCATTTTTAGACGCGCAAAGCACTTTGGCACAAGCCCGTATCGCTTTTGTTGAAGTTCCCAACCCTTTGGTGCTCTACCTATTTGAACCTTTTTGCGCGATGGCGCTGGATACCAGCGAATTCAACCGTTTTGACACGCTGCAAATCCTTTCGCCACGTCCAATTACTCGCGTTACTTCATGACCCACACCGCCCACCGCAAACCCCTGTCCGGCACAGCGCTGGATTATTTCGACGCCCGCGCCGCCGTCGAAGCCCTCACCCCCGGTGCCTGGGCCCGCCTGCCCTACAGCGCCCGCGTGCATGCCGAAAACCTGCTGCGCCGTGCCGATCCAGCGCTGTTGAACGACTACCTGCGCCAGCTCATAGCGCGCCGGCGCGACATCGACTTCCCCTGGTACCCGGTGCGCGTGGTGTGCCACGACATCCTGGGCCAGACGGCGCTGGTGGACCTGGCGGGGCTGCGCGATGCGATCGCACAAGAAGGCGGCGACCCGGCGCAGGTGAATCCGGTGGTGCCGGTGCAGCTCATCGTGGACCATTCGCTGGCCGTGGAGTGCGGCGGCTTTGACCCCGAGGCGTTTGCCAAAAACCGCGCCATCGAGGAGCGGCGCAACGCGGATCGCTTTCACTTCATCGAGTGGTGCAAACAGGCCTTTGCCAATGTGCAGGTGATCCCGGCGGGGAACGGCATCATGCACCAGATCAATCTGGAGAAGATGTCGCCCGTGGTCGCCAGCCAGGACGGTGTGGCCTACCCCGACACCTGCGTGGGCACCGACAGCCACACCCCGCACGTCAACGCCCTGGGCGTGCTGGCCATAGGCGTGGGCGGGCTGGAGGCCGAGAACGTGATGCTGGGCCGCGCCAGCTGGATGCGCCTGCCCGAGGTGGTGGGCGTGGAGCTCTCGGGCCAGCCCGCCAGCGGCATCACCGCCACCGACATCGCCCTGGCTCTGACCGAGTTTTTGCGCCGCGAAAAGGTGGTGGGCGCGTATGTCGAGTTCTTTGGCGCGGGGGCGCAAAGCCTGTCGGTGGGCGACCGCGCCACCATCAGCAATATGTGCCCGGAGTACGGCGCCACGGCCGCGCTGTTCCATATCGACCAGCAGACCCTGGACTACCTGCGCCTGACCGACCGCAGCCCAGAGCAGGTGCAGTTGGTCGAGGCCTACGCCAAGGCCGCGGGCTTCTGGGCCGATGGGCTGCAAGCCGCCGAGTACGAGCGCGTGCTGCGCTTTGACCTCTCCAGCGTGGTGCGCAATATGGCCGGGCCCAGCAACCCGCACCGGCGCTTGCCGGTAAGCGCCCTGGCCGAGCGCGGCATTGCCGATGCCGCCCAGCTGGCCGCCGCCCGCGCCGATGAAGCCCAAGGCCTGCTGCCCGATGGCGCGGTCATCATCGCCGCCATCACCAGTTGCACCAACACCAGCAACCCGCGCAACGTGATCGCTAGCGCGCTGCTGGCACGCAACGCGCGCCGCCTGGGCCTCAGCCGCAAGCCCTGGGTCAAGACCTCGCTCGCCCCCGGCTCCAAGGCGGTAGAGCTGTACCTGCAAGAGGCCGGGCTGCTGGAGGATTTGGAAGCATTGGGCTTTGGCATCGTCGGCTTTGCCTGCACCACCTGCAACGGCATGAGCGGCGCGCTGGACCCCGCCATTCAACAAGAAATCACCGAGCGCGGCCTCTACACCACGGCCGTGCTCTCGGGCAACCGCAATTTCGACGGGCGCATCCACCCCCATGCCAACCAGGCGTTTTTGGCCAGCCCACCGCTGGTGGTGGCCTACGCGCTGGCGGGCACGGTGCGCTTTGACATAGAAAACGATGTATTCGCGGTGGTCGATGGCAAGGAGGTGCGCCTGCACGACCTGTGGCCCTCGGACGCCGAGATCGACGCCGTGGTGGCCCGCGCCGTCCAGCCCGCACAGTACCGCGCCGTGTACCAGCCCATGTTCAGCCTGCGCAAAAGCGCTGCCGCACCCGCCGCGCCGCAGTACGCCTGGCGCGCACAGTCCACCTACATCCGCCGCCCGCCGTACTGGGACACCGAGGGCGTGGGCGCGCTGGCGGCCTTCCCACGCACTTTGACCAACCTGCGCCCACTGGCGCTCTTGGGCGACAACATCACCACCGACCACCTCTCGCCGTCCAACGCCATCCTGGCCGACTCGGCCGCGGGCGAGTACCTGGCGGCCATGGGGCTGGCCGAGGAGGACTTCAACTCCTACGCCACACACCGGGGCGACCACCTCACGGCCCTGCGCGCCACCTTTGCCAACCCGCAACTGGTCAATGAAATGGCCGTGGTGGGTGGCCAGGTGCAAAAGGGGTCGCTGGCGCGCATCGAGCCCGAGGGCCAGGTGGTGCGCATGTGGGAGGCGATAGAAACCTATCTGCAGCGCCGCCAGCCGCTGATCATCATTGCCGGGGCCGACTACGGCCAGGGTTCGAGCCGCGACTGGGCCGCCAAGGGCGTGCGCCTGGCCGGGGTGGAGGTGGTGGCGGCCGAAGGCTTTGAGCGCATCCACCGCACCAACCTGATCGGCATGGGCGTGCTGCCGCTGCAGTTTGCGCCGGGCGTGAACCGCAGCACCCTGGGGCTGGACGGCAGCGAGACCTACGAGGTGCAAGGCCGCCTGACCCCGGGCGCGACGCTGACCCTGCTGGTGCAGCGCCACAATGGCCAGCGGCTGCAAGTGCCCATGGCCTGCCGCCTCGATACCGCCGAGGAGGTGTCGGTGTACGAAGCCGGCGGTGTGTTGCAACGCTTTGCCCAGGATTTTTTAGCCAAACATGCCTCTGACGCTCTTGTATAAAGCGCAAACAGCTATCAAAAAATGAGTAAATCCGCACAACTCCGCATCCCCGCCACCTATATGCGCGGCGGCACCAGCAAGGGCGTGTTCTTTCACCTGCCGGATCTGCCCGAATCCGCCCGGCAACCCGGCGCTGCGCGCGACGCGCTGCTGCTGCGCGTGCTGGGCAGCCCCGACCCCTATGGCAAGCAGATCGACGGCCTGGGCAATGCCTCGTCCAGCACCAGCAAGGCGGTCATCCTCAGCCGCAGCCAGCGCCCGGGGCATGACGTGGACTATCTGTTTGGCCAGGTGGCCATAGACCGGCCCTTGGTCGACTGGAGCGGCAACTGCGGCAACCTGTCGGCCGCCGTCGGGCCCTGCGCCATCCACATGGGCTTGATAGCCGCGGCGCGCATTCCCGAAAACGGCGTGTGCACGCTGCGCATCTGGCAGGCCAACATTGGCAAGACCATCGTCGCGCATGTGCCCATCACCCATGGCCAGGTGCAGGAGACGGGCGACTTCGAGCTGGACGGCGTGGCCTTCCCCGCCGCCGAGGTGGCGCTGGAGTTCATGGCCCCCGCCGCCGAGGATGGGGCCATGTTCCCGACCGGTCAGGTGCTGGACATGCTGGATGTGCCCGGCGTGGGCAGCTTTCAGGCCACGCTGATCAACGCCGGCATCCCCACCGTCTTCCTCAACGCACAAGACCTGGGCTACACCGGCACCGAGCTGCAGCGCGACATCAACCAAGACCCGCAAGCGCTGGCGCGCCTGGAGGCCATCCGTGCCTGGGCGGCGTTGCAGATGGGCCTGATCGCCGACCTGGCCGAGGCCGCGCAGCGCCAGCACACGCCAAAAATTGCCTTCGTTGCCCCGCCGGCCGGCTACGCCACGTCCAGCGGCAGACGCGTCGAGGCCGGCGCTGTCGATCTGCTGGTGCGCGCCCTGTCGATGGGGCAACTGCACCACGCCATGATGGGCACGGCGGCCGTCGCCATAGGCACGGCCGCCGCCGTGCCGGGCACGCTGGTCAACCTGGCCGCTGGCGGCGGCACGCGCAACACCGTATGCTTCGGCCACCCCTCGGGCAGCCTGCGCGTGGGCGCCGAGGTGGCGCGGGTGGACGGCCAATGGCAGGTGACGAAGGCCGCCATGAGCCGCAGCGCGCGCATTCTGATGGAGGGCATGGTGCGCATTCCCGCCGGCAGCTTTTAAGCAAAACCGCCTGACTATGTACATGCCGCAGCCGCCCCTCACCCCTCCCGGGGGCGACAGCGAGACGCTGTCGCTCTTCAAGCTGTCCAGTTCCGCACCGGCGGAACTGGAGCCGCAGCCTTCAGCCCCAAAGGGGCGAGGGCGACCGGTTGCGCCGGCTTTACTCCCTCTCCCTCTGGGAGAGGGTGGGGGTGAGGGCTCGCGGACCAGTCTGAGGCATGTGCCTAGTCAGGTAAAACAGGGCTGCAGCGCTTGTGCATCAAGCGCAAGGAGCTATTAAATCAATAGTATTGGGTCGCGATCCATGAATACCAAGCAACAACTCAAGGCCCTGGCCGGGGCGCGCCGCGGCGCCCTGGTGCCCGGCGCGTTCAATGCCCTGTCGGCCAAGCTCATCGAAGACCTGGGCTTCGAGGCCATCTACATCACCGGCGCCGGCGTGACCAATATGTGGTTTGCCATGCCCGACCAGGGCTTCATGGGCCTGCATGAAATCGCCGAGCACACGGCGCGCATCCGCGATGCGGTGCAGCTGCCGCTGATCGTCGATGCCGACACCGGCTTTGGCAATGCGCTCAACGTCTATCACACGGTGCGCACGCTGGAGCGGGCCGGGGCCGACTGCATACAGCTGGAAGACCAGGTGCATCCGAAGCGCTGCGGTCATTTCTCGGGCAAGGAGGTCATCAGCACCGAGGAGGCGGTTGCCAAGATCAAGGCCGCCGTCGATGCCCGGCGCGAGAGCGCCACTCTCATCATGGCGCGCACCGACGCCGCCGCCATGCACGGCTTCGAGGCCGCCGTGGAGCGCGCGCAGCGCTTTGCCGAGGCCGGCGCCGACATCCTGTTCGTCGAGGCCGTGACCCAGGCCGAGGAGGTGCGCGCCCTGCCGCAACGCCTGGCCACGCCCCAGCTGATGAACATGGTGATAGGCGGCAAGACGCCCATCTTCGACGCGGAGCAGCTGGGCGAGCTGGGCTACGGCCTGGTGCTCTACGCCAACGCCGCGCTGCAGGGCGCGGTGATGGGCATGCACAAGGCCCTGAGCACGCTGCGCGACGACAAGCAGGTGCTGGAGAGCAGCGGCCTGGTCACCCCCTTTGCCGAGCGCCAGCGCCTGGTGGGCAAGCCGGGCTGGGATGCGCTGGAGGAAAAATACCGGGGGTAGCCGAGCGCCCATTCATCACGCAAAGAAATCGCGGGGCAGCAGGCTGCCCTTCAGATACAACGGATGGCGGGGTGTACCGTTCTTGGTCAGTTGCAGGTACTGGAGGGGCGCGGCCCTTCGCAATATCTGCACCACCGCTGCGGCACGCGCGCGCAGCGGCTGGGGTGGCAAGCCATAGGCCAAAACAACCCTCTCGGCCTGGCGCGCCATGTGTAGCAGCCTTGCATCGTTTTCAGGGCCGACCGGGTCGTCCGCCTCCACGAGCCGACGGCTGTCCGTCACACGGTAGGCGTGGACGTTACCAACCAGCTGCCCGCCATAGCCCCAAGCCCGCGCATATTTGCCCGTTTTGATGAGCGTTGGGTCGGCGTGCTCCACCCCCGCTACCGAAGGGTTCATCAGCAAGAACATCACCAACGCCCGGTTTGTGTCCCACACCTCCGACAGGCTGTAGCGGTACCGTCCGCAACCGGAAAACTGCGCCTGAACCACAGAACCCGAGGGCCATTGGGGTTTGTGTTTTCCGCCAGGATCGTGGTGCATGGTGTGTCTGTCTGCTCTTGGCCCGCGCATTCACTCGATGCGGCCAATGATAGGGAGGATGGGCCGTGCTACAGCCCATCGATCGTGCGCCTTGGAATTTTTCCGATTTGGCGCAAAATGCGCCAAATGGAGTCTGTTATGGCACATACCGCTTTTGCATCCGTCAAGCTCCCCAGCCCGCTGGTGGAACAGGCCCGCCAGGCTGCGCAGCCCATGCGCCGCTCTGTCGCCAGTCAGATCGAATACTGGGCCACCCTGGGCCAGATCGTCGAGCACACCGGCCTGAGCGTGCAGGAAGCACGCGCCGCCATCGAGCAATACGAGGCCCGGCACACGCCTACACCACCTGCATCGATCGATGCGCTCACCACCCGCCTGGTGGCGGCGCAAACGCAGGGTTCGCTGGCTGAACGGGTGCGCCAGGTAGTGCAAGAAAATCAGGCACGCGCCAGCTGAACCCCATGACCACCGCCACGCCCGGGCCGTTGTGGCTGCACTTGCTGGGCGGGCAAATCCACCCTGTACCGCGCCCTGGTGCGCGAGGGCATCCTCGGGCCGCCGCTGGAGTTCGTGAACGCCGATCTGCACGAGCGCGCGCACCTGCAGCACATCACCAGCGGCGAAGAACGCTCGCGGGCGGCAAGGACCTGGGCCGATGGCCGGCGCGCCACATTGCTGGCCACACGCACGCCCTTTGCGACCGAAACGGTGTTCTCGCACCCGACCAAGCTTGATCTGATTGCCAACGCGCAGCGCCAGGGCTTTACCGTGGCACTGTACGTGGTCGCGCTGGACGATCCGCAGCGCCTGTTGGGGCGCGTGGCGCAGCGCGTGCGCGAAGGCGGCCACCCGGTGCCGCCCGAACGCATCCTGGCGCGCTACCCGCGCACCATGGCCCTGCTGGCGCAGGCGGTGCGGCAGGCGGACGTGGCTTATCTGTACGACGCGGCTGAAGTGCGGGCCGGCGGCCCGCAGCTGGTGGCCGTGCGCAGTGCGGGCAACAGCACGCCGGTGGTTGCCCCTCTGCCTGCCTGGGCGCAGGCCATGCTGGGTGCCCAGCGCCAATGATTGGCGCGGCCGGTGCTATGTCTGGATTGCTTCTAAATTAATAGCTTTTTGCGCAGACATGGAGCGCGCCAAGGCAATAAACGCCTGCAAATAGTCGGTCTGCAGATCGGCCACGCGCGCGCCCAGGTGGATCTGCTTGGCAATACCGCGCGGCCCCAGGCGCACCGGAACCACGTCCATGCGGGCGGCGTATTCCTGCACCAGCCAGCGCGGCAGGGCGGCCACGCCGCGGCCGCCGGCGACCATCTGCAGCATGATGTCCGTGGTCTCGATCGTCTTGTGGCGCGCCGGTGCCACGCCGGCGGGCAGCAGGAAGCGGGTGTAGATGTCCAGCCGCTCCGGCGCCACGGGGTAGGCGATCAGCACCTCCTGCGCCAGCTGCCGCGGCAGCGCGTGGGCCGCGCCGGCCAGCGCATGGCCGCGCGCCACCACCAGCACCTGCTCGTAGTCGAACACCGGCTCGAAGTGCAGGCCGGGGCGCTGCACCGGGTCGGGCGTGACCAGCAGGTCGATCTCATGGTCCTGCAGCGCGTCCAGGCCGCCGAACTGAAAGCGCTGTTTCACGTCCACGTCAACGTCGGGCCAGGCCGCCAGATAGGGCGACACCACCTTCAGCAGCCACTGGTAGCAGGGATGGCACTCCATGCCTATGCGCAGGCTGCCGCGCTCGCCTTGCGCGAACTGGCGCAGCCGTTCCTCGGCCAGCTGCAGCTGCGGCAGCACGCGGCCGGCCAGCTCCAGCAGGTAGCGGCCGGCCTGCGTCAGGCGCAGGCTGCGGCCCTCGCGCAGCCAGATGGGGGTGCCCAGCTGCTGCTCCAGCTTCTTCATGCTGTGGCTCAGGGCCGACTGGGTGACGCACAGCCTGTCTGCGGCGGCGGTGAGCGAGCCTTGGCGCTCGACCTCCTGGATCACGGCGAGATGGATGCGGTCCAGCATTTCAAATGAACAAAATTCATGAATCAGTGAGATAAAACCATTTTACGTCATGGACCGCGCTGCCTACGATGCGCCCATTCATCATTCAAAGGGAGCGGCACATGACCACCATCCACAACCTCGGCTTTCCGCGCATGGGCGCGCGGCGGGAGCTGAAATTTGCACTCGAGTCCTACTGGCGCGGCGAATCCTCGCGCGCGGCGCTGCAGGAGCAGGGCGCGCGGCTGCGCCAGCGGCATTGGCAGGAGCAGGCGGGGCTGGACTGGGTGCCGGTGGGCGATTTTTCGTTCTACGACCAGGTGCTGGACATGAGCTTTACCCTGGGCCACCTGCCCGAGCGCGTGCAGGGCTTTTATGGCGACGCGCTGGACAACTACTTCCGCGTGGCGCGCGGGCGCAGCGCCCAGGCCGAGGCTCACCAGGGTTGCTGCGGCGCAGTGGCCGCGGGCGAGATGACCAAGTGGTTCGACACCAACTACCACTACATCGTGCCCGAATTCACCGCCGCCACGCAGTTCCGGCTGGACGCCTCGCGCCTGCTGGCCCAGTTGGCCGAAGCCGGCGCCCAGGGCGTGCCGGCAAAGCCGGTGCTCATCGGCCCGGTGACCTATCTGGCGCTGGGCAAGGCCAAGGACGGCTCGAACCGGCTGGCCCTGCTGGAGCGCCTGCTGCCGGTCTATGCCGAGTTGCTCGATACCCTGGCTGCGCATGGCGTGCAGTGGGTGCAGATCGACGAACCCATCCTGGTCACCGAGCTGGACGCCGACTGGCGGCACGCCTTCACCACCGCCTACCACCAGCTCAAGTCCTGCCGCGTAAAGCTGCTGCTGGCGACCTATTTCGGCCAGCTGCAGGACAACGCCTACCTGGCCGCCAACCTGCCCGTGGCCGGCCTGCATGTGGACGCCGTGAGTGACCCGGACGGCGTGCTGCCCCTCTTGGGCCTGCTGCCGGCGCACAAGGTGCTGTCGCTGGGCGTGGTCAATGGCCGCAATGTCTGGAAAACCGATTTGAACGCCACGCTCGATTGGCTGGAGCCGCTGGCCGCGCGCCTGGGCGAGCGCCTGTGGCTGGCGCCATCCTGCTCGCTGCTGCATGTGCCGGTCGATCTGGCGCAGGAGCAGCGGTTGGACGCCGAGCTCAAGTCCTGGCTGGCCTTTGCGCTGCAAAAGCTGGACGAGCTGCGGCTGCTGGGCCGGGCGCTGCGCGATGGGCGTGGCGCGGTCGAGGCCGAGCTGGCCGAGAACCACGCCGCGCTGGTCGCACGCCGCACCTCGCCGCGCGTGCACAGCCCGGCGGTGCGGGCGGCGGTGGCGGCCATCACGGCCGACATGGGCCGGCGCCAAAGCCCCTACGCCAGCCGCGCGGCCAGGCAGGCGGCGCTGCTGCAGCTGCCGGCGTACCCGACGACGACGATTGGCTCGTTCCCGCAGACCGCGCAAATCCGCCAGGCGCGCAGCGCCTTCAAGGCCGGCCAGATCGATGCCGCGGCCTACCGTGAGGCGATGCGTGCCGAGATCGCGCGCAGCGTGCGCGCGCAGGAAGAGCTGGGCCTGGATGTGCTGGTGCATGGCGAGGCCGAGCGCAACGACATGGTCGAATACTTTGGCGAGCAACTCGACGGCTACGCCTTCAGCCAGTTCGGCTGGGTGCAGTCCTACGGCTCGCGCTGCGTCAAACCGCCCATCCTGTTTGGCGATATCCAGCGCCCGCGCGCCATGACCGTGGACTGGACGCGCTTTGCCCAGTCGCTGACCGACAGGCCCATGAAGGGCATGCTCACCGGCCCGGTGACCCTGCTCAACTGGTCCTTCGTGCGCGACGACCAGCCGCGCGCGGCCACCTGCCGGCAGCTGGCGCTGGCCATGCGCGCCGAGGTGCTGGATCTGGAGCGCGCCGGGGTGCGCGTGATCCAGATCGACGAGGCCGCGCTGCGCGAGGGCCTGCCGCTGCGCCGCGCGCAGTGGTCGCAATACCTGGACTGGGCGGTGCAGGCCTTCCGCATCACCGCCAACGGTGTGCGCGATGAAACCCAGATACACACGCATATGTGTTATTCCGAATTCAACGACATCATGGCCGCGATCGCCGCCATGGACGCCGACGTGATCACCATCGAGACCAGCCGTTCCGACATGGAGCTGCTCGACGCGTTTGAGGATTTCCAGTATCCGAACCAGATCGGGCCGGGCGTTTACGACATTCATTCACCCAATATTCCCGCGGCACAGCAGATGATTGCGCTCATAAAAAAAGCAGCTGAGCGGATTCCTGCGGAGCGCCTGTGGGTCAACCCGGACTGCGGGCTCAAGACCCGCCAATGGGCCGAGGTGGTGCCAGCCCTGACCGAGATGGTGGCTGCTGCCAGGGCGTTGCGCGCCGGCAGCAGTTGAGCACGGCGTGCCGGCAAGGGGCTTGCATGTGAGGTGTTCTGTGCAAAAATCGAAACTCGATTACACGAACAGAAAGAGACCGAGCCATGCAAGTCCGCCGCGCCACCAAGATCGTCGCCACCCTGGGCCCCGCCTCCAGCGACCCGCAGCTGCTGGAGCAGATGATTGCCGCGGGCGTGAACGTGGTGCGCCTGAACTTCAGCCATGGCAAGGCCAGCGACCATGTGGATCGCGCCACCATGGTGCGCGAGGCTGCCCGGCGCGCCGGGCGCGAGGTGGCCATCATGGCCGACCTGCAGGGCCCGAAGATCCGCGTCGGCAAGTTTGCCGATGGCAAGGTGATGCTGGAGCCGGGCGCGCCCTTCGTGCTCGACGCCTCGCGCACCGAGCCCGGCGACCTGCAGGGCGTGGGCCTGGACTACAAGGAGCTGCCGCGCGACGTCAAGCCCGGCGACACGCTGCTGCTCAACGACGGTTTGATCGTGCTCACTGTGGATGCCGTGCGCGGCGATGCGGTGCATACCACCGTCAAGCTGGGCGGCGAGCTGTCCAACAACAAGGGCATCAACAAGCAGGGCGGCGGTCTGACGGCGCCGGCGCTGACGGCCAAGGACATGGAGGACATCAAGACGGCGATGAGCTTCCAGGCCGACTATGTGGCGGTGAGCTTTCCGAAGAACGCCACCGACATGGAGATGGCGCGCCAGCTGTGCAACGTGGCCGCGGCCGAGTTCCGCCACAGGCCGGGCCTGATCGCAAAAATAGAGCGCGCCGAGGCCATTCCGCGCCTGGAGGAAATCCTCAAGGTGAGCGACGGCATCATGGTCGCGCGCGGTGACCTGGCGGTGGAGGTGGGCAACGCCGCCGTTCCGGCGCTGCAGAAGAAGATGATCCGCATGGCGCGCGACATGGACAAGGTGGTCATTACCGCTACGCAGATGATGGAGAGCATGATCACCAACCCCGTGCCCACGCGCGCCGAGGTCAGTGACGTGGCGAATGCCGTGCTCGACGGCACCGACGCCGTGATGCTCAGCGCCGAGACCGCCGCTGGCAAGTACCCGCTGGAGACGGTGGAGGAAATGGCCAAGATCTGCGCCGCCGCCGAGGCCGCCGAGGACCCGGATCGCGACGCCGACTTCGACGGCCAGACCCTGGGGCGCATCGACCAGTCCGTGGCCATGGGCGCGCTGTTCACGGCGCACCACCTGGGCGCCAAGGCCATCGTGGCCATGACCGACAGCGGCTCCACCGCGCTGTGGATGAGCCGTAACCGCATCCATATCCCGATCTATGCGCTCACGCCCAAGGTGGCCACGCAGCGGCGCATGGCCATGTACCGCAACGTGCGCCCGCTGCTCATGGACACCAGCGCCGACCGCGACACGGCGCTGGAGCAGGCCGAAAACCACCTCAAGATGCGCAACATCGTGCTGCAGGGCGACCTGTATGTGATCACCTGCGGCGAGCCCATGGGCCAGCCGGGTGGCACCAATATGCTGAAGATCTGCCGGGTGCATTGAGCATGCGCGGCCGCGCCAGCCGGTGCGCGGCCAGCGCCACCAGTAGCGCACAGGCGCTGCCGGTGAGCGCGCCGGCGAGCACGTCGGCGGGAAAATGCACCCCCAGGCACAGGCGGCTCCAGCCGATCAGCAGCGCACAGGCCCAGGCCGCCAGGCTGCAGGCCCTTGGGCCCCACAGCGTCAGCGCCATGGCCACGGCGCAGGCTCCGCCCATGTGCATGCTCGGAAAACCGGGTCTGTGGCCATGCGCCACCCATTGCAGCCCCAGGCTCAGCTGCGCAGGCCGTGGCATGGGCACAGCCCAGCGTATGGCCTGCGTGGCGCACCAGGTCAGCGCCAGGCTGGCCAGGCATAGCAGCAATGCGCGGCGCAGTGGCGCGCCGCCGAGCGCCAGGGCTGCGGCCAGCGCACACAGGGCGATCCAGGGCAACACGTTGGAGGCAAAAAGCGCCAGCTGCACCAGGGCGTAGGGTGTTTCGGGGGTGGCGTTGAACGCCAGGAAAACGAGGCGATCGAGTTCGAACATGATCCCTTGTGCGGCCAGGAGCAGGCCAGAGCGCACCATAGGCGCCCAAGCTGAACCCGGCCTGAAGTGGCGGTTCAGCCGTGGTTCAGGCTGTTGGGGCGTTTGGGGGCATTGGTGCCTGTCGTAAAATCCCCGGTTACCACGCGGTTACAAGCCGCCTTTCCCCAACCTTCGAAGGGATCCACCCCATGCCTCTCGTCTCGATGCGCGAATTGCTCGACCATGCCGCCGACAACGGCTATGGCATCCCCGCCTTCAACGTCAACAACCTGGAGCAGGTGCAGGCCGTGATGGCGGCCGCCGACGAGGTGGGCGCTCCCGTGATCCTGCAGGCCAGCGCCGGCGCGCGCAAATATGCCGGCGAGAGCTTCATCAAGTACCTGATCGCCGCCGCTGCCGAGGCCTATCCGCATATTCCGCTGGTCATGCACCAGGATCACGGCACCTCGCCCGCCATTTGCCAGGGTGCGCTGGATCTGGGCTTTGGCTCGGTGATGATGGACGGCAGCCTCAAGGAAGACGGCAAGACCCCGGCCGACTTCGACTACAACGTGCGCGTCACGCGGCAGGTGGTCGAAATGGCCCACAAGGTCGGCGCCACGGTGGAGGGCGAACTCGGCTGCCTGGGCAGCCTGGAGACCGGCGAGGCCGGCGAGGAAGATGGCATCGGCGCGGTGGGCAAGCTCAGCCACGCCCAGATGCTGACCGACCCCGAGGAGGCCGCCCAGTTCGTCAAGGCCACGCAGCTCGACGCGCTGGCCATAGCCATCGGCACCAGCCACGGCGCCTACAAGTTCACGCGCCCGCCCACGGGCGACGTGCTGGCGATCTCCCGCGTCAAGGAAATCCACGCACGCATTCCCAACACCCATCTGGTGATGCACGGCTCGTCCTCCGTGCCGCAGGATCTGCTGGACATCATCAACCAGTACGGCGGCAAGATGAAGCAGACCTACGGCGTGCCGGTCAAGGAAATCCAGGAAGCCATCAAGCACGGCGTGCGCAAGATCAACATCGACACCGACATCCGCATGGCCATGACCGGCGCGGTGCGCAAGTTCCAGTTCGAGAACCCGGACAAGTTCGACATGCGCGAGTGGATGAAGCCTGCACGCGAGGCCGCCAAGGCGATCTGCAAGCAGCGCTATCTGGAGTTCGGCTGCGAGGGCCAGGCTGCCAAGATCAAGGGCTACACGCTCGACGAAATGGCGGCCAGGTACGCTGCAGGCGCGCTGCGCCAGGTGGTGAACTGATGCCACGCTGAGCGCACGCCATGAAAAGACCCGGCCCCGCAGGGGAGCCGGGTTTTTTTCGCGCTATGCACCGCTGCGCCATTTGTCCCCCAGGTGTGCGGGCGCTAAAGTTCTTTCGTGTAAGCTTGGGGTCAGTAGGCCCGAGCGGTCATGCTGTGGGCGGTTCTTGCTTTTTCCCTTCATGAATCTGGCGATTTCGACAATCAAATGCCTGTTGCCATGCGCCCTGCTGACGCTGACAGCATGCGCGCCCCTGGCTTCGCAGCAGGCGGAATACCCCGCCGGCCGTGCGCGCCTGGCGTTGCCGGCTGGAGCGTGGGAAGATCTGGGCACCTCGGACCAGGCGGTTCGCCTGTTGCCGCAGCCCGATGGCCGCATTGCGCTGCAAAGCCGCGTGCTGGGCCTGCGTGGCGCACAGCAGGAGCTGCTGGCCATGCTGCGCGTGCAGACCAACCGAGGCAACGACTGGCAAGGCCCGATGTTCTGGACGGGCAGCTGTCTGCCCCAGCAGGGCGTGGCGGTAGAGGACGCCACCAAAGGCAGCCGCGTGCGCGTGGACTGCCTGCGCTTCAAGCGCTGGGTGGATGGCCCGCAGTGGCTGGAAAAGAACCAGCCGGATTTCGCCCAGTGGCTGCTTGGCCGCAAGCTGGCCGTGAGCGCACCCTATTCGTACATGAGCTACCGCTATGCCACCGAGGGTGGTGCCATGGTGGCGGTGGATGTGCTCGCCGATCAACGGCTGCTGCGCCCCAGGACGCGCAACAACGAGGAATTCCTGGTCGCGGGCCGGCCCGCGCTGCAATGGGGCCATGAGCTGGCCCAGGCGGTGCGCGTGAGCACCGGCATGATGGACGGCTACCTGGCCATTCCGCCCTTCCCCTACGCAGCGGCCGCGCCCTGACGCACGCAAGTCCCCAGCCTGCCGGACTTGCACAACGATTACCAAACTCAAGGAGACCTCCCATGCAGACTGAACCCACGCCCCAGGCGCAGCCACAACGCATTGGCGTGCCCAGGGAAACCTTCCCTGGCGAGAAACGCGTCGCCACCGTGCCCGATGTGGTGGAAAAACTGATCAAACTCGGTTTCACGGTGGCCGTTGAATCCGGTGCGGGAGATGCGGCCAATTTCAGCGATGACGCCTACCGCGCCGCCGGTGCCGAAGTCGTCGCTGGGGCCGCGCAGCTGTGGTCCACGTCCGACATCGTGCTCAAGGTGCGCCCGCCCAGCGAGGACGAAGTGGGGCTGATGCGGGGCGGCGGTACGCTGATCGACTTCATCTGGCCGGCGCAGAACCCCCAGCTGATGGAGCAGCTGGCGGCGCGCAAGGCCACGGTGCTGGCCATCGACTGCCTGCCGCGCACGCTCTCGCGCGCGCAGAAGATGGATGCGCTCACCTCTACCGCGGGTGTGTCCGGCTACCGCGCCGTGATCGAGGCGGCGAATGCCTTTGGCCGCTATTTCAATGGCCAGATCACGGCCGCGGGCAAGGTGCCGCCGGCCAAGGTGTTCATTGCCGGCGCCGGCGTGGCGGGCCTGGCGGCCATCGGCACGGCGGCCAATCTGGGCGCCATCGTGCGCGCCAACGACACGCGCGCCGAGGTGGCCGACCAGGTCAAGTCGCTGGGCGGCGAGTTCGTCAAGGTCGATTACGAAGAAGAGGGCTCGGGCGGCGGCGGCTACGCCAAGGTCATGAGCGAGGGCTTCCAGGCCGCGCAGCGCCAGATGTACGCCACCCAGGCCAAGGACGCAGACATCATCATCACCACCGCGCTGATCCCCGGCAAGCCGGCGCCCAGGCTGATCACCGCCGAGATGGTGCAGAGCATGAAACCCGGCAGCGTGATCGTGGACATGGCCGCCGAGCAGGGCGGCAACTGCGAGCTCACGGTGCCCGGCGAGGCCGTGGTGCGCCATGGCGTGACCATCATCGGCTACACCGATCTGGCCTCGCGCCTGGCCAAACAGTCGTCCACCCTGTACGCCACCAACCTGCTGCGCCTGATGGAGGAGCTGTGCAAGGCCAAGGACGGCGTGGCCGTGGTGAACATGGAGGACGATGCGATCCGTGGCCTCACGGTCATCAAGGATGGCAGCGTGACCTGGCCCGCCCCGCCGCTGAAGGCGCCGCCGGCCCCGGCACCGAAGGCGGCGGCTGCACCCATCGCCGAGAAAAAATCCGCCCATGGCCCCGGCGAGCCCATGTCGGCCAAGGCGCTGAGCATCGTCTTCGCCGTCGGCGCGGTGCTGTTCTGGCTCATAGGCGCCTACGCGCCCGAGGCGTTCCTGGGTCACTTCACGGTGTTCGTGCTGGCCTGCTTCATCGGTTACATGGTGGTGTGGAACGTCACGCCGGCGCTGCACACGCCGCTAATGAGCGTCACCAACGCCATCTCCAGCATCATCGCCATCGGCGCGCTGGTGCAGATCGCACCGCCTGAGGCCGGTGCCAATGGGCGGCCGGACGGGCTCATCATGTGGCTGGCCTTTGCCGCCCTGGTGCTCACGGCCGTCAACATGTTCGGCGGCTTTGCGGTGACGCGCCGCATGCTGGCCATGTTCCGCAAATAACAACGACAAGAACACAGAGGAGCACAGAACATGTCCGCAAGTCTCGCTACCGTCGCCTATATCGGCGCCGCCATACTTTTCATTCTCAGCCTGGGAGGGCTGTCCAACCCCGAAACCTCGCGCCGCGGCAACCTGCTGGGCATGGTCGGCATGGCGCTGGCAGTGCTGGCCACGGTGCTCGGGCCGCGCGTCAGCAGCGCGGGGCTGGCCTGGATCATTGCCGCGCTGGTGATCGGCGGCGGTGTCGGCCTGTATGCCGCCAAGGTCGTGAAGATGACCCAGATGCCCGAGCTGGTCGCGCTGATGCACAGCCTGGTGGGCCTGGCGGCCTGCCTGGTGGGTTTCGCCAGCTATGTCGATACCTCGATGCCGCTCCAGGGCGTGGAAAAAACCATCCACGAGGTGGAGATCTACGTCGGCATCCTGATTGGCGCCATCACCTTCTCGGGCTCGCTCATCGCCTTTGGCAAGCTCAGCGGCAAGATCGGCGGCAAGCCGCTCTTGCTGCCCGCGCGCCACTGGCTCAACCTGGTGGGCCTGCTGGTGGTGATCTGGTTCGGCCGCGCCTTCGTGAACGCGCATGACGTGCAGTCCGGCATGGCGCCGCTGATCATCATGACCGTCATCGCCCTGCTGTTCGGCGTGCACATGGTCATGGCCATTGGCGGCGCCGACATGCCGGTGGTGGTCTCCATGCTCAACAGCTACTCGGGCTGGGCGGCCGCAGCCACGGGCTTCATGCTCTCCAACGACCTGCTCATCGTCACCGGCGCGCTGGTGGGCTCCTCGGGCGCCATCCTCTCCTACATCATGTGCAACGCGATGAACCGCAACTTCATCAGTGTCATCGCCGGCGGTTTCGGCTCCGGCGGCGGTGCACCGGCCAAGAAGGGCGACGCCGCCGAGCCCCAGGGCGAGGTGGTGCCGGTGAGCAGCCAGGAGACGGCCGAGATGCTGCGCGAGTCCAAGAACGTGGTCATCGTGCCCGGCTACGGCATGGCCGTGGCCCAGGCCCAGCACACGGTGTTCGAGATCACCCAGACCCTGCGCGAGATGGGCGTCAATGTGCGCTTTGCCATCCACCCCGTGGCCGGCCGCATGCCGGGCCACATGAACGTGCTGCTGGCCGAGGCCAAGGTGCCCTACGACATCGTGATGGAGATGGACGAGATCAACGAGGACTTCCCCGACACCGACGTGGCCATCGTCATTGGCGCCAACGACATCGTCAACCCCAGCGCGCTGGAAGACCCGAGCAGCCCGATTGCCGGCATGCCGGTGCTGGAGGTCTGGAAGGCGCGCCATTCCATCGTCATGAAGCGCTCCATGGCCTCGGGCTATGCGGGTGTGGACAACCCACTGTTCTACAAAGAGAACAACCGCATGCTGTTTGGCGACGCCAAGAAAATGCTCGACGAGGTGCTGGCGGCACTCAGGGCCTGACGATCATCACTTTAAAAAAGAACGGCCGTGCTAAAATTTGACGGCTTTCTCGTCGCCGGACTGCGCCAGGGTCGATAAGCCCGAGATCAGGGGCTGCGGCCGTACGAAATGAGCAGGCTTCGGGGGGATTTCCATGCCCCTCATGACAAGAACCAGGAGGCTTGGAGATGACCGATCGCATTTGGCTCAAGAGTTACCCACCCGGCGTGCCCGCCGACATCGACCCGACGCAATACCGCTCGCTGGTGCAGTTGATGGAGCAGGCGTTTCGCGACTATGCGGGCCGCACCGCCTACAGCTTCATGGGCAAGGACGTCAGTTTTGCCGAAACCGATGCACAGAGCCGTCAGCTCGGTGCCTATCTGCAAAACCTGGGCCTGCAGCGCGGTGACCGCGTGGCGCTGATGATGCCGAATGTGCCGCAGTATCCGGTGGCCGTGGCGGCCGCACTGCGCGCGGGCTTTGTGGTGGTGAACGTGAACCCGCTGTATACGCCGCGAGAGCTCGAGCACCAGCTCAAAGACTCGGGCGCCAAGGCGATCGTCATCATCGAGAACTTCGCCGCCACGCTGCAGGCCTGCATTGCCAATACGGCCGTCAAGCATGTGGTGCTGTGCGCCATGGGCGACCGGCTGGGCATCCTCAAGGGCATGCTCGTCAACTATGTGGTGCGCAATGTCAAGAAGCTGGTGCCGCCGTTTCAGCTGCCGGGCGCCGTGCGTTTCAATGACGCGCTGGCCAAGGGGGCGGGTGCCGCTCTTCAGCCGGTGGACATAGGGCCTGACGACATTGCCCTGCTGCAGTACACGGGCGGCACCACGGGTGTTAGCAAGGGGGCCGTACTGCTGCACCGTAACGTGATCGCCAACGTGCTGCAGTCCGAGGCCTGGAATGCGCCGGCCCTGGGCAAGATACCGGCGGGCGAGCAAACCGCGGCGGTGTGCGCGCTGCCGCTCTACCACATCTTCGCCTTCACGGTGAACATGATGCTGTACATGCGCATGGGGGGCAAGAACATCCTGATCCCCAACCCGCGCGATCTGGCGGGGACGCTCAAGGAACTGTCCAAACACAGCTTCCACAGCTTTCCGGCCGTCAACACGCTGTTCAACGGCCTGGCCAATCACCCGGATTTCAACACGGTGGACTGGAGCCATCTGAAGCTCTCGGTGGGAGGTGGCATGGCCGTGCAGGCGGCCGTGGCCAAGCTGTGGCTGGAGAAGACCGGCTGCCCCATCTGCGAGGGCTATGGCCTGTCCGAGACCAGCCCGGTGGCCTGCGCCAACCCGGTCACGGCAACGGAGTTCTCGGGCACGATCGGTGTGCCCATGCCGAGTACCTACATGCGCATCATCGACGATGAGGGGCGCGACATCTCGGCCACCGGCCAGCCTGGCGAGATCGCCATCCTCGGCCCGCAGGTCATGGCCGGCTATTGGCAGCGCCCCGACGAGACCGCCAAGGTCATGACCGAGGACGGCTACTTCAAGACCGGCGACATCGGCGTCATGGACGAGCGTGGCTACTTCAAGGTGGTCGATCGCAAGAAGGACATGGTGCTGGTCAGCGGCTTCAACGTCTACCCCAACGAGGTGGAGGACGTGGTGGCCCTGATACCCGGGGTGCTGGAATGCGCCGTTGTCGGTGTGCCCGACGAGAAGACGGGCGAGGCCGTGAAGCTGGTCATCGTGAAGAAAGACCCGGCCTTGACCGAGGCCCAGGTGCGCGACTATTGCCGCACCAACCTGACGGGCTACAAGCAGCCCAAGGTGATCGAGTTCCGCACCGAGCTGCCCAAGACCCCGGTGGGCAAGATATTGCGGCGCGAGTTGCGCGACAAGAAGTGATCCTGCCCCGGCAGGGCCGGGGGGAGGCGACTGGCGGGCGCTGCAGAAGCGGCCCGCCTTATTTTTTGGCGTTGCCCTTGAAGACGTTTTCCACGAGTGGCTTGGCGTCTATCTGTGGCACATGGCAGGAATTGCATTGCCAGCGCGAGTTGTGCACCTGCGGGGCATCGGCGTTGACCGGCTTGATCAGGTGGCTCTCCTTGATCTGCGGGATTTTCTGACCGCGCACCTCCTTGTGGATGTGGCAGTCCAGGCAGGTGTTTTCCTCGGCGGTGATGTCGTCAAAGCCGTCCACCTTGTGCGGTATCAGCGGCGGCTGCTGCGCGAAGGTGCGCTGGATCAACGCCTGGCCGCCCGGCTTGCTGCCCTGGTAGTTCTTGATCTCGGGTGCCTGGTCCACGGTCGAGACATCGCTGCCCCGGATGCTGCTCAGCGTCTGCGCCGTGCCCCAGCACGCCGCCACGGACAGCAGGGTTGCCAGAGAGAGTTTGACGAGCGTCTTCATGATGGGCTTCTCCACGGGTGAAAGTTGTTTGAGGTCATTGTTCTGGTTGGGCGCCGGGCCGGGCCTGGTCATCCGCGTTGGGCGCAAAGCGCGGTACGAACTGGAAAACATCCTTGGCGCACACATCGATGCAGCGCCCGCAGCTGGTGCAGTCGCTGTCCTTGATCATCGGCCCCACGCCCTTGTGTGCGCCCTTGAGCGGCAGCCGGATGACATGCTGCTCGGGGCAGGCAGCAAAGCAGTCCAGGCAATCGTTGCAATCCTCGCGCCGCGTGGCCGATACGCGCACCAGGCCGACGCGCCCCAGCAGGCCGTAGAACGCGCCCACCGGGCACAGGTGGCCGCACCAGCCGCGCTTCATGACGAACAGGTCAAACAGGAAGATGCCCGCGATCAGCAGCCAGCCGCCGCCCATGCCGAAGATCAATCCGCGCGGCAGCAGCGACACCGGGCTCACCAGCTCCCAGACGATGCTGCCCGTGCCCGCCGCCAGCGCCAGGATCAGCGCCAGCATCCAGTAGCGCGTCTGACGCGGCAGGTCGCCACCGCCGCGTATGTCCAGCCTGCGCCGCAGCGCGCTGGCGGCGTCGGTGACGATGTTCACCGGGCAGACCCAGGCGCAGTACACGCGCCCGCCCACCAGCAGGTAAAAGGCCAGCACGATAGCCACGCCGATGATGGCGTTGCGCTCCGGTACATGGCCAGTCAGCAGCGACTGCAGCATCACCAGCGGGTCGGCCAGCGGCAGTGTGTCCAGCGTCAGGCTGTAGTTGAGGTTGCCCTTGACGACCCACCAGCCCAGCCAGGGCCCGGCCAGGAACAGTGCCAGCACGCCCAGCTGCACGCTGCGGCGCAGCAGCAGCCAGCGGTGCGCGCCCCACCAGCCCTTGGCGGCGATGGCATCGCGGGCGAAGGCGTTGCGTGCGGGCTTCATCGTGGTGCTCCGTCGGGCAGTTGGCCGCCCGTGCCCAACGCGCCCGTTCCGCCACTGCTGCCAGGGTCGAAATGGCCGGGCAGCGTGACGCCCTCGGGCATGCGGTCGGGCAGGTCGATCAGGCCGCGCTCTTCCACCAGCGACTGGCCGGCCTTGCGCTTTTCTTCCCAGCCCACGCGGTAATGCGCGCCGAGTTCTCCCTTGGCCTGGGCGATGGGGTAGACCTTGATGGCCGCCACCTCCAGCACGCAGGAGGCCTCGCACTTGCCGCAGCCGGTGCAATGCTCGGAATGCACCGTGGGCAGGAACATGGTGTGCTTGGCGGTGCGTTCGTTGTGTTGCACCTCCAGCGTGATGGCCTTGTCGATCACCGGGCAGACGCGGTAGCACACGTCGCAGCGCAGGCCCAGGAAGTTCAGGCAGGTCTCGTGATCGACCAGCACCGCCAGGCCCATTTTTGCCTGGTTGATGTCGGTCAGGCCGTGATCCAGCGCCCCCGTGGGGCAGGCCTTGACGCAGGGAATGTCCTCGCACATCTCGCAGGGCTTGCTGCGCGCCACAAAGAAGGGCGTGCCCGTGGCCACCTGCTGCGCCGGCGTGGCCAGCTGCAGGATGTCGTAGGGGCAGTCGCGCACGCACAGGCCGCAGCGTATGCAGGCGGACTGAAAGTCCGTCTCGCTGCCCGCGCCCGGGGGGCGTATGGCGCCTGCCGGCAGGGCTCTGGCCTGGCGGTTGAGCAGCCCCAGGCCCAGGCCGATCACGCCCATGCCGCAGGCCATCTTCGCGGTGTCGAGCATGAATTCACGGCGCGCGGCGGCGCTGACAGGAGCGGTCATGGCGGCTAAGTGGGTGCAGCGATGGGAGTGGGCCGGGCGCATGCAGGTTGCGCGCCCGGGCTGTGGGTCAGGCCTTCACGACCTTGCAGGCGCACTTCTTGAAATCGGTCTCCTTGGAGATCGGGCAGGTGGCGTCCAGCGTCAGCTTGTTCACCAGGCGGTGCTCGTCAAAGAAGGGCATGAACACCAGGCCCTGCGGCGGCTTGTTACGCCCGCGCGTCTCGACCTTGGTGGCGACCTCGCCACGGCGCGTCATCACCTTGACGGTGTCGCCGCGCTGCAGGCCGCGCTTCTTGGCGTCCTCGGGGTGCATGTAGAGCCAGGCATCGGGCATGGCACGGTACAGCTCGGGCACGCGGCGCGTCATCGAGCCGGTGTGCCAATGCTCCAGCACGCGGCCGGAAGACAGCCACAGGTCGTACTCGGCATCCGGCATCTCGGCCGCGGGCTGGTAGGGCAGCGCAAAGATCCAGGCCTTGCCGTCGGGCTTGCCGTAGAACTTGAGGACCTCGCCCTTCTTCACATAGGGGTCGTAGCCCTCGCGGAAGCGCCACAGCGTCTCCTTGTTGTCCACCACCGGCCAGCGCAGGCCGCGTGCCTTGTGATAGACGTCAAAGTCGGCCAGGTCATGCGCATGGCCGCGGCCGAAGCCGGCGTATTCCTCGAACAGGCCCTTCTGCAGGTAGTAGCCCAGCTCCTTGGATTCGTCGTTGTCGAAACCCTTTTGCAGATCCGACAGCGGGAACCTGTTCACCTGGCCGTTGGCATACAGCACGTCGTACAGGGTCTTGCCCTTGTATTCGGGGGCCTTCTCCAGCAGCTCGGCGGGCCAGACCTCGTCGGTCTTGAAGCGCTTGGAGAACTCGACGTACTGCCACAGGTCGGACTTGGCCTGGCCGGGAGCCTTGACCTGCTGGCGCCAGAACTGCGTGCGCCGCTCGGCGTTGCCAAAGGCCCCTTCCTTCTCCACCCACATGGCCGAGGGCAGGATCAGATCCGCCGCCAGGGCCGACACCGTCGGGTAGCAGTCCGACACGACGATGAAGTTGGCCGGGTTGCGAAAGCCGGGCCAGATCTCGCCGTTGATGTTGGGCCCGGCCTGCATGTTGTTGGTGGTCGTGGTCCAGTAGAAGTTGAGCTTGCCGTCCTTCAGGGCGCGGCTTTGCGCCACGGCGTGCAGGCCCACCCAGTCGGGGATGGTGCCGGCGGGCAGCTTCCACTCTTTCTCGGAGATCTCGCGGTGCTTGGGGTTGGTGACCACCATGTCGGCGGGCAGGCGGTGCGAGAAGGTACCCACCTCGCGCGCCGTGCCGCAGGCCGAGGGCTGGCCGGTGAGCGAGAACGGGCTGTTGCCGGGCTCGGAGATCTTGCCCACTAGCAGGTGCACGTTGTAGATCATGTTGTTGACCCAGGTGCCGCGCGTGTGCTGGTTGAAGCCCATGGTCCAGAACGAGGTCACCTTGGTCTTGGGGTCGGCATAGACCTTGGCCAGGGCCTCGAGCTTGTCCTTGGGCACACCCGAGAGCTCGTGCGCCTTGTCCAGCGTGTACTCGGCGACGAAGGCCTTGAACTCGTCGAAGCTGATGGGCGCCGAGGCGTCTGGCGAGCCCTTGGGCTTGCCGTCCGCGCCGGGATAGCCGTTGTTGCCGGCCACCTGCTCCAGCGGGTGATTCGGGCGCAGGCCGTAGCCGATGTCGGTCACGCCCTTGCGGAAGTTGACATGCTTCTTCACGAAGTCCTCGTTCACCGCGCCACTGTGGATGATGTGGTTGCAGATGTAGTTGAGGATGGCCAGGTCTGATTGCGGCTTGAAGATCAGTTCGCTGTCGGCCAGCTCGCAGGAGCGGTGCGTGAAGGTGGACAGCACATGCAGCTTGACATGCTTGGCCGTCAGGCGCCGGTCGGTCACGCGCGACCAGAGGATGGGGTGCATCTCGGCCATGTTCGCGCCCCAGAGCACGAAGGCGTCGGCATGCTCGCAGTCGTCGTAGCAGCCCATGGGCTCGTCGATGCCGAAGGTGCGCATGAAGCCGGCCACGGCCGAGGCCATGCAGTGGCGCGCATTCGGGTCGATGTTGTTGGAGCGAAAGCCCGCCTTGAACAGCTTGGAGGCGGCATAGCCCTCCCAGATGGTCCACTGGCCGGAGCCGAACATGCCGATATTGCGCGGCCCGCCCGCCTTCAGCGCGGCCTTGCACTTGTCCTCCATGATGTCGAAGGCCTGGTTCCAGCTGATGCGCGTGAACTCGCCGTTCTTGTCGAACTTGCCGTCCTTCATGCGCAGCATGGGCTGGGTCAGGCGATCCTTGCCGTACATGATCTTGGAGAGGAAGTAGCCCTTGATGCAGTTCAGGCCCTTGTTCACCGGCGCGTCCGGGTCGCCCTGGGTGGCGACCACGCGCCCGTCCTTGACGCCAATCAATACGCCGCAGCCGGTGCCGCAGAAGCGGCAGGCGCCCTTGTCCCAGCGAATATCGTCGGCGGCGCCGGCCGACTGCGCCAATGCCTGCGCACCGGGAACGCTCACGCCAATGGCCGTGGCGGCGGCGGTGACCGCATGCGCCTTGATGAGTTCACGACGGGTTATTTGCATTTGGCTAACTCCTGGTCAGGATGGGTTTCTGTCTGCTGGAAAATCATGGCGATATTCAGGACATCGTCCATGCGTGCGATGGCCTCATAGGTGTCCATGGCGCCGCGATCGTTCTCCGCCTCTATGGTGACGACCAGTCTGCCGTCCTCTGCAGCGGCGTGAACCTCCACGCCGGGAATATGCGGGAGTTGTGCGCGTACCGTGGCATCCGTGCCCGGTCTGGCGTAAACGATGGCGCTGGAGATATTCAAGATACTGCCTTCAATCAAATACGGTTTCGGATATTGCCAATACCCCGGAGTTAATCGAATGACAAGTATGCGGCCCCATTTGTAGAACGGGTCGTGCATGGCAGGCGATGCGCCGGGAAGTGGATGTCCGAGTAAAACGGTCGGGGATTATCGTGGAAGCCGTAAGTTCATTGTTTTTTTGATGATCTAATGGTGAACCCTTATTCGAGGTTGGCATTTGAGAAAAATCAAATCCGCGATGCGAGTGGCATGAATCGCACCGCCCGTCCGGCCCTGTTGCGGTGCGGGCGGCCCTGGGCGGTCGCGATAATGCTCCCTCTGCCCTTGTGAACCGCCCCGCCCATGACCACCGCCATCCTCAGCGCCCTGCCCGAAGAGCAGGGCGGCCTCGTCCAAGCCCTGCAGGCGCCCGAATGCATCACCCATGCCGGGCGCAGCTTCTGGCGCGGCCGGCTGCTGGGCCAGCCGGTGCTGCTGGCGCTGTCGGGCATAGGCAAGGTGGCGGCGGCCACCACGGCGACGCTGCTGGCCGAGCGCTTTGGCGTGGCGCGCATCGTCTTCACCGGCGTGGCCGGCGGCTTGGGCGATGGCGTGCAGGTAGGGGATGTGGTGGTGGCGCAGGACTTTCTGCAGCACGACATGGACGCCTCGCCCATCTTCCCGCGCTGGGAGGTGCCCGGCTACGGGCTGGCGCGCATGCCTTGCGATGCGGCGCTGACCACTATGCTATTTGAAGCTGCCAGCGCTTATCTGACAAGCGATAGAGCCGGATTTGATCCCAACAATCCGGCGATTGCGCACCGCCACGCAGCGTGCGCGCACCAGGGTTTGATCGTCAGTGGCGACCGCTTTGTCTCCACCTCGGCCGAATCCGCCGCACTGCGCCAGGCGCTGGGCGCCGCCGGCCATCAGGTGCTGGCCGTGGAGATGGAGGGCGCGGCCGTGACCCAGGTGTGCCGCGACTACGGCCTGCCGTTTGCGGCCGTGCGCACCATCTCCGACCGGGCCGACGACAGCGCGCATGTGGACTTTCCGCATTTCGTGCGCCATGTGGCCAGCCGCTATGCCGATCACATCATCCAGGGTTTGCTGCGCGCCATGCCGGGTGGACGTTGAGCGTTGGGCGTATTCAGTGCCAGCCGTCATGCGTTCACGCTCAACGCTTAACGCCAAACGCTACTTCAACCAGCCGCGCTTGCGAAAATACAGCATGGGCACCACGGCGCTGGCGATCATCAGGCAGAGGGCGTAGATGTAGCCATGCTCCCATTCCAGCTCGGGCATCAGGCGGAAGTTCATGCCGTAGACGCTGGCGATCAGCGTGGGCGGCAGCAGGGCGACGCTGGCCACCGAGAAGATCTTGATGATCTTATTCTGGTTGATGTTCAAAAAACCGACGGTGGCGTCCATCAGGAAGTTGATCTTGTCGAACAGGAACTGCGTGTGGCTGTCCAGCGACTCGATATCGCGCAGGATTTGGCGCGCGTCCTCGAACTGCTCGGCGTTGAGCATCTTGCTGCGCATCATGAAGCTGACGGCGCGGCGCGTGTCCAGCATGTTGCGGCGGATGCGGCCGTTCAAATCCTCTTGCCAGGCGATGTCGGCCAGCACCTTCTGCGCGTGGTCGTCGGTCACATGGCCCTCCAGCACCTGGGTGCTGACCTTCTTCAGATCGTCGTAGATGCCCTCCAGCGTGTCGGCCGAATACTCCACGTCGGTGTCGAACAGCGACAGCAGCACCTCCTTGGCGTCCTCGATCAGCCCCGGCGCGCGGCGCGCACGCATGCGTAGCAGTCGGAACACGGGGATGTCTTCCTCGCGGATGGAAAACAGCACGCCGCAGCTTTTCAGCTCGGTGTTGTGCTGGTTCAGGATGAAGGCCACGCGCACCGAGCGCGGCTCCTCGTCGTCGTCCACCAGAAAGTCGCTGCGGATATGCAGTTCGCCGTTGTCTTCCTCGTAGAAGCGCGCCGACTCTTCGATGTCCTCGTCCATCACGTCCAGCGGGATGGCCAGGCCGTAATGCTGCTTGACCCAGCGCTTTTCCAGCACCGTGGGCGACTCCATGTCCACCCAGATCGGATGCTGCGGCGCCTGATCCTCCAGGGAATCGATTTCTTCCTGGACCAGGCGGCCGTTGACGAGTGAAAAGATGTTGAGCATGGCTCACTCTCCCTGTTGTTCTTGAGGCGTCTGCGAGGGGTGATGGGGGGCGCTTTCAGCCCCTCGTCAGACCGGGGAGAGGCTGAAAGCTACCAACTGGGGTAGGTTTCCACGGGTGGGCGGTGCGTGTGTTGCGAAGCCGGCGATTATCGCATTCGCGTCGTGACCGCGCTGTGACCGCGCGTTTGCCCCCAGGTGGTTTCAAGCCCCGGGCTGGCGACGCACCAGGGCCAGCGCGCGGCACAGGTCGATCCAGGCGGCGGCCTTGGCTTCCGGGGCGCGCAGCAGATAGGCCGGGTCGTAGCTGACCACCGCAGGCGTGCCGTCCGCCAGCTGGTGCGCGCTGGCGCGCAGGCGCCCCAGCGGCTCGCGGCTGCCCAGTACCACGCGCGCCGCGCCCAGGCCCAGCACCAGCACCATGGCCGGGCGCAGCGTGGTCAGGGCCTGCTGCAGGCCGGCGGCCGGCGGTTCGCCCTCGGCCGGCCGGCCCGGCTGGGGCTGTGACAGGGTGGCGACGAAGCAGCGCGGGTGCCGGTGCAGGCGCATGGCGCGCAGCATGTTGTCCAGCAGCTGGCCGCTGTCGCCCGCCAGGGGTTCGGCCGGTGTCGGGCTCTCCAGCAGCACCAGCCAGCCGGAGCCCAGTTCCGGCGGCGTGGCCGTCGGGTCGGCCTGCGGGTACAGGGCTATGGGTGGGCGCAGCAGCAATCCGCCGGCCTGGGCCATGGCTGCAGCCGGGGTTGGCGCGGCAGCTTGCGTCGGTGCCTGGCGGCGCGTGGTGGGGGGGGGCGCTGCGGCAGCTTGCGCTGCGGGACGGGCCGGGGTGGCGGCGGGTGCGGGGCGAGTGACGGGAGCGGCCTCGTTGGTCGGCGGCGCCGCTGGCGCGGCGGCCGGGGCCGGGGCCCAGACGGTGACACCCATCTCCAGCAGCATGGCGCGTTGGCGCGCGTCCAGTTCCAGGCTCATAACGGCAGACTCATGACCACGGCGTCCTCGCGTTCGCCATCGCTGGACGGGTAGTAGCGCTTGCGCAGGCCCACCTGCTGGTAGCCATGGGCCTCGTACACCTGGCGTGCGCGCGTGTTGCTGGCGCGCACCTCCAGCCACAGCCACTGTGCGCCCTGGCCGCGTGCCCACAGGGCCAGCGCGTCCAGCATCACATGCGCCCAGCCCTGGCGCTGGAACGCCGGGGCCACGGTGATGTTGAGCAAATGGGCCTCCTGCACCCCGGGCATGGCAACGAAGTAACCCAGGATCTGCCCGCCCGCCACCAGCAGCTGCGCCTGGTAGCCGGCGGCCAGCGCGTCAATGAAGTTGCCGCGCGTCCACGGGTGGCTGTAGGCGGCCTGCTCCACGGCCAGCAGCGCGTCCAGGCGCTCTGTCGTGAGCGGCGCAAAAGACGCCTGCATGGCGTCAGCGGGGCGCGGGTTGGCGTTCATGATGCTTGCGCCGCGCTGGCGCGGCGCGCGGCCTCGCGCTCGGCCGTGGTTTGCGCCACCTTGTCGCGTATGTAGCGCGGCAGCGCCGCGTCGGCCGGCACGGCCCTGCCGGCGGCCAGCAGCGCGGGTGCCAGGCGCAGCATGGCGCCGGCCGTGGGCAGGGCGGGCACATCGGGCTCGGTGGGCGAGTCGGGCGCCAGGCGCTCGCCATAGGCGGCGCGGGCGTTGCCGGCCAGCGTCCAGCCAGCGGGCAGCACCACGGCCTCGGGTGCGCACAGGCCAAAATCCTGCGGTTCGCTCCAGCGCCCGCCTGCCGGCGTGCCGCCGTCGGGCAGCCATTGGTAGGGGGCGCAGTAGACCTCGTTCATGCGCGCGTCCAGCGTGGCCAGCACCCGCGTGCAGCCATGCTCGGCGCGCGCCTGCTCGGCCACGGCCAGCAGGCTGTCCACCGGCAGCACCGGCACCCCCAGGCCGCCGCGTGCGCCAAAGGCCAGGCCCTGGGCCACGGAGCAGGCCGTGCGCAGCCCGGTGAACGAGCCCGGCCCGCGGCCGAAGACCACGGCATCGAGCCGCGCAAACGTGAGCCCGGCCTGCGCCAGCAGTGCGCGTATGGCGGGGATCAGCGTGGTCGATGCCTGGGCGCCACCGGGGCCGCTGTGCTCAAGCACCTGCGCGCCGTGCTGTACGGCGACGGACAGGGTGTCGGTGCTGGTGTCGAAGGCGAGCAGGTTCATGGCGGGCGTGATTATCGATGGTGGGCGATAGACTGGCTGGCATGTTGATTTCCCCCCTCGCATCGGCCCGGCGCCGCGTGGCCGGCGCCCTGTTGGTGCTCACCAGCCTGACGGCCTGCGCCGCCGGCCCTGGCGCCAGGCTGGCGCCGGCAACGGATGCCGCTGCCCTGCCGCCCGCGGTGATCGCCGCGCTGCAGCGTGCCCGCTTGCCCCAGGATGCGCTGGCGGCCGTGGTGGTGCCGGTCGAGGGGCGCGCCGCACCGCGCCTGATGCACCAGGCGGATCAGGCGCTGAACCCGGCCTCGGTGATGAAGCTGGTCACCACCTATGCGGCGCTGGACCTGCTCGGCCCGGCCTTCACCTGGGACACGCCGGTGTATCTGGACACAACGCCCGTGGCTGGGCGGCTGCGCGGCAACGTCTACATCCAGGGCCGGGGTGACCCCAAGCTGGTGGTCGAGCGCCTGTGGCTGCTCATGCGCCGCCTGCGCGCGCTGGGCATCGATGCCATCGACGGCGACATCGTGCTCGACCGCAGTGCCTTTGCCCTGCCCGCGCACGATGCGGCCGATTTTGACGGCGAGCCCTGGCGTCCCTACAACGCCGCGCCCGACGCCCTGCTGCTGAACTACAAGGCCGTGGCCATGGGCTTCACGCCCGATACCGCCGCCGGCGTGGCCCATGTGCGCTACGAGCCGCCCCTGGCGCGCCTGCAGCTGCCCACCAGCGTGCCGCTGGCGCCCGCCGGTACGGCCTGCGGCGACTGGCGCATGGGCCTGCAGGCCGAACTGACCCATGCCGAACGCATCGCCTTCCAGGGCGCCTACCCGGCGGCCTGCGGCGCGCGCGAATGGTCCGTGGCGCCGTCCGACCCCAGCGGCTATGCGGCGCGCGCCGTGGAGGGCATGTGGCGCGAGCTGGGCGGCAGGCTCGCGGGCCGCGTGCGCGACGGCCAGGTGCCCGCAGGGCTGCAGCCGGCGTACAGCAACCCATCACCGCCGCTGGCCGAGGTGGTGCGCGACATCAACAAGCACAGCAACAACGTCATGACCCAGCAGCTGCTGCTCACGCTGGGGCTGCAAAAGGCCGGCCAGGGCAGCTTTGATGCCGCGCGTGGCGTGCTCGCGCAATGGTGGCAGGAGCGCCTGGGACCGACCGACCAGCCGGTGGTGGACAACGGTGCCGGCCTGAGCCGCGCCGCGCGCCTGAGCCCACGCGCGCTGGCGCGCATGCTGCAGCAGGCCTGGGCCTCGCCGGTGATGCCGGAGTTCGTGGCCTCGCTGCCCATCGTCGGCGTGGATGGCACGCTGCGCCGCCGGCCGGCCCTGGTCAGCGGCGCGGCGCATCTCAAGAGCGGCAGCCTGCGCGACGTGACGGCCCTGGCCGGCTATGTCCTGGCCGCCAGCGGTCAGCGCTATGTGCTGGTGGCCATGGTGAATCACCCAAACGCCGGTGCGGCCAGGCCGGCGCTGGATGCGCTGATTGCCTGGAGCGCGGCCGACTGAACGCTGGATGCAGATCTGCCGCGCGTGAAATTCCGTGTCGCATTGGTAGTTACCCGCCCCTGACTTCAGTGGTTGCCGGATTAACATCGCCGCCTGAAAAAGAACGACCGTTCGTTTTATTTTAGGAGAACATCAATGAACCAATGGCTTGGGCTGACCATGGTCAGCGCCGCGGCAATGCTCGCCGCCTGTGGAGGAGGATCCGACCTCGGTGGCGGCACCGAAACCGACCTGAGCGGCGCGCGCGGCTCGCTCATGCACAACCCGCCGCTGCGCGTCACGGCGCTGTCGGCGGCCGAGTTCAAGGACAGGCTGGCGGCCAGCCCCAGCGGCCAGAGCCTGCTGGCCCTGGCGGGCGCGCCCAAGTGTGGCGTGGACGTGCATTACATCGAGTACGGCACCGTCGGCGGTGCCGGCGAAAAAACCAATGCCTCGGGTGCGCTGATGGTGCCCACGGGCGGTGTCGCGGGCTGCGGCGGCGCCCGCCCGGTGGTGCTGTATGCCCATGGCACGACCACCGACCGCGCCTACAACATCGCCGACATCACCGAGCCCGCACGCCCCGGCGCCTCCGAGGGCTCGCTGCTGGCCGCGATGTACGCGGCCCAGGGCTTCATCGTGGTGGCGCCCAACTACGCCGGCTATGACGTCTCCAAGCTCGGCTACCACCCCTACCTCAATGCCGACCAGCAGTCCAAGGACATGCTCGACGCGCTGGCCGCCGCGCGCAAGGCGCTGCCGCGCATCGGCAGCCAGGACGGCGGCAAGCTGCTCGTCGCCGGCTATTCGCAGGGCGGCCATGTCGCCATGGCCACACACCGTGCGCTGCAGGCGGCAGGTCAGCCGGTGACCGCATCGGCGCCCATGTCCGGCCCCTACGCGCTGGGCGCCTTTGGCGACGCCGTGTATTACGGCAACGTGAACCTGGGTGCCACGGTGTTCACGCCCCTGCTGGCAGCCAGCTACCAGAAGGCCTACGGCAACCTCTACGCCCAGCCATCGGACATGTTCGAGGCGGCCTATGCCACCGGTATCGAGCAGCTGCTGCCATCGGCCACGCCGCTGGCCACGCTGGTGGCCCAGGGCAAGCTGCCGCAGACGCAGCTGTTCAGCAGCACGCCGCCGGCTCCGGCCTTCGCCGCCATCACGCCGCCGACCCAGCCGCCGGCGCTGGCGCCGCTGTTCGCCCTGGGCTTTGGCAGCAACAACCTGGTCAAGAACAGCGCCCGCCTGGCTTACCTGCAGGATGCCGCCGCCAATCCCGACGGCGCCGTGCCCAATGCCACCACCGGCGCCCAGGCGGCCGCACCGCAGCATCCGCTGCGCAAGGCCTTCAAGGCCAACGATCTGCGCGACTGGAAGCCCCAGCGCCCGGTGCTGCTGTGCGGCGGCAATGCCGACCCGACGGTGTTCTATGGCGCCAACACCGCGCTGATGCAGAACCTGTGGTCCAACCCGGCATCGCCGCTGGCCTTGCCGGCCGGCCTGTTGACTGTGCTGGACGTGGACTCGGCCAGCGCCGGCGCGGCCGACCCGTTCGCCGCCGTCAAGGCCGGCTTTGCCCAGGCCAAGGCCGGCGCCGCCGCCCAGGGTGGCGCCAATGCCGTGGTGCAGGCCTACCACGGCTCGCTGGTGCCGCCGTTCTGCAATGTGGCCGCGCGCGCCTTCTTCCAGCAGGTGCTGGCATCTGGCGGTTGAGCAACGAGACAAGAAGGACTGACGACATGCAACGCAAAATTTCCACCACCCTGATAGGTGTGGCGCTGCTGGCGCTGTGCGGCACGGCCTCGGCGCAATGGAGCGTGCGCGGCGGCCTGACGCATATCGCACCCCGTTCCACGGCCACCGACGCCGTCGGCCCCATGCTGCCCGGTCCGCCGTCGGGCATCAGCATCGACGTGAAGAACAAGGCCACGGCCTTTCTGTCGCTGGCCTATGGCCTGAACCCCAACATGGAGCTGGAGCTGGCCCTGGGCTACCCGCCCACGCATGACGTGACGGCCCGCATCGCCGGCAACCTGCCGCCGCATATCGCGGCCTTCAATGGCCAGAAGCTGGCCGAGGTGCGCCAGATCGCGCCCACGCTGTTCCTCAACTACAAGTTTGGCGATGCCAGCAGCCAGTGGCGCCCCTTCGTCGGCCTGGGGCTGAACTACACCAACTTCGACAAGCGCAAGTCCACGCAAGCCAACAACGCCCTCAACGGCGGCCCCACCGACATCCGCCTGACCGACTCCTGGGGCCTGGCGGGCCAGGTGGGCCTGAGCTACCGCATCGACGAGCGCTGGTCGGTCACCGGCGCCCTGGCGACGGCACGCGTGAAGAGCCGGCTTACCACCACCACCGCCGGTGTGCAGCGCAACATCGACATCCGCTTCCACCCCGTGGTGTTCACCGTCCACCTGGGTTACACGTTCTGACCGCCCAACCCTTGCGGGCGCAAAAAAGCCGGCCCAGGGCCGGCTTTTTTTGTGCGCCGCCGTGGCGGGGGGCGATCACCAGCGATGGCTGAGGGTCTGCTGGGCGTAGTCGCCGAACAGGCGCTGGGCGTTGGGCGTCAGGTAGACCTTGTCGGCAAAGACATAGCGGTTGTAGTCGGCGCCCGCGACTATCGTGCTGGGCGTGCACAGGGCCGAGTTCACCTGGCCCGCGCCAATGCCAATGCCGGGGCCGGCGTCCGCCGAGGTGCAGACGGGGTCTTTGCCGTTGTTGAAGCCATTGCCGCCGGGGTTGGCCTCGAACAGGTTGACGTAGTAGGCCAGATCCACGTAGAGCACCGTCTTGCCCATGTCCTTGATGGCCACCTTCAGCTCGTCGTTGAAGCTCAGGCTGGCCTGGTGGATCAGGGCCTGCTTGCCCAGGGCCTTGGCCCAGGGGCTGCGCTCCAGGTCGTAGCTGCCGGTGACCACGATGTGCTTGGCGCCGGCATCGGACAGGCGGCCGATCTGCGCCGCCAGATCCTTGCCGGCCTGGCCGGTGGCGGCGACATACTGGGCCTCGGTCTGCGCCGCGGCCTGCACGGCGGCCATGCCGGCAATGATGTCGCTGGCGCCGGCGCTGATCAGGATCACGTCGTCCGCCTTGAACTGCGGGTTGGCCAGAAACTGGTCGATCTGCTGCTTCACGGTCGGCGTGCCGGCATTGCCGGCGGCGTCGGGCGTGGCGCTGATGCGCGCATTGCCCTGGGCGTAGCTGGTGCCGCCGGCGGAAACCGGCTTGAGCACCAGGCCGTAGTGCGAGGCCAGCTGCTGGGTCCAGTTGAAGAGGCTGCCGTCATTGACGGTGTAGCCGCTGCCCTTTTGCCCCACGTCGGCCATCGCGTCGCCAAAGGCGATGATGCGCGTCGGCGCGATCGCCGAGTCGATGCTGCTGGAACCACAGGCCGCCAGCAGGGCGGTCGCTGCACAGGCGGCGGCCACAAAGCTGCGGCGCATCCAATTTGCTGCCATGTATATCTCCGGATTCAAGAGTGCGAGAGTTTAAGCCTTGGTGTTCAGCCGGCCGCCGCGGCGCGTTGCAGGCGGTCGCGTACGCCCTCCCAGTCGGGCTGGTCGGGCGGGGCCTCGATCCAGATCAGCTTGACGCCGGCATCGTCGAAGCCGCGCAGCACGGCAAACAGCTGCTGCGCCGCGGCTGCGGCGTCATCGGGCATGCGCCGCTGGATGATCTTGGCGGACTGCGAGCGCAGCGGCGTGCGCGCATACAGCGCCATGTGGGCGGCGTCTGCGCCCAGAATGTCCAGGCCGGCCTGTAGTTGCCTGGCATCCATCAGGCGCACGCGTGCCGTGGGTGCGTAATGAGACAAAAGCGTGCCAGACGCGCGTGGGGTAAGCGCTGGAAGCTCTTCTTTTGATAGTGGTTCCAGCCCGCAGACACGGTGCACGTCGGCGCGCGAGATGGCGCCGGGGCGCAGCAGCACGGGCAGGCCGCGCGTGCAGTCGATGATGGTCGATTCGATCCCCACGGCGCAGGGGCCGCCGTCCAGCACCAGCAGCTGGTCGCCAAAGGCCTCTGCCACATGCTGCGCCGTGGTCGGGCTGACCTTGCCGAACAGATTGGCGCTGGGCGCGGCCACGCCCCAGACGGGCGGATCGAGCCGCTGGCAGGCCGCCAGCACCGCATGGGCCACGGGGTGGGCCGGGCAGCGCAGGCCCACGCTGTCCTGCCCGCCGGTGGAGGCGCGCGCCGCGGCAGGCAGGCGCGGCAGGATCAGCGTGAGGGGCCCGGGCCAGAAGGCGTCTATCAGCTGCTGCGCGAACAGCGGCACCTCCTTGGCGTAATGGGTGATGGCCGCGGCATCGGCCACATGCACGATCAGCGGGTGGTTGGCGGGCCGGCCCTTGGCGGTAAAGATCTGGGCCACGGCGGCGTCGTTGTCGGCATCGGCCGCCAGGCCGTACACCGTCTCGGTCGGCAGGCCCAGCAGCGCGCCGCGCGCCAGCGCCTGCGCGGCGGCCTGCACCGAGGCATCGAGCTTGCCGTCGATGATCACGCGCGGCCCCTCAGAACGGCGCTATGCCGAGAATGGCCGCCGCCTGCAGCGCCACGGCGCGCACCGCCTCGGGCGTGGCGCCGGTCACGTTCAGGTGGCCCATCTTGCGCCCGCGTTTTGCGTCGCGCTTGCCGTACAGGCGCAGGTGGCAGCCGGGCAAGGCCAGTACCTGTTCCCAGGCCGGGGTGACGGGCGCATCGCCCTGGGCAAACCACAGGTCGCCCAGCAGATTCAGCATGATGGTCGGGCTGTGCAGGCGCGGCTGCGTGAGCGGCAGGCCGGTCATGCAGCGCAGCTGCAGCTCGAACTGCGAGACGTCGCAGGCGTCCTGGCTGTAGTGGCCGCTGTTGTGCGGGCGCGGGGCGATCTCGTTGACCACCAGGCTGCCGTCCTGCAGCACGAAAAACTCGACGCACAGCACACCCACGTAGTGCAGGCCATCTGCTACTGATTTAGCAGCTGCCAGCGCTTGGGCGGCAAGCGCTGGCGGCAGATTTTGCTCATAAACCTCGGTCACGGCCAGAATGCCGCCCCGGTGCAGGTTGCGCTGCACCGGCAGGTGCACCATGGCGCCGTCACGGCCGCGCGCGACGATGACCGAGCACTCCTGCGCCAGCGGCAGCATTTTTTCGAGCACGCAGGGAACGGCCCCCAAGTCTTGCCAGGCGGCGGCCAGCTCTTGCGGAGTGGTCACCCGCGCCTGGCCCTTGCCGTCGTAGCCCATGCGCGCGGTTTTCAGGATGCCGGGCAGCAGGTCTGCGGGCACGGCGGCCGGCTGCTCGGGCGATTCGATCAGCGCATGCGGCGCCACGGGCACGCCGCAGCGCACAAAGTGCGCCTTCTCGGCCGCGCGATCCTGGGCGATGGCCACGGCGCTGCCTGCGGGCGACACGCGCCGCGTCTGCGCCAGCAGATCGAGCGCCGCGGCCGGCACGTTCTCGAACTCGGTGGTCACGGCGGCGCACAGGCGCGCCATCTCGGCCAGGCCCTGCGCGTCCTCGTAGCCGGTGCGGATATGGTGGTGACTCACCAGGCCGGCGGGGCTGGTGGGGTCGGCATCGAGCACGGCGGTGAAGTAGCCCATGGCCTGGGCCTCCTGCACGAACATGCGCCCGAGCTGCCCGCCGCCGAGCACGCCCAGCGTGGCGCCGGGCAGGATCACGTCCTGATCGGCGCTCATGCGGCCACCGGCGGCAGCGTCATGGCGCGCGCGGCGGCCGTCTGCTCGGCGCGGAAGGTCTCCAGCTTCTGGCGCAGCGCCGGGTCGTGATTCGCCAGCAGGGCCACGGCAAACAGCGCCGCATTCGCCGCCCCGGCCGCGCCAATGGCAAAGGTGGCCACGGGCACGCCCTTGGGCATCTGCACGATGGAGTGCAGCGAATCCACCCCCTGCAGATGGCGGCTGGCCACAGGCACGCCCAACACCGGCACCACGGTCTTGGCGGCGATCATGCCCGGCAGATGCGCCGCGCCGCCCGCGCCGGCGATGATGGCCTGCAGGCCGCGGCTGGCGGCACTCTCGGCGTAGCGGAACATGTCGTCGGGCATGCGGTGGGCCGAGACCACCTGGGCCTCGTGCGCGACGCCGAACTGCTCGAGGATGGCTACCGCGTGCTGCATGGTGTCCCAGTCGCTGCTGGAGCCCATGACCACGCCGATCTGTATGGGGTTCATGTAAGGGATGGGCAGGTCGCGCCCGCAAGGGGAAACCCGCGATTTTACGTTTTATGCCCGGACTGCGTTTGCCGGCCTGGCGCACCCCGGCGCCGGGAATATGTCCGAGAATCGCCGTTGACCTTGTTAACTCGCGCGCCGCCGCATCACCGGGATTGCCAACACATGATCGATGTCACCGTAGAAAACTTTGAAGCCGAGGTGGTTGCCGCCTCCATGACCACGCCCGTGCTGGTGGACTTCTGGGCGCCCTGGTGCGGCCCCTGCAAGACGCTGGGCCCGGTGCTGGAGAGGCTGGAGGTGGCCTACGCCGGCCGCTTCACGCTGGCCAAGATCGACTCCGACCAGCAGCAGCAGCTGGCGGCGATGTTCGGCATCCGCAGCATTCCCACCTGCGTGCTGATGATGAACGGCCAGCCGGTGGACGGCTTCACCGGCGCCCTGCCCGAGGGCCAGCTGCGCGCCTTTCTGGACAAGCACCTGCCCAGCGCCGAGGAGTTGCAGGCCGAGGAGCAGGAGGAACAGGCCCAGGAGGCTCTGGCCGGCGGCGACACCGCGGGCGCGCTGGAGGCGCTGCAGCAGGCCGTGCTGACCGACCCGGCCAACGACGAGGCGCGCTTTGACTACGTCAAACTGCTGCTGCAGCAGGGCCGCGAGGACGACGCCAAGGTGGCCTTCGCCCCGGTGATCGCCAAGGCCGAGGGCTCGCGCCGCCTGGGCGCGCTCAAGGCCTGGATGGATGCTCTTGATTTTGTAACTGCAGGCGCTTATGGGGCGAGTGCTGAAGCCGAATTTGATGCAAAGATTGCCGCCAACAAGCGTGATTTCGAGGCGCGCTACGGCCGCGCCCGCTGGCTCATGGCCCAGCAGCGCTGGACGGACGCCATGGACGAGCTGCTGGAAATCCTGATGCGCGACAAGGGCTGGAACGAGGAGGCCGCGCGCAAGACCTATATCGCCATCTTGGAGCTCATCGAGCCGCCCCGGGTCAAGGTCGCCGAGGGCCAGATCCCGCCCGAGGATCCGGTGCTGGCCAGCTACCGCCGGCGCCTGTCCAGCGTCGTGCTGAGTTGAGCTGGCGCCGCCGCGCGTGGCTGGCGCTGGCGGCGCTGTTGGCCGGCTGCGCCAGCGTACCGCCGCCCGATGCCTTCATCACCGGCACCGTCATCGCGCGCGAGCGGCTCTACATCCCCCCTGACGCGGTGTTCGATGCCGCCCTGGTGGATGTCACGCAGGTGGGCGAGCCGCCCCTGGTGCTGGCGCGCCAGCGCATCGCCCCGGCCGGGCCGCTGCCCTATGAATTGCGCATCCCCTACCGCCAGGCGCTGATACAACCGCGGGGCCGCTATGAGGTGCATGCCGCGGTCACGCAGCAGGGGCGCCTGCTGCTGGACACGCCGGGCGTGCACCCGGTGCTGCTCAGCCCCGCGTTCCGCCATGTGGATGTGATCCTGGCGCGCCGGCCCTTGCAGGAGGCCACGCTGAACGCCAGCGTACCCCTGCGCCAAACCTACTGGAAGCTGATCGAACTGGTGGATGGCGCCGACCTGGCAGCGCCGGCGGACGGGGCCGATGCCGCCCATCTGGTGCTGGCGCGCGACTCCGACCGGGCCATGGGCTCGGGCGGCTGCAACCGCTTCGCCGCGCGCTACCAGGTGGACGGGGGGCAGTTGCGCTTCGATGCCCTGGTGTCGGGCCTGCGCCTGTGCCTGCAGGGCGGCACCAGCGAGCTGGCCTACCTCGAGCGGCTGGATGCGGTGCGTGCTTACTGGCAGCAGGGCCGCAGCCTGGAGCTGCGCGATCGGGCCGGCAAGCCCGTGCTGCGCTTCGTGGCCGAGGAACGCGGCGAGCCGCCGCCAGACGACGACGAGCCGCCGCTGCAGCCCTCGTGATGCGGCCCTGGTCAGGCGGTGAGCCGCTGTAGCGCCTCGCGGTACTTGGCGGCGGTGTTTTCCACCACCTCGCGCGGCAGGCGCGGCGCGGGCGCGGTCTTGTCCCAGGGCTTGCCGCCCACCTGGGCCTGCTCCAGCCAGTCGCGCACGAACTGCTTGTCGTAGCTGGGCGGGTTCTCGCCTTTGGCCAGGGCGTCGGCGTAGCCCTCGACGGGCCAGTAGCGCGAGCTGTCGGGCGTCAGCACTTCGTCCATCAGCACCAGGCGGCCATTGCCGTCCAGGCCGAACTCGAACTTGGTGTCGGCAATGATCATGCCCTTTTCCAGGGCCATCGCGGCCGCGGCCTCGTACAGGCGGATGCTGATGTCGCGGATCTGCGTGGCCAGCTCCGGGCCCACCATCTCCACCGTGCGCTCGAAGGTGATGTTCTCGTCATGCTCGCCCACCGCAGCCTTGGCGGCGGGGGTGTAAATGCTGTGCGGCAGCCTGGCGGCGTTGGTCAGGCCGTCCGGCAGCGGCACGCCGCAGACCGAGCGCGACTGCTGGTATTCCTTCCAGCCGCTGCCGGCCAGGTAGCCGCGCACCACGGCCTCGATGGGCAGGGGCTTGAGGCGCTGCACCAGCATGGAGCGGCCGCGCACCTGGGGTGCCTCGGCGGGCGTGACCACGCTCTCGGGTGCCTCGCCCGTCAGGTGGTTGGGCACGATATGCCCCAGCTTGTCAAACCAGAACAGCGCCATGCGCGTGAGCAGTTCGCCCTTGCCGGGAATCGGCTCGCCCATGATCACGTCAAAGGCCGAGAGCCGGTCGCTGGCCACCATCAGGATGCGGTCGTCCCCCACGGCGTAGTTGTCGCGCACCTTGCCGCGCGCCAGCAGCGGCAGCGAGGTCAGGGCGGAGGTGTGCAGGGCAGGGGTGCTGGGCTGGGTCATGTCGGTGGGGCAGGCGCGCGCAAAACGAATCGGCTGCGCCGACGGGCGCAGCGAAAGCGGCCCATTCTAGCGGTGCGCCCGGGTTGCGCAGGCGGGCGCCGCGCGCAGGGGAAAGCCGGCCCATTGTGGAACATTTCTGCTGGTTTGACATTTGTTCCGCATATCCCATATCCGCGGGCCAGGAAAGGCGTTGCGTTCCACGGCCGGCACGCGCATAGTGAATCCAGGGATGTGCGCATGCCATCCCCGGTCGCCCAGCTTCCAATCGGGTGGGCGGCATTGTTCAATTGAAGGAGGCTTGTCTATGAATTTGACGATCAGCGGTCATCATCTCGAAGTGACCCCGGCCTTGCGTAGCTATGTGACCACCAAGCTGGATCGCATCATTCGCCACTTCGACCAAGTGGTGGACGTGAAGGTACTACTGACCGTAGAGAAGCAAAAGGAGAAGGAAAAACGCCAGCGCGCGGAATGCACGCTGCATGTGAAAGGCAATGACCTGTTCGTGGAGAGCGCCCATTTCGACCTGTATGCGGCCATCGATGAACTGATGGACAAGCTCGACCGCATGGTCGTGCGCCACAAGGATCGCCAGCAGGATCACCAGGCCGGCCTGCGCCGCGCCACGGCCCAGGCGGCCGCCGCGGCGTCCTGACAGCCGTGCCTGCCCTGGCCCGCGCCATCGCCCATGCGGCGGCTGGCGCAGCAACCGCCCCCGTGGCGGTTTTTTGTTGCCGACAGATACACTTTCAGGGTTTCCGCTAGGCGTGCATAATCGTTACCTACTGACCATGAATCGACTAGCTTCCATATTGCCTGCCGCACAAGTGCTCGTGAGCGTCGATGCCACCAGCAAGAAGCGTGCGTTCGAGGAGGCCGGGCTGCTGTTTGAGAGCCAGCACGGCCTGTCCCGGGCCCTGATCACCGACAGCCTGTTTGCCCGCGAGCGCCTGGGCTCCACCGGCCTGGGCCACGGCGTGGCTATTCCGCATGGCCGCATCAAGGGGCTCAAGTCGCCCATGGCGGCGGTGTTCCAGCTGGCGCATCCCATCGGCTTTGACGCCCCCGACGAACAACCCGTGGCGCTGCTGATCTTTCTGTTGGTGCCCGAGGCGGCGACGCAAAAGCACCTGGAAATCCTCTCCGAGATCGCCGAGCTGCTCAGCGACAGCGGCCTGCGCGAGCGCATGAAGGCCTGCACCGACGCCGCCAGCCTGCACGCCATGATCTCAGGCTGGCAGTCCGCCCAGGGCGGCTGAGCCCGACACCCGCCCGCCAGCCGCCGTGAAACCCAACGTCGTCAGTGCCGATGCGCTCTTCGAGGAGTTCCGCGTCCTGCTGAAATGGCAGTGGATCGCCGGCCTGGGGGCATCGGAGCGGCGCTTCACCGAGGTCGCCGTGCGCGCCGCGCGCTCCAGCGCCGATCTGGTGGGCTACCTGAACTACGTCCATCCCTATCGCACGCAGGTGCTGGGCGAGCGCGAGATCGCCTACCTGACCAACGCCACGCCCGAGGACTGCGAACGCCGCATTGCGCGCATCGTCACGCTGGAGCCCCCGGTGCTGGTGCTGGCCGACGGCCAGCAGGCGCCGGACGAGCTGGTGTCGATGTGCGAGCGTGCGCAGATCCCGCTGTTTGCCACGCACGAGTCGGCGGCCTTCATCATCGACGTGCTGCGCACCTACCTGTCCAAGCATTTCGCCGACCGCACCACCATGCATGGCGTGTTCATGGACATCCTGGGCCTGGGCGTGCTGATCACGGGCGAATCCGGCCTGGGCAAAAGCGAGCTGGGGTTGGAGCTGATCTCGCGCGGCAATGGCCTGGTGGCCGACGATGCGGTGGATCTGTACCGCATCAACCAGACCACCATCGAGGGCAAGTGCCCGGAGCTGCTGCAAAACCTGCTCGAGGTGCGCGGCATAGGCCTGCTGGACATCCGCGCCATCTTTGGCGAATCGGCCGTGCGCCGGCGCATGCGCCTGAAGCTCATCGTGCACCTCGTGCGCAAGGAGACCATGGAGCGCGACTACGAGCGCATGCCCTACGAGCCGCTCACCCAGGACGTGCTGGGCGTGCCCGTGCTCAAGGTGGTTGTGCAGGTGGTGGCCGGACGCAACATCGCCGTGCTGGTCGAGGCGGCGGTGCGCAATACCATCCTGCAGTTGCGCGGCATAGACACCTACCAGGAGTTCCTGGAGCGCCACCGCCGGGCCATGGAAAGCGGCAGCGGCGCCTGATCAGCGTTTCTTCGCGCAGTCGGCGCATTGGCCGTACAGCGCCATCGAGTGGTCGTGGATCACCCAGCCCTTGTCCTTGGCGATCAGGTTCTGGCGCTTCTCGATCTCGGGGTCGTAGAACTCTTCCACCTTGCTGCAGACCGTGCACACGAAATGGTCGTGGTGCTGGCCCTCGTTGAGTTCGTAGATCGCCTTGCCGCTCTCAAAACTGCTGCGGATCAGGATGCCGGCCTGCTCGAACTGCGTCAGCACGCGGTACACCGTGGCCAGGCCGATGTCCGAGCGCTCGTCGAGCAGCACGCGGAACACGTCCTCGGCCGTCATGTGGCGCTGCGTGCCCTTCTGGAAGATCTCCAGGATCTTCAGCCGTGGCAGGGTGGCCTTGAGGCCGGTGCTTTTGAGTTCGTCGATGTTCGTCATGACAGGTTCTTTCTGGTGCCAGGGCGAAATCAGCTGGGAGAGCCCCGCGGGCTGTGCGCAAGGCCCCGGCCGCTACAATGGCCCGGATCATATCCCCTATGCATAGACCCATGTTTGCTCCCGCCTGTTGGGGCGCCCGCCGGGGCGCCATTGTGTTGTCGGCCCTGGGCCTGTGCACCGGCCTGGCCGGTTGCGCCGGCACCGGCGAGCGCCTGGCCAGCATGGTCACGCCCTACAAGGTGGACGTGGTGCAGGGCAACTTCATCTCGCGCGAGCAGGTGCAGGCGCTGCAGCCCGGCATGGGGCGCCAGCAGGTGCGCGAAATTCTGGGCACGCCGTTGATGGTGAGCCTGTTCCATGGCGACCGCTGGGAATATGTGTTTACCTTGAAGCGCCCGGACGTGCCGGCGCAGACGCGCAAGCTCACCGTGTTCTTCAAGGACAACATGCTCGATCGTGTCGAGGGCGACGAGATGCCCTCCGAGGCCGAGTTCGTGGCCTCGCTCAGCTCCAGGCGGGCCCAGGCCAAGGTGCCGCCGCTCGAAGCCACCGAGGCCCAGCTGGAGCGCTTCCCCAAGGCCAAGCCGGCCTCGGCTGCCCCCGCGGCGCCCACGCCTGCCCCCGCCGCCAGCTACCCGCCGCTGGAATCGCGCCGCTGAGTCGCGCGCCCGCGGCTGGCCTGGCCAGGCCAGTCCGATTTGTTTTGATTGCGAGCCGACATGACCTCTACCTCCTCTACCGCACAGCGCCGCGTGGCCGTCGCCGGCGCCTCCGGCCGCATGGGCCGCATGCTCATCGAGGCCATTTGCGCCAGCGATGACTGCCTGCTGGCCGGCGCCCTGGATCTGGCCGGCAGCCCCGCCGTGGGCCAGGACGCGGCGGCCTTCCTGGGCCGCGCCAGCGGCGTCGCCATTACCGCCGACCTGCGCGCGGGCCTGCAGAACGCCGACGTGCTGATCGACTTCACGCGCCCCGAGGGCACGCTGGCGCATGCCGCCATCTGTGCCGAGCTGGGCGTGCAGATGGTCATAGGCACGACGGGTTTCACCGATGCGCAGAAGGCCGAGCTGGACGCCGCCGCGCGCCGCGTGGCCATGGTGTTCGCGCCCAACATGAGCGTGGGGGTGAACGTCACGCTCAAGCTGCTGCAAATGGCGGCGCAGGCGCTGGATGCGGGCTACGACATCGAGATCATCGAGGCGCACCACAAGCACAAGGTGGATGCGCCCTCGGGCACGGCACTGAAGATGGGCGAGGTGATTGCCCAGGCCCAGGGCACGCTGCTGGCCGACCGCGCCGTGTACGAGCGCTACGGCCACACCGGTGAGCGCAAGAGCGGCAGCATAGGCTTTGCCACCGTGCGCGGCGGCGACATCGTGGGCGACCACACGGTGCTGTTCGCCGGCACCGGCGAACGCGTGGAGATCACGCACAAGTCCAGCAGCCGCGCCGGCTACGCCCAGGGCAGCCTGCGCGCCGTGCGCTACCTGGCCGGACAGCGTGCGGGCATGTTCGACATGTTCGACGTGCTGAACCTGAAGTAAGGGCACATGGACGGCCTGCACTGGTTGCGCCAGGGGGATGCGGTCACGCAGGCCACGGCGGCGCTGCTGCTGGTCATGTCGGTGGCCAGCTGGGTCGTCATCTTCTGGAAGCTGCGCCTGATGCGCCGCGCCCATGTGGACATGCCGCGCTGCACGGCCGCCTTCTGGCAGGCACCCACCCTGGCCACCGCGGCCGAGCGCCTGCCCGCCTTCGACCGCGAAGCGCTGATCCTGCCCCTGGTGCGCGCGGCGCAGCAGGTCGAAGCTGCCCAGGCCGGTGCCCTGGCCAGTCAGGGCAGCCTGTCGCAGCGCCTCACGCGCGTGCTGCGCGATGCGCTGTATGGCGTGCTGGGCCGGTTGCAATTCGGCCAGGTGCTGCTGGCCACCGTTGGCTCCACCGCGCCCTTCGTGGGCCTGCTGGGCACGGTGTGGGGCATCTACCACGCGCTCACGGCGCTCACCGGGGCCGAGCAGATCAGCATAGAGCGCCTGGCCGGCCCCGTGGGCGAGGCGCTGATCATGACCGCAGCCGGCCTGACGGTGGCCATCCCCGCCGTGCTGGCCTACAACTGGTTCGGCCGCGTCAGCGCCCGCATCGAGGCCGACCTGGAGGGCTTCGCGCGCGACCTGCGCGAGCTGCTCGTCGATACCGACCCGCCCAACTAACGGCACGCCATGGCATTCGGCCGCCTGGAGCGCACCAAGGGCGCGGAGCCCATGAGCGACATCAACGTGACCCCGCTGGTGGACGTGATGCTGGTGCTGGTGGTGATCTTCATCCTCACCGCGCCGCTGCTGGCCAGCAGCATCCGCCTGCAACTGCCGCGCGCCGAGGGCGCCCAGGGCGGCACGCCGGAGCATGCGGTATCGCTGGCGGTCGATGCCGCCGGCCAGGTCTATCTGGACGAAGCGCCGGTGGACGCCGCCACCCTGGCCCAGCGCCTGCGGCAGATCGCCAACCAGCGCCCCGACACCGAGGTTCAGCTGCGCGCCGACCGCAGCGTGCCCTATGGGCGTGTGGTCGAGGTCATGGATGCGGCGCAGGCGGCCGGCCTGACGCGCATGGGTTTCGTGGCCCAGCCATCAAGTCAAAAATAAGAGCGTCTGGCGCTTGCTGTACGGGCGTTATAGGCCAAAAAACTCCCAATTCAGGCATCTCCGGGAGTGCCGGCGTCTCGCCGGCATGGTCGTGCGTACCGGCGAGACGCCGGTGCTCCCGCTGTCATGGCAAGCCCTTTTGCTGCAGCCCGCTGCGGATGTCCCAGCCCGTGGGGCTTTGGTACAGGCGCAGGTCGAATTCGGGCAGCAGCGCCAGCAGGTGGTCGAAGATGTCGCCCTGTATGGCCTCGTACTGCACCCAGGCCGTGGTGGCGGTAAAGCAGTACAGCTCCAGCGGCACGCCCTCGGCCGTGGGTTCGAGCATGCGCACCATCAGCGTCATGCCCTGGTGCACGCCGGGGTGGGCCTGCAGGTAGGCCTGCACATAGGCGCGAAAGGTGCCGATGTTGGTCAGCCGGCGCAGGTTGGCGGGCACGGCGGCGCCCTCGCCCAGCGCGGCGTTGGCGCTGTGCACGGCCTGGCGCTTGGCCGCCAGATAGGGCGCCAGCAGGGCGATGCGCTCCAGGCGGTCGATGTCCGCGTCGCTCAGGAAGCGCACCGTGGCGCTGTCGATGCGCAGCTGGCGCTTGATACGGCGCCCGCCCGATTCGCTCATGCCGCGCCAGTTGCGGTAGCTCTCGCTCATCAGGCGCCAGGTGGGGATGGTGGTGATCGTCTTGTCCCAGTTCTGCACCTTCACCGTGTGCAGGGCGATGTCGATCACCGCGCCGTCGGCGCCCATCTGCGGCATCTCTATCCAGTCGCCCACGCGCAGCATGTCGTTGGACGACAGCTGCACGCCCGCGGTGAACGACAGGATGGTGTCCTTGAACACCAGCATCAACACCGCCGACATGGCGCCCAGGCCCGACAGCAGGATCAGCGGCGAGCGGTCGATCAGCACCGCCACGATGACGATGGCACCGATCAACGCCAGCGCCAGCTTGCCCAGCTGCACATAGCTCTTGATGGAGCGGGTGGCCGTGCGCGCGCCCTCCGGCCTGCTCTCCTGCTCCTGCAGGATGGCGTTGAGCAAGGCGTTCAGCGTGCGCACCAGCTGCAGCACGGTCAGCGCGACGGCCAGGTTGCGGATCACCGCAAAGGCCACCGGGTCCAGGTGCGGCACGGCGCCAATGCCCGCCTGCACCACCAGCGACGGCACCACGCGCGCCAGGCGGCGCAGCACCTGGTCGTGCCAGAACACGCGTGCCCAACGCACATCCATGCGCTCGCGCAGGCGCGGCACCGTGTGCAGCAGCAGGTATTGCGCCAGCGCCTGTACCACGTAGGCCAGCAGCAGCAGGCAGGCCAGGCCTATGGTGGCCTGCATCCAGGGTGATAGCGACAGAAACAGCGTGAGGACGGTCAAGGGCGGGAAAACTCCTTGCAATGCTGCGGCATGCCGGCCCCATGGGCTGGCGCTGCGCGGTGGTGGGGGGATGAACGCCTAGAATTGGGCGCAATTGTCAGACCCTTGTGACCACTGCGCAGCAGCGCAGTTCCCCGCCGCCTTTCTTATCCAGCTTCCCGATGCAAGACAAATACAACCACACCGAGGTGGAGCGCGCCGCGCACGCCCACTGGACGGCCAGCGATGCCTACCGCGTCACCGAGGATCAGGCAAAACCGAAGTACTACGCCTGCTCCATGCTGCCCTACCCCAGCGGCAAGCTGCACATGGGCCATGTGCGCAACTACACCATCAACGACATGCTCACGCGCCAGCTGCGCATGAAGGGGTTCAATGTACTCATGCCCATGGGCTGGGACGCCTTCGGCCTGCCGGCCGAGAACGCCGCGCTGAAGAACAAGGTGCCGCCCGCGCAGTGGACCTACGACAACATCGCCTACATGAAGCAGCAGATGCAGGCCATGGGCCTGGCCATCGACTGGAGCCGCGAGGTCGCCACCTGCGACCCGGAGTACTACAAGTGGAACCAGTGGCTGTTTTTGAAGATGCTGGACAAGGGCATTGCCTACCGCAAGACCCAGGTAGTGAACTGGGACCCGGTGGACCAGACCGTGCTGGCCAACGAGCAGGTGATAGACGGCAAGGGCTGGCGCACCGGCGCGCCGGTGGAAAAGCGCGAGATCCCCGGCTACTACCTGAAGATCACCGACTACGCGCAAGAGCTGCTCGACCATGTGCAGGTCGGCGGCGACAAGGCCACCTTGAGCGGCTGGCCCGACAAGGTGCGCCTGATGCAGGAGAACTGGATCGGCAAGAGCGCCGGCGTGCGCTTTGCCTTCACGCACGACATCCAGGACGCGCAGGGTCATTTGATCCAGGACGGGAAGATGTATGTCTTCACCACGCGCGCCGACACCATCATGGGCGTGACCTTCTGCGCCGTGGCCCCCGAGCACCCGCTGGCCACGCACGCCGCGCAGGGCAATGCCAAGCTGGCCGCCTTCATTGAAGAATGCAAGAAGGGCGGCACCACCGAGGCCGAGCTGGCGCTGAAGGAAAAAGAGGGCATGGCCACCGGCCTGTTCGTCACCCACCCCTTGAGCGGCGAGCAGATCGCCGTCTGGGTCGGCAACTACGTGCTGATGAGCTACGGCGACGGCGCCGTGATGGGCGTGCCCGCGCACGACGAGCGTGACTTTGCCTTTGCGCTGAAGTACGACCTGGAGATCGAGCAGGTGATCCTGGTCGATGGCGAGCATTTCGACCACGAGCGCTGGCAGGACTGGTACGCCGACAAGGAGCGCGGCGTGACCATCAACTCCGACAACTTCAGCGGCCTGGCCCACAAGGACGCCGTCGCCGCCGTGGCCGCCGCCCTGGCCGCCAAGGGCCTGGGCGAGCTCAAGACCACCTGGCGCCTGCGCGACTGGGGCGTGAGCCGCCAGCGTTACTGGGGCACGCCGATCCCCATCATCCACTGCCCGGACTGCGGCGCCCAGCCCGTGCCCGAGAAGGACCTGCCCGTGGTGCTGCCGCCGGATCTGGTGCCCGACGGCTCGGGCAACCCGCTGGTGAAAAGCGAGCAGTTTCACGCCGGCGTCACCTGCCCCTGCTGCGGCAAGGCCGCGCGGCGCGAGACCGACACCATGGACACCTTCGTCGATAGCTCCTGGTACTTCATGCGCTATTGCGACGCGCAGAACCACGACGCCATGGTCGGCGCCGGCACGGACTACTGGATGCGGGATCAGAATGCCGCTACCGGTGGCAGCGGCATGGACCAGTACATCGGCGGCATCGAGCACGCCATCCTGCACCTCTTGTACGCGCGCTTCTGGACCAAGGTCATGCGCGACCTGGGTTTGGTGAAGGTCGACGAGCCCTTCACCAAACTGCTGACCCAGGGCATGGTCTTGAACCATATCTACAGCCGCAAGAGCGCCAAGGGCGCGAAGGACTATTTCTGGCCGCATGACGTGGAACACATCCACGACGAGACGGGCAAGATCGTCGGCGCCAAGTTGAAGAACGCCGCCGAGAGCACCGACGGCCTGCTCCCCGTGGGCACGGCGATCACCTACGAGGGCGTGGGCACCATGTCCAAGTCGAAGAACAACGGCGTCGATCCGCAGCACCTGATCGAAAAATACGGCGCCGACACCGCGCGCCTGTACACCATGTTCACCGCGCCGCCCGAGCTGACGCTGGAGTGGAACGACGCGGCGGTGGAGGGCAGCTACCGCTTCCTGCGCCGGGTGTGGAACTTCGGCGTGAAGCTGTCTGCTATTGATAGAGAAGCTGCTAGCGCAAGCGTGGCGGGCGCTAGCGGTCTGAAAGACGTTGAGTTTGGCAAGGAGGCCAAGGCCCTGCGCCTGGAGATCCACACCGTGCTCAAGCAGGTCGAGTACGACTACCAGCGCATGCAGTACAACACCGTGGTCTCCGGCGCCATGAAGATGATCAACGCGCTGGAGGACTTCAAGGCCCAGGACAGCGCAGGCGCCGCCGTGGCGCTGATCGAGGGCTTTGGCATCCTGCTGCGCGTGCTCTACCCGGCCACGCCGCACATCACGCACGCGCTGTGGACCGAGCTGGGCTACGCCGGCTCCCTGGGCGATCTGCTGGACGCCGCCTGGCCCCAGGTGGACGCTGGCGCCCTGGTGCAGGACGAGCTGGAGCTGATGCTGCAGGTGGGCGGCAAGCTGCGCGGCGCGATCCGCGTGCCGGCCAGCGCCGACAAGGCCGCCATCGAGGCCGCGGCGCTGGCCAGCCCCGACTTCCAGAAATTTGCCGAAGGCAAGGCGCCCAAGAAGGTCATCGTCGTGCCCGGCCGCCTGGTCAACGTGGTGCTGTGATGCGCAGACGCAGCCTGCTTGCCTGCCTGGCCGTGGCGCCGCTCACCGCCTGCGGCTTTCGCCTGCGCGGCGTGCCGCAGTTCGCCTTTCGCACGCTGTACGTGCAGGCGCCCGAAGGCTCGGCCATGGCGCGCGAGCTGGTGCGCACGCTGCAGGGTGCGGGCGGCAACCTCACGGTGCTGACCGACCCCGCCCAGCTGCCCCAGGCCGAGGCCGTGCTGGAGCTGCCCGGCGAGCAGCAGGAGCGCATTGCCGTGGGCATGAGCGCCGCCGGCCAGATCCGCGAGCTGCAGCTGCGCCTGCGCCTGCGCTTTCGGCTGCGTGGCCAGCAGGGCCAGGAATGGATACCCGAGACCGAGCTGCGCCAGCAGCGCGACATCAGCTACAACGAAACCCTGGCCCTGTCCAAGGAGGGCGAGGAGGCCATGCTGTTTCGCAATATGCGCACCGACATGGTGCAGCAACTGATGCGCCGCCTGGCCGCGGTGAAGACCCAGTGATGGCCTTTGCTTCGGCTGGCACCTCTTGCTCCCTCCCCTTTCGGGGGAGGGCAGGGGTGGGGGCCGGCGACGCTCGCGTGTCCATGCCGGCAAGATGCTGGTGCTCCGGGCCCTCATCCCAGCCTTCCCCCGGAGGGGGAAGGAGCCAAAACCCGCGCCAAGTAAGTGCCATGCGCTTTCAGAATGGTTTTCACCCCCTCTCCCCCTGGGAGAGGGCAGGGGTGAGGGCCGGCGACGCTCGCGCCCCCATGCCGGCAAGATGCCGGCGCTCCCGGCACCCATGCAAATCGCACTGAACCAGCTCGGCGCCCAGCTGCAAAAAGGTCTGCGCGCCCTCTACACCCTGCATGGCGACGAGGCCCTGTTGCAGCAGGAGGCGCTGGACGCCATCCGCGCCGTGGCGCGCGCCCAGGGCTACACCGAGCGCAGCAGCTTCACCGTCGCCGGCGCGCATTTCGACTGGAGCGCGGTGCTGGCCGCTGGCGGCTCATTGAGCCTGTTTGCCGACCGGCAGATCGTCGAGATCCGCATCCCCTCGGGCAAGCCCGGCAAGGACGGCGGCGCCGCCCTGCAGCAGATTGCCCAGGCGGCGCAGGGCAATGACAGCGTGCTCACCCTGGTGGTGCTGCCGCGCCTGGACAAGGCCACCAAGACCGGCGCCTGGTTTGCGGCGCTTGAAGCGCATGGCGCCACGGTGCAGATCGACCCCGTGGAGCACGCCCAGCTGCCGGCCTGGATCGCCCAGCGCCTGGCCGCCCAGGGCCAGCGCGTGGCCGCCGGCGAGGAGGGCCAGCGCACGCTGCAATTCTTTGCCGACCGCGTTGAGGGCAACCTGCTGGCCGCGCACCAGGAGATCCAGAAGCTGGCCCTGCTGCACCCCCAGGGCGAGCTGGCGCGCGAACAGGTCGAGGCCGCCGTGCTCAACGTCGCGCGCTACGACGTGTTCAAGCTCTCCGAGGCCGTGCTCTCCGGCCAGGTGGCGCGCACCCAGCGCATGCTTGACGGCCTGCAGGCCGAGGGCGAGGCCGAGGTGCTGGTGCACTGGGCACTGGCCGAGGACATACGCGCCCTGAAGCGCGTGAAAGATGCCATGAACGCCGGCAAGCCCCTGCCCATGGCGCTGCGCGAGAACCGCATATGGGGCGTCAAGGAGCGGCTCTACGAACGCCTGCTGCCCCAGGCCAGCGACGCGCAGCTGGCGCGCCTGCTGCAATCGGCGCATGTGGTGGACGGCATCGTCAAGGGCTTGAAGCAAGCCGACTGGCCACAGGACGGCTGGCAGGCGCTGTCGCGCCTGGCGCTGCAGCTGTGCCGCCTGGGGCGCTGAAGCCGCTGCCCGGCGCCTTGCCGGAGCCTTGCCTGAGCACCGCCGTCAGCCACCGTTGACAGCGCCATGGCATGGGAGTAAATGCTGACACTGGCGCGCAGGCATGCCGGCGGCCGACACCGCGCGCCCGATCGTTCGACTCACGCTTTTGCGGCAGGAGGTTGTATGACAGCGCATTCCCATTCCCACGCCCAGGCCCACTCATGCACCATCAAGACGGTAGCCGTTGCCGAACTGGCGGCGGCAGCGGACAGGGCGGTGCAGATCAACCCGCTGAATGCCCCATCGATCCAGATGGTGCGCGCGCTCGGCATGCCCGCCGAGATGCCGGTCCAGGCGCGCCTGAGCGTGCTGACGAAAAAATACTGGGGCTCCAAGGGCGTCAAGCTCACGGTCGGCTTCATGGACAGCCCGCCGGCCGACCTGCGCGCGCGCATCCTGAGCCACATGAACGCCTGGGGTGCGTGGAGCAACGTGCGCTTTGTCGAGACCAAGACCAACCCCCAGGTGCGCATTGCCCGCACCGCGGGCGACGGCTACTGGTCCTACCTGGGCACCGACGTGCTGTTGATACCGGCCAACGCCCCGACGATGAACCTGGACGGCTTCACCATGAACACCCCGGACTCGGAGTTCTACCGCGTGGTGCGCCACGAGACCGGCCACACGCTGGGCTTTCCGCATGAGCATATGCGCAAGGAAATCATCGACCGCATCGACAAGCAAAAGGCCATTGCCCATTTCATGCAAACCCAGGGCTGGAGCGAGCAGGAAGTGATCCAGCAGGTGCTGACGCCGCTGGCGCAATCGGCCCTGATCGCCACCGCCCAGGCCGACCCGACCTCCATCATGTGCTACTGGCTGCCGGCCAGCATCATGAAGGACGGCCAGGCCGTCAGCGGCGGCAACGACATCAACGCGCTTGATGCCCAGTTCTCCGGCCTCATTTACCCCGGCCCGGTGGCGCCATCGTGCATCTGGCCCAACGGCAAGGCCTATTTCTTCAAGGGCAAGCAATACCTGCGCTACGACCCCAAGGCCGACAAGACCGACGCCGGCTATCCCAAGCCCATGGCCGGTAACTGGCCCGGCTTTCCCACCACCTTCAGCAACAAGGTCGATGCCTTCGTGCTCTGGGGCGGCGGCAAGGCCTACTTCTTCAAGGGCAAGCAATACCTGCGCTACGACGTGGTGGCCGACCATGTCGATCCCGGCTACCCGCGCCCCATCGCCGGCAACTGGCCCGGCATGTGGCCCGAGAAGATAGACGCCGCCATCTGCTGGCCCGGCAACGGCAAGGCCTATTTCTTCAAGGGCGACCAGTACCTGCGCTACGACATCGCCGGCGACAAGACCGATGCCGGCTACCCCAGGCCGATTGCCGGCAACTGGCCGGGCTTCCCGGCCGACTTTGCCGCCGGCGTGCAGGCCGCCGCCGTGTGGAACAACGGCAAGGCCTACTTCTTCAAGGGCAGCCAGTACCTGCGCTACGACATCGCCGCCGACAAGGTGGATGCCGGCTACCCCAAGCCGATTGCCGGCAACTGGCCGGGTTTCTGGCCCGGGGGGCTGGATGCCTGATGGGCCACCGGGGCCCTTCGGGCCCGTGCTTGACGCGGCGCCATGGCCCGACGCACAGCCGGCGCCCGCCGCGCCCTGGTCGCGCACCGAGGACGCCCTGCCGCCCGAGATCGCACGCATTGCCGAGGGCGCGGTCACCCTGTTCAAGGGCGGGCTGATGAACCCCGGCCGGCAGACCTGGTACGCACTCGATCTGCAGCGCCGCTGCTTTCTGGCCGTGCTGCGCCAAAGCGGTGCCGGTGCGGCCCTGCCGGCGGGCGCCAGACCGGTGGCCACATGCCCGGCGGCCACCGAATCACTGCACCAGGCGAGCGCCAGCGCCGCGCAGTGCCAGGCCTTTACGGTGCTGGCGCAGCGCCTGCTGGCCTGTGCCGACGCACAGGACGGCCAGCCCGAGCCCCTGCCCCAGGGCCCGCTGCGCCGCAGCCTGGTGCTGCTGCACCAGGGGCAGGCGCTGGCGCTGCCGGGCGGAGCCGCCGCGCAAGCGCTGCGCGCCGAGATCATCTGGCTGATCCAGCAGCCGCTGCAGCAGGAGCTGCTGGGGCCCGATCCACATGCCGGCGCTTGACGCGCGCCAAGCCCGGTAGGACACTCGTTAGTCACGACTTACTGTCGTGCAACGATCAGAACCATGTGCATCCTGCCCTTGCTGGCCATGGATTCGCAGCCGGTTTCGGGATCTGACCTTGAAGGAGCATGAAGCAGGCATTCATCGCGCTGGTCACTACAGGCAGTCCCCCCTCGTAGCCGATTGGCGCCCACTTCAGCGAGGTAAATCATCATGGCAACCAGACGCAAAACCGAAGGCGGATCGACGGGTGCTGGCGGCGCCGACCCCTGTGAATGCCGCGCCGGCCCGCTGGCGGGCACGGCCTTCGTGGGCTTCAGGGGGCTGCATGGGGCCACGGGCAAGTGGCTGCACTATGCCGATGTCGATGGCCAGGCCATCTTCGAGGGCGACATCGTGCTTGGCAGCGTGGCCGACATGCAGGCCGACGAATCCGGCAACCCGGTGCTGTTCTCGGTGGGCATCACCAGCCCGGACGGCGTGCAGTTCCGCTGGGCCGGCGGCCGCGTGCCCTATGAGGTGGACCCGGCGCTGCCCAACCAGGCGCGCATCACCGATGCCATTGCGCATTGGGAGTCCAACACCGTGATCCGCTTCGTGCTGCGCACGGCGGCCAACGCCGCGCAGCACCCGGACTATGTGCGCTTCGTGCCCGGCGGCGGCTGCTCCTCGCATGTGGGGCGGCGCGGCGGCATGCAGGCCATCACGCTGGGCGCGGGCTGCACCACCGGCAACACCATCCACGAGATCGGCCACGCCGTGGGCCTGTGGCATGAGCAAAGCCGCGAGGACCGCGACCAGTTCGTGCAGGTCAACTGGGCCAACATCGACCCGGCGATGCAGCACAACTTCAACCAGCACATACAGGACGGCGACGACCTGGGCGCCTACGACTTCGGCTCCATCATGCATTACCCGGGCACGGCCTTTTCCATCAACGGCCAGCCCACCCTGGTGCCGCGCGTGGCCCTGCCGCCGGGCGTGGTGATGGGGCAGCGCACCGGCCTGTCGGCCGGTGACATTGCCGGCGTGCTGGCCATGTACCCCAATGTGCGGCCGACGATCAAGGAGGTGGGCAAGGACCCCATCCGCGACACCATCAAGGAAGTGCGCAAGGACGTCATCCGCGACACCATCAAGGAGGTGCGCAAGGATCCCATCCGCGACACCATCAAGGAGGTGCGCAAGGACCCGATCCAGGATCCCGTGACGATCAAGGAGGTCGGCCGCGACCCCATAGGCCCCATAGGCCCGGGCCCGGTGATCAATCCGGCCATTCGCGATTACTCCGCCCCCTTCGTGCTGGCCGGCGCCAGCCGCCAGCCGCTGGGCGGCGACCTGGGCGATGCGCTGCAGCAGGCCGCCGCGCAGGTCGATCAGCTGGCCGCGGCCCACGAAGAGGCCCAGGCCATGGCCGACGCCCTGGCGCAAGAGCTGGAGCAGGCCGTGGCGCAATGGCAGGCGCTGGGGGGAGAGGGCGGCGCATGATCCTGGTCGTCTCCTACCCGGGCGAGGAGCACACCGACGCCGTCTGCGCGCGCCTGGCCGCCGCGGGCGAGCCGGTGCACCGGCTGAATCTGGCCGACTTTCCCGCCCGGCTGCCGCTGGCCTGCGCCTGGACTAGCCAGGCGGCGCCGGCGCTGCGGCTGCTGGGCGCAGAGCCCATCGACCTGGCGGCGGTGGACGCCGTCTGGTGGCGGCGCGTGCAGCCGTTCGAGATCGACCCCGGCATTGGCCCGGCAGACCGCCGGCAGTTCGTGCACAGCGAGACCGAGCAGGCCGTGCTGGGCATGCTCGACTCCATCGACGCGCCCTGGATCAACCCGCGCCTGGCCGACGACGCCGCGCACCGCAAGCCGCTGCAGTGGACGCAGGCCGCCGCCGTCGGCCTGACGCTGCCGCCCACCTGCGTGACCACCGCGCCCGACGAGGCGCGCGCCTTCTGCGCCGCGCACCACAGCGCCGGCGTGGTGTTCAAGCCCTTCCTGGCCAGCATTGCCGACTGGCGCGAGACACGCCTGGTGGAGGCCGAAGACCTGGCGCGGCTGGAGCTGGTGCGGCTGGCGCCGGTGATCTTCCAGCGCCGCATACAGGGTGTGGATTTGCGCGTCACGGTGATAGGCGATGCCCTCTTTGCCGCCGAGATCGACGCGCGCGACAGCAGCTACCCCGTGGACATGCGCATGGTCATAGGCGAGGCAAAAATCCGCGCCGTGGACCTACCGCCGGCACTGAGCCAGCGGCTGCTGGCGCTGATGCGCCGGCTGGGGCTGGTCTACGGCGCCATCGACCTGAAGCAGGACGAGCACGGCGACTACTACTTCCTCGAGGTCAACCCCGCCGGCCAATGGCAGTTCGTAGAATCGCGCGCCGGCCTGCCCATCACCCAGGCCCATGCCGACGCCCTGCGCCGCATGGCCAGCGCGCAGCGCCGGCGCCGCGGCAAAACAGCCAGAAGCACCCAAGACCATGCAACACCTTGAAGGCCAGGTCATCTGGCCCGCCGACACCGCCAGCGACGGCGCCGGGCTCACCCTCACCCTCACCGTGCAGTTGCGCGACGTGGCGCTGCAGGACATCGCCGCGCCCCTGGTGGCCGAACATGTCGCCCCGGTTGCGGCCCCCGCCGCCGGCCAGGCCAGCGCCTTCCGGCTCGCCTGGCGTGCCCCCGCCGCCGCACCCGGCCAGGGCGCGCCCCAGCTGGCCCTGCAGGCACGCGTGGTGGACGGCAGCGGCCGCCTGCGCTACATCAGCACCGAGCATGTCGCCGCCGCTCCGGGCGCCAGGATCAGGCTGCAGCGGGTGGGGTGAAGCGACTTGGCCCCGTAACAATGGATCCGGCAACCAAGCGCTGACCGTCATCCAGGCGACTCCGCAACCAAGCGTTGACCGTCATCCCGGCGCAGGCCGGGATCCAGGGATGCCCTTGGCTAGCCTGGATGCCGGATGCTGGATCCCGGCCTGCGCCGGGATGACGACAGCCAACGACCGCTACTTGCCGGATCA
>Ga0209369_1000277_pt1 | contig 97243 bp, 100 predicted proteins | sample EBPBio142010_DNA_FD_185865 | JGI IMG/M metagenome (GOLD analysis project Ga0209369, IMG submission 185865) | Wastewater treatment Type I Accumulibacter community from EBPR Bioreactor in Madison, WI, USA - Reactor 1_10/4/2010_ DNA (SPAdes)... | ecosystem: Engineered > Bioreactor > EBPR >...
ATATTGGTCGTCGAGGTCGGAGAACCAACCGGGCCGGTGGTGATCTGGATGTTCAGCGCCGGGGTCGCCGTCGTGTCGATGCCGAGATCACCGGCGGTCGCCGGCGTCGCGCCGGCCGGTCCGGCCGCAGCGGTGACGGTGGTGTCGCCGGCGCTGCCGATCCGCTTGTCGAGCGCGATGTCCTTGAGGCTCTTGTTGGTCGAGAGCGCCTCGGCTGCGCTGGCCAGCGTCGCGCCGGTGCCGAGGACGGATGGACGGTTCAGGGCGGCGTCGGCCTGGGCCTGCTTGATGGTCGACTGGAGCGAACCGACCAGCTTGGTGATGCCGTCGATGCCCTTCGAGGCGTTCTGAATGGTCTGGATGCCATTCGAGATGCCGTCGAGCAAGCCGGTGAGCTGGCTGGCGCGGTCGTTCAATGACAGCGCCGTGAAGAAGTTGACCGGGTTGTCGATCGCGGAATTGACCCGCTTGCCGGTGGCAAGGCGGTTCTGGATCGCCCCCTGCTCGGCCGAAGTCTGCTGCAGTGTCAACAGGTTGTTGCGAACACCGCTGGACAGAATTGGATTGGCCATGTCTCGATCCCCTGAAAGCGCAAAGTCGGCGTTCTGCGCTCGACACGGGGCGATAATGGTTCATTAAGGCTAACAACTGGTTAACGGTTCAAGCGTTTGGACTTTAACGGAAAAGCGGCGGAGCTTTCGCTCCGCCGCCTTTTTTGACTTCGTCCGCGTTCTGCGGAGTGAGCCGCTCCTGCGGCCCGAAGATCAGAACAGTCGCAGCACGCCCTGGTCGGCCTGGTTCGCCAGCGACAGAGCCGTCTGCGAGAGCTGCTGACGGGTCTGAAGGGCCAGCAGGCTGGCAGCCTCGGCGTTGGCGTCGGCGTTGGTCAGACTGTCGGCGCCGATGGTCAGGTTGTCCGCGATCGACTTGGTGAAGTCCTGGCGGGTCTGGGCGACCGAGAGGTTCGAACCGAAGGTCGAGGCCAGCGACTTCAGCGACGACACGGCGCCGGCAAGGGACTTGGTCGCCTTGTCGAGGTCGAGGTCGTTCTGGAAGTTGACGGTGCCGGCGAGCTGGGTGTTGCCAGCCGCGACGATGCCCAGATTGTCGGCCGTCAGGGTCGAGCCCTGAATGTCGAGCTTGCTCTGGTTGGCGCCCGTCTTCTCGTTGAAGACCAGCGAAAGCCGGTCGCCGCCGAGGAGATTGATGCCGTTGTAGCCGGAATCCTTGGCCAGCTGGTCGATCTGCGTGCGCAGGTCGTTGTACTGCTGGATGAGGTTCGAGCGGGTCGCGGAGGTGACGCCGTTGGAGGTGATGCCCGCGGTCTTGTCGGTCAGCGCCAGGCCGAAGGCGGTGTTGCTGGTGCCGCCGCCGGAGGCGGTGGTGGCAGCGGTGGCATCCGCACCGACGCCGATGCCGACGGCGAGCGTCTCCGAGCCGGTGCCCTTGACGTTGAGCAGGCCCTTCTCGTCGACGAAGGCGGTGGCGACGCCCGAACCGTTGATGGCGTTGACGACGTCACGAACGGTGGTGTTGGCGGTCAGCGTGACACCGATATTGGTCGTCGAGGTCGGAGAACCAACCGGGCCGGTGGTGATCTGGATGTTCAGCGCCGGGGTCGCCGTCGTGTCGATGCCGAGATCACCGGCGGTCGCCGGCGTCGCGCCGACCTGGCCGGCCGCAGCGGTGACGGTGGTGTCGCCGGCGCTGCCAATCCGCTTGTCGAGCGCGATGTCCTTGAGGCTCTTGTTGGTCGAGAGCGCCTCGGCTGCGCTGGCCAGCGTCGCGCCGGTGCCGACAACGGTCGGACGGTTGGCGGCGGCGTCGGCCTGGGCCTGCTTGATGGTCGACTGGAGCGAACCAACCAGCTTGGTGATGCCATCGATGCCCTTCGAGGCGTTCTGAATGGTCTGGATGCCATTCGAGACGCCGTCGAGCAAGCCGGTGAGCTGGCTGGCGCGGTCATTCAGGGACTGTGCCGTGAAGAAGTTGACCGGGTTGTCGATCGCGGAGTTGACCCGCTTGCCGGTGGCAAGGCGGTTCTGGATCGCCTGGGCCTGCGCCGTCGTCGACTGCAGCGACGACAGGTTGTTGCGGACGCCGGCGGAGAGAGAAACAGCCATTTGTGATTACCTTCTGGTAGGGAGCCTTCTGGCGCCCCGGCCGTTCTGGCCAGGACGGAGCGACCCTGCTGCGCCAGCCCGTAACAACCGGTAAATTTCAGCCGTCGAATTGATCCGGATCGGCGCCTTGTCGGGGCATGGTTAAGCAGCCTCTAACGTGCGGCGTGGGGCGGATCGTCGGATATGCCGGCGCCCCGAAACGCAAACCGCCCGCGCAGGGGCGGGCGGCTTGCAGATCGGATGGAGAGCAGGAGCCTCGTCAGGCGGTGCGCTCGATCTGGTGGGAAGGCTCCTCGGTTTCGCGCGCCCGCTCGCTGAGCTCGCGCGAATAGGCGCGCAGTTTCAGGAGCGTCTCGTCCGGGAGCTGCGAGATGGTCTCGCCGGTTTGCGGGTCCTTCTTCTGCAGCACGATCGCGCGGGTCTGCGGATCGATGATCAGCTTGCGCTCGACGGTCTCGTCGGTCGTACGAGCCGCCTCGCGATTGTTCTGGGCGTTGGTGCGGGCGCGGCGCTCGCCATCGGCACGGCTCTGCGCGTCGCGTGTCTCGGCGCGCACCTCGACATTGACGGCCGAGCCCGCAGAGGCGGATTGCACGGTCTTTTCGGGGGGGAGATCCACGGCGACGCTGCCGGCCTGGGCCGTCACGTCCGCGCGGGCGACAGGCGGAGCGCCGGTAACGGCGGCGAGCCTGGGGGCGTTGCCAAAATCCATGACCACTCCTTCTGGAGTCGTTCACGGCGCCGTTGCGCCGCTCTTGTCCTCTGCCGGGAGCAGGACGCGGCTACCCGACAGTACGGAGATTGGCAGAAAAGATTGAATCCGGCGTCAAGAAATTAGGTAAATCTTTAGGGTTTCCGATGCAGCCGGCGCGTAAACTCTTTTTAAACCAAGGGGCTGGCTCTGACGGCGCTGGAGGCGAAGGGGCGCTTCGCCCCGTCACAACCGGCGCGAGACGACCAATGGCCCGGAATTGGGGCGGGCGAAGACGCCGGCGCCGACGGTTGCCGTCGGGCCGTAGCCGTTGGCGCGCATCGGCCTGTTGGCATCGGCCGCGAGATCCCGAACCACCGATTCCGAGACGGCGCGCGCCGTTGCCAGCACGATCTGGTTGGTCTCGATCAGGCCCTGAAAGGCATGGTGAGCGTCCTTCAGTCGCTTGACCTGGTCCGGTACGAAGCGGGCGAGCGCGACGGCATTGAGCTTCACCTGCTCGACGCCGCGCATATAGATGCCGGCAAGCTCGGTCTTGCGCGGCTCGCGGGTCATCGCTTCCGGCAGGCGGCCGGCGCGGACCAGCTCGGTCTCCTCGCCGACGAGATGCGAGAGGGCGCCGAGCGCCTCCAGGACGGCCTCGATCAGGGCGCGCGCGCTGAGGGCGTCGGCGATGCGCGGACGCTCGTCGAGGATCGGCTTAGCGGCCAGCATTCTGGACTCCGCCGGCGGCCTGTTCCTGCAGGTTGATCAGGTCGCGCATGATCTGGTTGGAGAGGCCGATGCCGCCGGCCTTCTGAATCTGCTTGGCATATTGCTGGGTCAACTGCGAACGCCAGATGCCGCCGCCGGTGCCGTTCTCGCCGAGCGGGCCCTCGCCGGTTTCTCCGGCGAAGAGCTTCTCGGTCATCTGCTCTAGGAACATGGTCTCGAAATCGTCGGCCTGTTTCTTCGCCTTGGCCTTGGCCGGGTCGAGCGCATCGGCAATGCCGCCTGCGACCTTGCCGGCGACGCCGAGGGCGAGATTCGCGGCGGGAAGCGCGAGGGCAACAGTCATCACATCACCTCGATTTCGGCCTGCAGTGCGCCTGCCGACTTGATGGCCTGGAGAATGGAGATCAGGTCGCGCGGGCCGATGCCGAGCGCGTTGAGCCCGTCGACAAGCTCGGCCAGCGAGACGCTCTCGCGGACGAGGGCGAGCTTGTTGCCGCCGCCGGTGTCGACCTTGACGTTGGTGCGTGGCGTCACGACGGTCTGGCCGCGCGAGAAGGGCTCGGGTTGCGAGACCTGCGGCTGCTCGCTGATCGTGACGGTGAGGTTGCCCTGCGCCACCGCCACCGTGGAGACGCGGACGTCCTTGCCCATGACGATGATGCCGGAGCGCTCGTCGATGACGATGCGGGCGAGCTGGTCGGGTTCGACGCGCAATTGCTCGATATCGGTGAGCAGCTTGATCATGTTGCCCTTGAAGCGGGCGGGGATCTGCAGGACCACGGTCGAGGGATCGGTCGGCTCGGCCGAGTCGCCGCCGACGAACTCGTTGATCGCGGCGGCCATGCGGCGAGCGGTGGTGAAGTCGGGATTGCGCAGCGACAGGCGCAACGTCTGGAGCTTGTTCAGCGCAAAGTCGATCTCGCGCTCGACGACGCCGCCATTGGCGATGCGGCCGACGGTCGGCACGCCGCGGGTGATCTTGCTGGCGTCGCCCTCGGCCGAGAAGCCGGAGATCGCGACCGGCCCCTGCGACACGGCATAGACCTCGCCATCGGCGCCGAGCAGGGGAGTGACGAGCAGCGTGCCGCCCTGCAGCGACTTGGAGTCGCCCATGGCGGAGACGGTCACGTCCACGCGGGTGCCTTGCGTGGCGAAGGGCGGCAGGCTGGCGGTCACCATCACGGCGGCGACATTGGCGGTGCGCATGTTGGCGCCGCGGGTGTTGACGCCGAGCCGCTCCAGCATCGCCTGCAGCGACTGCTTGGTGAAGGGCGTGTTGTTGAGCGTGTCGCCGGTGCCGTTGAGGCCGACGACGATGCCGTAGCCGAGGAGCTGGTTGGTGCGCACGCCCTCGACCGAGGCGAGGTCCTTGATGCGGGAGAGAGCGAACACCGGCTGCGACGACAGGCCGACGACCACGGCCAGCATCGCGGCCAGCGGCTTCAGCAGCGTCTTCAGGGCGGGGTTGCGGAACATGCGTCTGGCACCAAGGGATGATTGAACTCGCCAGAGCCCTTGCGAGCGGCGTGCCAAACCGCTCAAAATTGAAAAGCCTTGTTTGTCAGTCCTTTGCAGTTCGGCGTCATGGTCGGGAGGCTCTTGCGGAGCCTGCGCTTCCTGCCGGGGCGGCAGTTTCTGCCGGGCAGTTTACCGGCTGTTAACCGTCTTCCGGCAAGAGTTCGTTAACCCTTCCAGGTCGTCGCGCGTCCGATCGGGCGCAAAGTGACGATCTGGATCATTATCCAGGCATCGAATTCTTCCGAAAAGTGGCATCCACTTTTCGGTCCGATGCCCCCGGAGGCCGCCGATGATCAGGATCGACCAGCGCGCGCCCGTCTCGAACGCCGGCCCGGCCAGTTCCGCGAGGCGCTCGAGCGGCGCGGCCTTCACGCTTCCGACGCAGGACAGCGCGACCGCGGCCCGCAGCAGCGGCGTCAGCGCGGCCGGCCCGCTCGACACCTTGCTCGCCGTTCAGGCGCAGGAAGATTCGCAGGACCGCAAGCGCCGGCAGGCCAGGCGCGGGCATGATCTGCTCGACGGACTCGACCGGCTGAAGGCGGCGCTGCTCGCCGGGCGGGTGCTGCCCTCGGAACTGGAGCGGTTGCGCACGACGCTGGCACTCAGGCGCGAGACGACGGACGATCCGCGGCTCGACGAGGTTCTCGCCCATATCGAGTTGCGCGCCGCGGTGGAGCTCGCCAAGCTCGGCCGCTAGCTGGCTTCGCCTGATCGCCCGGGCCGGGACCATCGCAGCAGGGCGCTGATCCTCACTTCGCCCGGGTGCAGTCGCTCGGTGGCGGCGCGCCCTTGAAGCGCTGTTCCATCCAGTCCACTGCGGCGGCGGCGCTGTCTTCGGCTGCCGGCAGATGGCCTACGCCCTGCAACGCCACGAACCGCACCGAATTTCCAGCGCGGCAGAGCCTGTCGGCATAGTCGCGCGTGACCTGCGGCCTGACCAGCGTGTCGTCCGTGCCCTGTGCGAGGAAGACCGGGATGCTGCGCGGCACGAGGCCGGGCGAATTTCGATCGAGAAGCGAGCGCCAGGGCTCGTGGGCGGCAAAGTCCTCGTCGACGAGGAACTTGCGCTCCAGCGCCTTGGTCGGGCGCAGCCGGCGCAGGATGTCGGACAGGCTCTCTATGCAGTCCGCGGCGAGTTCATCGACGACGGGAATCGCCTGTGGGTAGACGACCTTGTCGAGGGGGGCCTTGTAGACGCGCGCCCACGACCAGAGGGTCATCGCCGTCAGGTTGCGCCCCCCGTCGGTCTCGATGTCGTCGGCCAGGAGCGGCCTGAGCTCGGTCGCAGGCGCGGCGGCCGCGACGCCGACCAGATCGAGCTCGGGGGCCAGGCGTTTCGCCAGGATGCCGGTGAAGAGCGCCGCGTGCCCGCCCTGCGAGTGGCCCCAGACGGCGAAGCGTCGCCCGGCGGAGGCGCCGGCAAGCTGGCGAGCCGCCCGCACCGAGTCGACCACGGAGCGGCCCTCGCTCTCACCGACCAGATAGGGATGCGTCCCGGGCCCGCCGAGGCCGGCGTAATCGGTCGCCGCGACGATGTATCCGCGCGCGATCATCGCACGCAGGCCCTGGATCGACAGGAAGATGCCGCCGGAGCGCGACGGCCCGCATTGCGGCTGGACGCCGGTCGTCGGATGGGCCCAGGCCACGACCGGGCGGCCTCCGGGCGGAACGGGTCCCGACGGGACGATCGCGATGCCAGAGACGGCGATCGGCTTGCCGTCGAGCCCGCGCGAGCGATAGAGCATCCGATAGGCCGTCGCGCCGTCGGGCGTGCCGTTCAGGATTTCCGTCCGGATCACCGTTCCGGGAAGCCCTCCGGCGATCTCGGCGGCCGTCGCCGTGTAGAGAGCCGACTGTGCCCCGGTCGGTGCGGTGTAGAAGGCGGCCGACATCCAGATCAGCAGGGTAATGACGAGCCGCATGAATGTGTCTCCGCGGAGCAGGCGCAGGCTTCAGATACTCCGGCGATTAGCCCGGATATCGTTTAGCAATTGCTTCCGCGGCGGCGCCGGGATGTGCCGATCATGGACGGTCCGGCCGCCGGGCAGGCGGGCCGCGCATCGCTCACCGGATGAACTGGTCGACGTATTCGGCGCCCAGTCCATTGGCTGCATAATGCGCGCGGCATTTGTCGATGCGGGTGAAGACGTCGTCATAGCCCAGGCACTTGCCGTCCGGGTCGACATAGATCATCGCGCCGTTGACCTGGAACATGGTGATCATCTCTTCGACATCGGGATCGACCACCAGTGTATGCGTCTCCCCCGGAGCCTCGTAGACATAGGAGCCCTCGGTCGCGACCCAGTCATGTTCGAGGTAGCGCCACTTGCCCTTGAGCACGTAGCCGTGGACCGGCAGCGGGTGGCGGTGGCGCGAGAGCACGCCGGCGCGGCGGACCTTGAGCAGGTTCATCCAGTAGCCGCGCGAGGTGCAGAGGAGCAGGGGACGGAACCAGACATTGTCGTCGACCGGGACCCAGACGCGCTCGTCGGTCGGGATGACGTTCGGGACGACCAGCTCCGGCGGCGATTCCTTCGGCTGGGGGTGGCGATAGGGCGTCCAGCGCTCCTCCTGCGTGGCCGCGACGGGCATCGGGCTCGTCGTGTTCATGGTGTCTCTCCCGTGCTGATGTTCTGATTCAATCCGCGCATAATTTGATTCAGGTTTCTGGCGCAGGCCTTTGAGCCTGAATCGCTTTCCTAGATGGCGAGATAGCCGCCATCGACCGGCAGGATGGCGCCGGTGACGAACTCGGCTGCGTCCGAGAGCAGGAAGGCGATGGCGCCGCCGACATCGCCTGGCTTGCCCCAGCGGCCCATCGGCGTGCGGGCGAGGATCGGGGCCGAGCGCTCGGCATCCTCGACCAGCGGACGGGTCAGCTCGGTCTCGATCCAGCCAGGCGCCACCGCGTTGACGCGGATGCCCTCCTGCGCCCAGGCAGCGGCGAGCGACTTGGTGAGCTGGCCGATACCGCCCTTCGAGGCAGCATAGCCCGGCGCGAAGGGCGAGCCGTGGAAGGTCAGCATCGAGGCGATGTTGACGATGGCGCCGCCGGTCTTGCCCGCGCCCTTGGCGGCGAGCTTGTCCTTGGCGGCGAGGCACATCCGCATCGTGCCGTTGAGATTGACCTCGATGGTCATGCGGAAGGCGTCGATCTCGAATTCCTTGCCGCCGCGCTGGATCATGCCGGCGCAGTTCACGAGCGCATCGAGGCGCGGGCAGGTCGCGACGATGGCCGCGACCTCGGCGTCGCGGGTCACGTCGAGCCGGGCATGGCGGATGGCGGGGTGGGCGGGCTGCGCCGCGACCTCCTCTTCGGTCAGGCCGGTGGCCAGGACGTCATAGCCGGCCGTGGCAAGCGCGAGGGCGGCGCCGGCGCCGATGCCGCGCGTGCCGCCGGTGACGAGAGCGAGTTTGGTCGAAGTCGAGTGTGTCATGGAGCGAGGCTAGAGCGGCCCGCGTCCAGGGGGAAGGCAGGATGATGCAGGCCGCCATGCGATGGCGGCCGTGACGGTCAGTTCCACTTGTACTTCAAGGAGAGCATCGCCTGGCCACGCGTTTCGAAATCACTGGCAACGAGCGGCACCTTGCGCGCCAGCGTCACGTCGAAGGAGGTCTGCCACGGCAGATCGGCGAGCTTGGCGAGATCGACCGAGAGCTTCATCTCCGGCGTCATCGCGGTGTGGATGCCGTCACCCGGCGCGAAGACGTAAGTCCCGCCCATCGTGAGCTGCGAGGTCAGGGTGAGGTGTGGGAACAGCTCCTGCCGGTAGCCGATCGAGGCCTCGCCGATCTGCTCGGGATTGCCGTAGAGCGAGCTGCCCCCGCCGGTTGCGAGACCCCAGATGAAGCCTTTACCCGCCCCTGCTGGCTGGGCGAGGCGCCAGCGCAGCTCGGCGTTCCGCGTTGCGCCGATGCTGGCCGGATCGGAGAGCGTGGTCGAGAGCGAGAAGGCTCCTCGATCCAGCTTGAAGCCGACCGAACGATCCTGCGTCGTGCTCATCATGTGCTGGCGTGCGGCGAAGCCCTTGCGGATGATGTCGACCGGGATCGGTGCCCGCGCCCGCAGATGCGCGCCGGAGGCGGCGGCGGCGCGGCCGAGCGCGGCCAGCCCCGGATCGAAGACGATGGCGCCGCGCTCGCTCGCGGCGAGCGCCGGCATCTCGTCCGCGTCGGGATCGATCAATGCGCCGCGCGGGATCGGCAGCGGCGTCGCAGGCTGCTCCTCGTCCGAAAGCGGGGCGGAGGCGAGGGCCGGGCTGAACAGCGCCGCGAGAAGGATCGCGGCTGGCTGAAGGCCGGCGCGAATATCGAAAATGAAACGGAACACGTCGTTCGTCCTGTCGCTATGACGAGCGGCAGGACAGGCTAGGCGGGGAAGGTGCCGATTTTGCGGCAGTGCAACATAAAGATTGTTGCATGAGATTGCCCGAAAGCCGCGCTTCCCCCGCCGCCCCGAACCCGCTAGGAAGCGACCCAGCCGGGAATGGCGGGCGAAAGCCGCCGTTTCGGATCGTTCTATCTGGAGAGAACAGGGGTCATCGCATGAGCAAGATCAAGGTCGCCAACCCGGTCGTCGACATGGACGGCGACGAGATGACCCGGATCATCTGGCAGAAGATCAAGGACACCCTGATCTTCCCGTATCTGGATCTCGAGCTCGACTATTACGACCTCTCGGTCGAGAACCGCGACGCGACCAACGACCAGGTCACGATCGACGCCGCCAACGCCACCAAGAAGCATGGCGTCGCGGTCAAGTGCGCGACCATCACGCCGGACGAGGGCCGCGTGAAGGAGTTCAACCTCAAGGAAATGTGGAAGTCGCCGAACGGCACGATCCGCAACATCCTCGGCGGCGTGATCTTCCGCGAGCCGATCATCTGCAAGAACGTGCCGCGCCTCGTGCCGGGCTGGACCCAGCCGATCGTCATCGGCCGCCACGCCTTCGGTGACCAGTACCGCGCGACCGACTTCAAGTTCCCGGGCAAGGGCACGCTCTCGATCAAGTTCGTCGGCGAGGACGGCAAGGTCATCGAGAAGGAGGTCTTCAGGGCCCCCGAGGCCGGCGTCGCCATGGCGATGTACAATCTCGACGACTCGATCCGCGACTTCGCGCGGGCGTCGCTGAACTACGGCCTGATCCGCAAGTACCCGGTCTATCTCTCGACCAAGAACACCATCCTCAAGACCTATGACGGCCGCTTCAAGGATATCTTCGAGGAGATCTACCAGGCCGAGTTCAAGGCCGAGTTCGACAAGCTCGGCATCACCTACGAGCATCGCCTGATCGACGACATGGTCGCTTCGGCGATGAAGTGGTCGGGCGGCTATGTCTGGGCCTGCAAGAACTACGACGGTGACGTGCAGTCCGATACCGTGGCGCAGGGCTTCGGCTCGCTCGGCCTGATGACCTCGGTGCTGATGACGCCGGACGGCAAGACCGTCGAGGCCGAGGCCGCGCACGGCACGGTGACCCGCCACTACCGCGAGCACCAGAAGGGCAAGGAGACCTCGACGAACTCGATCGCCTCGATCTTCGCCTGGACCCGTGGCCTCGCGCACCGCGCCAAGCTCGACAACAATGCCGAGCTCGCCAAGTTCGCTGCGCTGCTGGAGAAGGTCACGGTCGACACCGTCGAGGCCGGCGACATGACCAAGGACCTCGCCCTGCTGGTCGGCGCCGAGCAGAAATGGCTCTCGACCACCGGCTTCCTCGAGAAGGTCAGCGACAACATGCGCAAGGCGATGGCCGCCTGATTTCAGGCGCATCGTAGCGTGGAATGAGAAGCCCGGCCGAAAGGCCGGGCTTTTCCATGCGCCGCGCCAGTTCGCAGTGATCAGGCCTTCCGGGCCACGATGTAGGGGCGCGTGTCCTTGCCCTTAGTCGCGTGGCGCTCGGTCGCCAGAATCTGAAAACCTGCTGCAGACACGCGTTCATTCAGCTCCGCCGCGTTGAAGACGGCAGCATAGGGCGCAAGCCGGAGCGCGCGCATCACAGGCAAGGCAGCATATCCGATGAGCGGATTCATCTCCCCGATGCAGGGCGTCTTCGAGATGAAGAGGCCATCCTTGGCGAGCAACGCATGGATGCGGCGCAGCGTGCCGGACAGATCACGCACCAGATGCAGGTAGCTGAAACCCAGAACGGCGTCGAAACCGGCTTCGGGCGCGAGCGCCTCCGCTGTGGCGACGCGGAAACTCAGTCCCGGGATCGCCTCGGCCGCCTGCTTCTGCTCGGCAATCCCGATCATGCCGGTCGAGATATCGGTCGCCAGATAGCTTTGCACGCTGTCGGCCAGTCTGAGCGCGGTCGATCCGGTGCCGCAGCCGAGTTCCAGCACCCGGTCCTGCGATTTCAGCAATTCACGCGTGCGATCCAGCGTGCGTTCATAGCCGGCCTGATCCGAGATGGTGCTGCGGGCATACCGGCTGGACGTTCGATCCCAGAAACGGGCGTCGTTCACGGCGTTCATCCTTCGTCGCTCCCTTAGGTAAGGACGGTATAGGCGGCGAAGATTGCTGGAATTTTACGCGAAGCGGCTCATTCGACCTTTACGGTGCGCCGCGCCAGAATCCGATGCTCTGCCAGCGGCGCGTGCAGCACGTAGCGCAATTCATAGACACCCGGCTGCTCCGGCGCCTCCAGCGTCGCCTCGACATTCTCGGCCGGGAAGAAGCGCGGGCCATCCGCATCGGCGGGGGCATCCGGCTTCACCAGCGTGACGCGGTCCTGTTCGCCATTGGGGCCGATGCCGCGCACCGGCAGGCCCTGACCGTGGCCGACACGCTCCGGCGCGGCCAGCGTCGCGCTCGGCTCGGTCGTGGCAAGGGGCTGGCGCAGCAGGATCACGGGTCCCCCGTCCTTCTCAACCGTCAGGCGCAGCTCATAAGCACCGGCAGTGCCCGGCGTCGGCAGGGCGGGGACCGGATTCTTCGGCTCGATGACGACGATCGCCTTGCTCGCCGGATCGTCCGGGCGGGCGATGGCGAGGCGAGCGCCCTGCGGTGGGTTGCTCAGGAAGACGCTGAGCGGAGCGCCGGCAATGATCGTCCGCGCTGCGGACAGGGCGGGGGCGTCGTTGCGGCGTTGGGCGGGTTTCGTCTGCGCGGTGGCGAGCGCCGGCAGGAGCAGGGCTGCGAGCCCGATCAGGGAACGGCGTTTCACGTTCATCCTCTCGCCAGCGCCCGGATGCGTTCGGCAAGCCGGGGATGGCGCGTGGTCAGTGCCCGGAAGTCGATGGGGTCGAGCACCAGGAGCTTGGAGGGAGCCGTCGCGACTGCCGCTTGCGGGCAGGGCGAGTGGCTTGCGATGGCGATATCATCGAGCTGGAGTTCGCCGAAAAAATGGCCTTCGTCGAGCCGGTCGCGGCTATTGGCGAGCGCGACCTCGACCTCGCCGCTGGCGATGAAATAGAGCGCCCGCCCAGGCTCGCCCTGATGCATGATGACGGCGCCCGAGCGGACCGATTGGGCGCGCAGGAACTGCATCACGGCGGCGATCTCGCTGGCATCGAGCCCGCCGAAGAGCGGCACACGCGCGACCATGCTCCAGGTGACGACGAATTCACGCCGGTGGATCTCCTGCGCGAAGGCCGTGGCGACGATGCCGACCGGCAAGGCGAGCATGACGAGGCCGAGAACCGCGGTGACCGCTGCGACCGCCTTGCCCGCTGCGGTGATTGGGAAGACATCGCCATAGCCGACGGTGGTCAGGGTGATGATCGCCCACCACATCGCATCGGGGATGGTGCCGAACTTGTCGGGCTGGGCCTCGTGCTCGACCAGATGCATGGCGCTCGCTGCGACCAGCATCACACCCATCAGAATGACGAAGCAGGCGACCAGCGCCTTGCGCTCCGATGCCAGCGCGGCAGCAAGTGAAGCCATGCCGGGCGAATAGCGACCGAGCTTGAAGAAGCGCAGCAGACGCAGCAGCAGCAGGAACTCGAACTCGCCGAAGCCGAGCAGCCCGGCGGCGAGCGGCACGATGGCGATGAGGTCGATGATGGCCGGGAAGGAGCCGAGATAGGCGAGCCGCGCCCGCGCCGCACTCAGGCCGCGATAGCGCGCATGCTCGGGCGCAATCCAGATGCGGACGAGATATTCGAGCGTGAAGACTGCGAGCGAAATGCGCTCCAGCAGCAGAAAGGCCGGCCCGAACCGTGCGGCGATCGACGGAACCGAGGCCAGCACGATCCCGAGCACATTGGCGCAGATCAACGCGACCAGCGTCCGGTGGATCACGGTGGCGACGAGATCGTCGCCGGCACCGTGATCGAACCACAGGTGAACCTGCCACCGCCAGCCCCTTTGAGGCGTGGCGGCGGCCATCTCTCCGTCAGCCCATCGCAGCGGCGACGGCATCGAGCGCGGCTTGCGCCTTGCTGCCGTCCGGCCCGCCGGCTTGGGCCATGTCGCGGCGTCCGCCGCCACCCTTGCCGCCGAGCTGTTCGGAGGCGACGCGCACCAGCGCGACCGCATCGAAGCGCTCGGTCATATCCGGCGTGACACCGACGACGACGCCTGCCTTGCCGTCATCGGCGACGCCGACGATGGCGACGACGCCGGAGCCGACGCGGGCCTTGGCCTCGTCGGCGAGGCTCTTCAGGTCCTTCATCTCGATGCCGGTGACGGCCCGTGCCAGCAGCTTGGCGCCAGCGATCTCCTGGATCGGGTCCTCGGCTGCGCCGGCGCCGCCCATGGCGAGCTTCTTGCGGGCTTCGGTCAGCTCGCGGTCGAGCTTGCGGCGCTCCTCGATCAGCGCAGCCAGGCGGTTGCCGGCCTCGTTGGCTGGGACCTTGAGCAGGCTCGCCAGCCCGTCGAGCAGGCGCGATTCCTCGTTGAGGCGCAGGCGCGCGCCATTGCCGGTCATGGCTTCGAGGCGGCGCACGCCGGCCGCGACGGCGCCTTCACCGACCACGCTGACAAGGCCGATATCGCCGGTGCGGGTGGCGTGGGTGCCGCCGCAGAGCTCGACCGAATAGGCGCGACCGGCCGGGTTGGTGCCCATAGCGACGACACGGACCTCGTCGCCGTATTTCTCGCCAAAGAGCGCGCGGGCGCCCGAGGCAATCGCCTCGTCGACGCTCATCAGGCGGGTGGTGACCGGCTCGTTCTGGAGGATGATCGCGTTGGCGATCTCCTCGACCTCGCGCAGCTCCTCGGCGCTGATCGGCTTCGGATGCGAGAAGTCGAAGCGCAGGCGATCGGCTGAGACCAGCGAACCCTTCTGCGCGACATGGTCGCCGAGGACGAGGCGCAGCGCCTCATGCAGCAGGTGGGTCGCCGAGTGGTTGGCGCGGATCGCGGTGCGGCGTTCGTGATCGACGGCGAGCTCGACGGCGGCGCCGAGCTTCAACTCGCCTTCCTTGACCGTGACGCTATGGGCGAAGACGTCGCCAAGCTTCTTCTGGACGTCGGAGACCTCGACGACTGTGCCCGGCGCCTTGACCAGGCCGGCATCGCCGACCTGGCCGCCGGACTCGCCGTAGAACGGGGTCTGGTTGACCAGCATGAAGCCGCTCTCGCCGGCCTTCAGGGACTGGACCTCGGCATTGTCGCGGATCAGCGCAGTGACGACACCCTCGGCGGTCTCGGTGTCGTAGCCCAGGAACTCTGTCGCGCCGACCTTGTCGCGCAGCGGGAACCAGAGCGTCTCGGTCGCAGCCTCGCCGGAGCCGGACCAGGCGGCGCGCGCCTTGGCCTTCTGCTGCTGCATGGCGGCGTCGAAGCCTTCGGTGTCGACCGTGATCTCGCGGGCGCGCAGCGCATCCTGCGTCAGGTCGAGCGGGAAGCCGTAGGTGTCGTAGAGCGTGAAGGCGACATCGCCCTTGAGGCTCTGGCCGGCGGTCAGGTCCTTTGAAGCGTCGTCGAGCAGGGTGAGGCCGCGCGCCAGCGTGGTACGGAAACGGGTTTCCTCGAGCTTCAGCGTCTCGGTGATCAGAGCCTCGGCGCGCAGCAGTTCGGGATAGGCGCGGCCCATCTCGCGGGTGAGCGCCGGCACGAGCTTGTAGAGCAGCGGCTCCTTGGCGCCGAGCAGCTGCGCATGGCGCATGCCGCGGCGCATGATCCGGCGCAGCACATAGCCGCGACCCTCGTTCGAGGGCAGAACGCCGTCGGCTATGAGGAAGGACGCGCAGCGCAGATGGTCGGCGATGACGCGATGGCTCGCCTTCATCGGGCCGTCCGGATCGACCGAGGTCAGGTCCGCGATCGCGGTGATCAGGGCGCGGAACAGGTCGATATTATAGTTGTCATGCGTGCCCTGGAGCACGGCCGCGATGCGCTCCAGCCCCATGCCGGTATCGATCGAGGGGCGGGGCAGGTTGGTGCGGATGCCGCCGGCCGCTTCCTCGTATTGCATGAACACGAGGTTCCAGATCTCGATGAAGCGGTCGCCGTCCTGCTCGGCGGAGCCCGGCGGGCCGCCCCAGATATGGTCGCCATGGTCGTAGAAGATCTCGGAGCAGGGACCGCAGGGGCCGGTATCGCCCATGCGCCAGAAATTGTCCGAGGTCGGGATGCGGATGATCTTGTCGTCGGTCAGGCCGGCGATCTTCTTCCAGAGCGCGTGCGCCTCGTCGTCCTCGGAGTAGACGGTGACCGTCAGCTTGTCCTTGGGCAGGCCGAATTCGCGCGTGACCAGCGTCCAGGCGTGGTGGATCGCCTGTTCCTTGAAATAGTCGCCGAAGGAGAAGTTCCCCAGCATCTCGAAGAAGGTGTGATGGCGGGCGGTGTAGCCGACATTGTCGAGGTCGTTGTGCTTGCCGCCGGCGCGCACGCATTTCTGGGCGGTGGTGGCGCGCGAATAGGGGCGCTTTTCCTGACCGGTGAAGACGTTCTTGAACTGCACCATACCCGAATTGGCGAACATCAGCGTCGGGTCGTTGCGCGGCACGAGCGGGCTCGACGGCACGATCTCGTGGCCCTGGGACTTGAAGTAGTCGAGGAAGGTCGACCGGATATCGTTGACGCCGCTCATCGCTGTCTTGCGCTCTGATCTTGGGCAGGAGGCCGGGCTCGCGCTCGGCGGGAAGAACCGGTTCTAGTCAGGCGGTTGGCGCCTGTCCAGAAAGCTCGTTGCAGCGCACAGCGCGCAAGGCCTTATCGGCAAACGAAAAGGGCGACCCGAAGGCCGCCCGCTTGATAGAGAAGGGCAAGAATAGCTCTGCCCGTCATTGGCACTCTCTGCGTCATCCCGGGCTTGACCCGGGATCCATCGTAGAACGCAGAGCCCTATGATGGATTCCAGATCGGCGCCGCTTCGCGGCTTGTCCGGAATGACGGCTGTGCCCGTGTTCCCTCAGGCCTCGCCTTCGTCGAGATCGTCCGCGGTCGGGTCCGCCTGATCGAGGATGCGGTCGGCGACGAGGCCGGAATTCTGGCGGATCGTGGCCTCGATCTTGGCGGCGACATCCGGGTTCGTCTTGAGGAAGGTTTTGGCGTTCTCGCGGCCCTGGCCGAGGCGCTGGCTGTCGAACGAGAACCAGGCGCCGGCCTTCTCGACCATGCCGGCCTTGACGCCGAGATCGATCAGTTCGCCAACCTTCGAAATGCCCTCGCCGAACATGATGTCGAACTCGACCTGCTTGAAGGGCGGCGCGACCTTGTTCTTGACGACCTTGACGCGGACCTGGTTGCCGGTCGCCTCGTCACGCTCTTTCAGTGTCGAGACGCGGCGGATGTCGAGGCGCACCGAAGCATAGAACTTGAGCGCGTTGCCGCCGGTCGTGGTCTCCGGCGAACCGTACATCACGCCGATCTTCATGCGAATCTGGTTGATGAAGATGACCATGCAGTTCGAGCGCGAGATCGAGGCGGTGAGCTTGCGCAGGGCCTGGCTCATCAGGCGGGCCTGGAGGCCCGGCTGGACGTCGCCCATCTCGCCCTCGATCTCGGCGCGGGGCGTCAGCGCCGCGACGGAGTCGACCACGAGCACGTCGATCGCGCCGGAGCGGACGAGCGTGTCGGTGATTTCAAGTGCCTGCTCGCCGGTATCGGGCTGCGAGATCAGCAGGTCGTCGAGATTGACGCCGAGCTTGCGGGCATAGACCGGGTCGAGCGCATGTTCGGCATCGACGAAGGCGCAAACGCCGCCCTTCTTCTGGGCCTCGGCGATGGTGTGCAGCGCCAGCGTGGTCTTGCCCGAGGATTCCGGCCCGTAGATCTCGATGACGCGGCCCTTGGGCAGGCCGCCGACGCCGAGCGCGATGTCGAGGCCGAGCGAACCGGTCGAAATCGTCTCGATCTCGATCGCCTGCGGGTTCTTGCCGAGCCGCATGATCGAGCCTTTGCCGAAGGCGCGTTCGATCTGGGAGAGCGCCGCATCCAGCGCCTTGGCCTTGTCCATCGAGGAGCCTTCCACGAGTTTGAGATTCGCCTGATTCACGTTTCGGGCTCCTTATGGCAGGGCGACGGGGACATCTCAATGCGTCTTGACATGAGAATGGTCACGCTTTGTTCCTATCGGCAAGTTCTTTTTTTGTTCTCGATGTCAGTTCCTGTCAGGAGGCGGTTGCTGGGTGTTATGGAGCGCTTGTCCCAGGGGACTGCGCTGCTCGCGCCAGTGCTGCTGCCGCCCGGCCCGCCGCTTCGATATAGCCGGGGTCGCGATGCACCAGCATAATGGAGAACGCACCGTCCATCAGCAGGACGACCTGGCGGGCCAGCTCGGCTGAGGGCGGGATGCCGCCCGCCGCGCAGGCGCCGGCGAGCCAGGCCTCGAAGCCGGCTTTGTGGCGCGCGCCGATTCTGACGGCGGGGTGGCCGGGCAGCGGGGCGAGTTCGGCGGCGGTACGCAGAAAGCCGCAGCCCTTCCAGCGCGGATGGCGCGCCGAGCGGGCGAGCTGACGGAAGATCGCTTCGATTTTGTCCGGCAGTCCCCCGTCGGCTTCGTCGAACCACCGCGCCATGAGGGAGAGATTGGGCTGGTCGCGCGCGTCGAGATAGGCTGCGACGAGATCGTCCTTGCTCTCGAAATGATAATAGAGCGTACGCTTGGTCACCCCGGCCTTTGCTGCGACCGAGTCGACGCTGACCGCGCGGATTCCCTCATCATAGAAGAGCCGGCTGGCGGCATCGACGATGCGCTTGCGGGTAGGGCTGTCGGGCTTCTTCATGATCGAGGTATACCGTATAGGTAGTATACATCATAGAGCCGAGCAGACAGCCTTCCGCGGTCGATGACCCAGGAGGTTTTCATGCCTGACCATGATCCCGTTCTCTTCGCCAGCACTGGCGGAATCGCCACGCTGACACTTAACCGGCCGGACAAGCTCAATGCGCTGAGCTACGAGTTGATCGACCGGCTGCTCGCCCATCTCGACGTCATCGAGGACGACCCGGCCATTCGTGTCGTCATCCTGACGGGCGCCGGGGAACGCGCCTTTTCCGCGGGGGGCGACATTCCCCAGTTCTCAGGCAGCGTCGCCTCGAGCCCGGAGACCGCGGTGCGCGACTTCGTTCGGCGCGGCCAACGCCTGACCGCACGGCTGGAAGCGTTCTGCAAGCCGGTGATCGCCGCAGTGAACGGTCTCGCCTATGGCGGCGGCTGCGAAATTACAGAAGCGGTTCCGCTCGCCATCGCGAGCGAGCGGGCGATCTTCGCCAAGCCGGAGATCAATCTCGGCATGCCGCCGACCTTCGGTGGGACGCAGCGCCTGCCGCGGCTGGCCGGCCGAAAGCGCGCGCTGGAGCTGCTCCTGACCGGGGATCCCTTCCCAGCTGCGCGGGCGCTGGAGCTGGGGTTGGTCAATCACGTCGCGGCGCATCATGACCTGCTGCCGGCAGCGCATGAGCTGGCCCAGCGGATCATGCGGCATTCCCCGCTGGCGACGGCCAGCATCCTGGCGGCGGTCACCCGTGGCATCAATGCCAGCATCGGCGAAGGGCTCTTGATCGAGAGCGAGCAGTTCGCGCGCATTGCACCGACCGCGGACCTGCGTGAGGGGCTGGATGCGTGGATGGGGCGGCGCGCTCCGCGCTATATCGGCTCCTGGTCGCGGACTGCGGGACGGGGAGAGGTGTGATGACGGACCATACCACCTTTTCACGCGAGAGCTTGGCCGCCTTCCGCGCTGCGGACAGGGCGGGGCCGGTCCAGATGCTCAACCTGATTCGCCTGCATGAGCTGGCGCAGTATCCTGACGGGCGAGGTGGATCTGGGGTCGAGGCCTTCTCCGCCTACGGCCGGATCAGCGAGCCGGTCCTGGCGCGGTTGGGTGGGCGCATCCTGTGGCGGGGCCGCTTTGAGCAGATGCTGATCGGGCCTGAAGCAGAGAATTGGGATGTCTGCTTCATCGCCGAATATCCAAGCGTCGAGGCTTTCGCGGCGCTGTTTCGCGATCCCGTCTACCGTGAGGCGATGCAACACCGACTGGCGGCCGTGAAGGACTGCCGGCTCGTACGATACGGCGCGAGCGTTGCGGGCTCGCGCTTCTCAAACGCCTGAAGCCAGGGCTGGCGGCCGTGAGGTCGCCGGCCTTTAGCCCATCGCCGCCTTCACCGTCTCGACGAGCTGCTTCATCGTGAAGGGCTTGGGCAGGAAGTGGAATTCCTCGCCTTCCGGCAGGTTCTTGCGGAAGGCTTCCTCGGCATAGCCGGAGACGAAGACGACCTTGGTGTTCGGGTTGCGCTTGCGCAATTCGCCGAGCAGCGTCGGGCCGTCCATTTCCGGCATCACCACGTCGGAGACGACGAGATCGATCTTGCCGTCGTTCTGCAGGAAGAGGTCTAGCGCCTCGACGCCGGAGGCTGCCTCGTGGACGGTGTATCCGCGCGAGACCAGCATGCGGGCGTTGAGCGCGCGCACCGCGTCCTCGTCCTCGACCAGCAGGATGACGCCGGCGCCGGTATGGTCGGCGGCGAGCTTCTTCGGCGCCTCCTTGGCGGCGGCCTCGGCGGCGATCTCCTCCTGGCTCGGCACATGGCGCGGCAGGAAGATCTGGAAGGCCGTGCCCTTGCCGATGGTCGAGTCGACGAAGACATAGCCGCCGGTCTGCTTGACGATGCCGTAGACCATGGAGAGGCCGAGACCGGTGCCCTTGCCGACCTCCTTGGTGGTGAAGAACGGCTCGAAGATCTTGTCGAGATGCTCCTGAGGGATGCCGGTGCCGGTGTCCTCGACCTCCAGCAGGACGTAATCGTCGGCCGGCAGGGCCTCGTGGCCGAAGGAGGCGCAGTCCTCGCGGGCGACGTTGCGGGTGCGGACCGCGAGCTTGCCGCCGTCCGGCATGGCGTCGCGGGCGTTGACGGCGAGGTTGACGATGACCTGCTCGAGCTGGCCGAGATCGGCCTTGACCGGCCAGAGATCACGGCCCTGGCGGACATCGAGCGTGACCTTGTCGGCGACGACGCGCTTTAGCATCAGCGAGAGGTCGGAAAGCACCTCGCCGAGCTCCAGCACCTGCGGGCGCAGGGTCTGGCGGCGCGAGAAGGCGAGGAGCTGCCGTACCAGCGCCGCGGCGCGGTAGGCATTCTGCTTGATCTGCATGATGTCCGGGAAGGACGGATCGGTCGGCCGGTGGCTCGCCAGCAGGAACTCGGAGGCGTTGATGATGACCTGCAGCACGTTGTTGAAATCGTGCGCGATGCCGCCGGCGAGCTGGCCGACCGCCTGCATCTTGCCGGCCTGGTCCATATTGTCGCGCAGCTTGCGCTCGGCCGTGGTCTCCAGCGCATAGACGATGGCGCGCTCGCCGTCGCCGCCTTCGGTGCCGGCGACGGGGGTGAGGTAGAGCTTGGCCGAGCGGCCGTCCTCGCCGGCAAGCGCGAGGTCGAGGGGCGCGCCGCCCGAGCGACCGGCGACCACCTCGGCCAGCGCCTCGTTGAGCTCGGCGCCGGAGGCGACAAGGTCGTGGATGGTGCGCGGCCTGAGGCCGGCCGGAATCAGGCGGGCGAAGGCGGCGTTGGAATGCAGGATCGCGCCGGCCTCGTCGACGGTAGCGATCGCCATCGGCGTCGAATGGAAGAAGCGGGCGAAGCGGACCTCGGCATCGCTGCCGCCATCGGCCCCGGCCTCGCCGGCCGTGCGGTTGAGCACGAGGGTGCGCGAGGGGCCGGCGCGGCCGTCCTGCCCGAAGGCGACCTGATGGTGCAGGCGCACGGGCAGGGGGACGCCGTTGCGGCGCTTCAGGTCGACGTCGAGCACCTCCACACGGACATCGCCGGGCTGGCCGCGGATCGCCTGGATCAGGGCGGCGGCGGAAGAGGTGCAGACATCCTCGAGATGCAGGCCGCCGGAGCCGAAGCGGGCGAGGTCGAAATCGAGCCAGCCGGAGAGCGTGGCGTTGAGATAGGAGATCTCGCCATCGGCATCGATCGAGATGAAGCCGGCCGGCGCGTGGTCGAGATAGTCGATCGCGTGCTGGAGTTCCTGGAAGGCGTTCTCCTGGCGCTCGCGCTCGGGCGTGATGTCGGAGACCGACCAGATCGTCGCGGTCGTGGCCTCCCTGCGGACCGGCGAGACGCGGACGCGGTACCAGCCGACCTCGCCGCGCTCGTTCAGGGCGGGCTCGAGGCGGACCTCCTCGACGAGGCGACGATGCTCGCGGGCGGCGGTGGCGAGCCGGTAGATCGCTTCCGAGACATCGGCGCGGCCGGTCAGCAGGCGGCCGACCGGCTTCAGGTCATTGGCGCCGGTGGCCCCCGCCAGCGCGAGATAGGCCTCGTTGGCATAGACGATCTCGTTCTCGCTCTCGGTCACGACGATGCCATCGTCGGCGCGGTCGACGATCGCCTTGGTCAGGTCGTTGCGGGCGGCACGGCCGGAAAACTGCACGAGGCCGATGGCGAAGGCGAAGAGGCCGAAGACGCCGACGACCGAGAGGATGGCGAGCAGCCCGAGAATCAGGGGCTGCGCCCATTCATTGGCGAGGAAGCCGAGCGCGATCGCCGCGCCAACCAGCACGCCCGCGACCAGCAGGATGATGCCGATATGGCCGGGCTTGTCGGAGCGATCGATCGTGTTGGTCGCCGTGGTGCCGCTCATTGCGGTGGAGTCCGTTCCCTTGCGGCCGCGGGGAAACCGGCGGCCAAGCTTCCTTCGCATCCCTGCCGAGTTAGGCGCGCCGGCCCTTCAGGCGCAAGACGTATCCGATGACTTCGGCGACAGCCTGATAGTGTTCGACAGGAATTTCTTCGTCGATGCCGACCGTGGCGTGGAGCGCGCGCGCGAGCGGCGGGTTCTCGACGATCGGCACGCGGTGTTCGCCGGCGACCTCGCGGATCTTCAGGGCCATCGCATCGACGCCCTTGGCGAGGCAGAGCGGCGCCGCCATGCCGGGTTCGTATTGGAGTGCGACGGCGAAGTGGGTCGGGTTGGTGATGATCACGGTGGCCTTGGGCACCGCCGCCATCATGCGCTTGCGGACGCGCTGGGCGCGGATCTGGCGCAGCTTCGCCTTGACCTCGGGATTGCCTTCCGAGTTCTTGAACTCGTCTTTCATCTGCTGCTTGGTCATCTTCTGGCGCTGGTACCAGGAGAAGCGCTGCCAGCCGAAATCGCCGATGGCGATGATCGCGAAGAGGGCGAGGACCGCGCCCATCAGCTGGATCGCGAGCGAGAGCGTCGCCGGCATCAGCGCCTCGACGCCCATCTGGGCGAAGCCTTCGAGCCGGTCATGCTGGCCCCAGAGCGTGAACCAGACGACGATGCCGATCAGGGCGGTCTTGGCGAGGCCCTTGGCGAAGTTGACCCAGGCCTCCTTGCCGAACAGCCGCTTGGCGCCGGCCATCGGCGAGATCCGGTCGAACTTCGGCGTCAGCGGGTCGAAGGTCCAGAGCGGCTTGTGCTGGAGCATCGCGCCGGCAAGGCCGGCGCAGAGGATGAAGGCGAAGGGCAGGCCGAGCGCCATGAAGCCGGTGAGCACGCCGCGCTGCGTGATCTGCATGAAGGAGGCGCCGTCGGAGGGGACCTGGTGCGCGTTCATCAGGAAGGAGCGCAGCGACAGCATCGCCTCGCTGGCAGACCAGCCGGCGGCGACCAGCAGGGAGAGCGTGAAGCCGCAGAGCACGAAGAAGGTCCCGATCTCCTGCGATTTGGGGACGTCGCCTTTCTCGGTGGCTTCGTCCAGCTTTCGCTGGGTCGGGTCTTCTGTTTTGTCTTCGTTGTCGGCTTCCTCGGACATCGCAGCCTCAGCCCGTGAACTGACGGAGGAAGGCGCCGAGATCGTCGATGAAGACGCTCATCATCACGCCGAGCACGACGAGCAGGACGAGCATGCCGCCCATGATCGAGGCGGGAACGGCGAGGAAGAACACCTGCAGCTGCGGCATCATCCGCGCGAGCACGCCGAGGCCGAGGTTGAACAGCAGGCCGAAGACGAGGAAGGGCGCCGAGATCTGGATCGCGAGCGCAAAGCCGCGTGCCGTCGAGCGGATGGCGAGCGCCATCGTGTCCGTCAGATCGACGGCGCCACCCGGCGGCAGCAGGCGGTAGCTTTCATGGATCGCGGCGATGGCGATGTGGTGCAGGTCCGTGGTCAGGATCAGCGTGATGCCGAGCATCGTCAGGAAGTTGCCGATCGAGGGATTCTGCATGCCGCCGGTCGGGTCGACCGTCATGGCGAAGCCGAGCCCCATGGTCTGCGCGACGAGCGTGCCGGCGGTCTGCAGGCAGGCCATCACCAGTCTGGCACAGAGCCCGATGACGAGGCCTACCAGCAATTCGCCGATCAGCAAGGCGACGACGCCGGAAACGTCGCCAGGCACGCGCAACGAAGGCCGGGCGATCGGCACGATCATCAGGGCGATGAAGAAGGCGAGAGACAGCCGCGCCCGCGAGAAGATGAAACGCTCGCCGATGCCCGGCATGAGCATGACGAGCGTGCCGACCCGCGCGAAGACGAGCACGAAAATAGCGCTGATCTCGGGCAGGATCGCGATCTGCATCGTGCCGCGGGCACCTTCGCGCCAATGGGTGCGCCGCGAACCCGCGCCGGCGAAGGCCGGCAGCAGGCGCGACGGGCTCATCCGCCCGTGGCGATTCGGGCGGCGACTCGCCCCATATAACCTGCCAGCGCGTCTCCCATGAACGGAAGAAACAGCAGCAGCGCGGCGAAGACGGCGACGATCTTCGGCACGAAGACCAGCGTCTGTTCCTGGATCTGCGTGAGCGCCTGGATCAGCGAGACGATGAGGCCGACCGCGAGCGCGATCACCATCAGCGGGCCGCCGACCTTGAGAAAGACGACGATGCCGTCGCGGGCGATGTCGAGAATGGCTCCGGAAGTCATGATCTCTATCCGATCCTGAGGCCGTCAGACCGGCATCCGCATGATTTCCTCATAGGCCGCGATGACGCGGTCACGCACCGCGACCAGCGTCTCGATCGCGGCCTCGCTCTCGGCCACTGCCGTCACGACATTGACGATGTCGGCCCGGCCGCCGGCGACGCTCGCCGTCTGGGCATCGGCCTTGCGCCCGGCATCCGCCGTCGCATCGAGCGCCTTGCCGAGCAGGGCCGAGAAATCCGGCCCACCCGCTTCCGCGCCGCCCGTGGCGAGCGGCTTGCGCATCAGATTTCCGGCACCCATCCCCTGGATGTTGGCGTAGGCGCCGGCGGCGAAGCCCGGAGTGGCCATGATGGTCTAGTCCCCTTCTGGAGTGTTTGTTTGCCGCATATTCGCTGACGCGGACCTTCGGTTCTTCACGCGAACCGGTACCCACTTCGCTCGAAAATGCTTCGGAGCGCCTCAGGCGCGCAGGATGTCGATGGTGCGCTGGATCATCCGGCGCGTCGAAGAGATCAGGTTGAGATTGGCTTCGTAGCTGCGCTGGGCCTCGCGCATGTCGACCATCTCGACCAGCGAATTGACGTTCGGCATCTGGACATTGCCGTTGGCGTCGGCGGCCGGGTTGCCGGGCTCGTGCTTGACCTTGAAGGCGCTCTGGTCGCGCTGGACCTTGCCGAGCGCGACGAGCTGGGCGTCGAGCGTGCGGTCGAAATGGCGCTGGAAGGTCGGGACCTTGCGGCGATAGGGCTCGGCGCCGGCTTTTTCGGGGCCCGAATCGGCGTTGGCGATGTTCTCGGAGATGACGCGCATGCGCCCGGATTGGCTGCGCAGGCCGGAAGCCGCGACGGCGATGCTCTTGATCAGGTCCATGATCAGCGCCCTTTCCCGATCGCGATCTTCATCAGGCCGAGGCCCTTGCTGTAGAGCGAGGCGGCGAGCTGATAGTCGGACTGGTTCTGCGCGACCTTGAGCATCTCGTCCTCGAGATTGACCGCGTTGCCGTTGGGCGTGGTCTCGAAGCGCGGGGCGCCGGTGCCGTTGAAGCCGCCATTGGCGGTGTTCAAGCTCATATGGCCGGCGCTGGTGAGGGCGACAGCCACGCCGGCGCGAGCCGGATCGGCGCTCGGCGGCTTCAGATCGACCGGGCGGAAGCCGGGGCTGTCGGCATTGGCGACGTTCTCTGCGAGGATTTTCTGGCGCGACTGCTGGTAATGCATGCGCGTCTTCAGCGCCTGCATCAGGCCGCCACTGAGGCTGAATCCGTCGTTCGCCATGGCTCCAGCTCCCCGTTATCGCCGCCGGCGAGGCGGGACTACTGGGCAAATCCTGCCGGGTGCATGGTTAATATCCGGTTAAAGGGGCGGGTTTTCGCAGGTGTGATTAACCACGCGTTCACCATGTTTCCCGATAGCGAAAGCGTTATGCTATAGCCAAGGTGTTGAACAATGGGCGGGACTTAACGGCCGTCCGGGCCGCCGTGGCGTTAAGAGGCATACCTTGCAGAGCTTGTTCGGATTGGAACTTACGACCCCGCAGAGGGCGATTGTCGCGATCATCGTCGTTCTCGTGCTTCTCGCGCTGCTCGGCCTGTTCGTGCGGCAGATCAAGGGCGGGCGCCTGCGGCTGCGCGGCCAGGCCGGGGGGCGGCAGCGCCAGCCCCGACTCGGCGTGGTCGATACCTACGACCTTGATCGCCAGCGTCAGCTCGTGCTGATCCGCCGCGACAATATCGAGCATCTGCTGATGATCGGCGGCGCCTCGGATGTCGTAGTCGAGACCAATATCCTCCGCAGCGGCAGCCGCGCCGCGCCGCCGAGCTATGCCGATACCGCCGCGATGGACCGGCCGTTGCCGCCGTTCGAGACGCTGGTTCCGCCGAGCGAGCCCGCCTTGCGGGCAGGGGATGAGGCACGCCGCACCGGTTATCCCGAAGGGCCGGAACTGCTGCCACCGCTGCCGACCCGCCCCGTTTCCGTGCCCGTCGAGCCGCCTGCGACGATCTCTGCGGCCACGGCTGCGACCGCGGGTGTCGCCGCCGCTCTCGGCGTCGCTGCCGCGGGCGAGGCGGTTGCGGCACCTGCCAAGCCTGCCGCTCCGGCCATGCCGGTGCCCCCGATCACGACAGGGCCGGCGCCGAGCTTCGCGCGCGAACATGCGCCGCAGCCGGCCGTCAGCCCCGGCGAGCTCGACGATATGACGCGCCAGCTGGAAGAGGCGCTGAAGCGGCCTTTCTCCGCCGTGCGTCCGGCCAATCTCGGCAGCGAGGCGCCTGCCGAGAGCGCTGCGCCGACCGTCGAGCCGCCCGCGCCGGTCAAGAAATTCGTGCCTGCGCCCGTCGTCGAGGAGGAGCTGGCACCGGTGGAAGCGGCGGCGCCTCACGTCGAGCCGCCGGCTCCGGAACCGGAGATCGTACCCGAGCCCGTCGTGGCGCCGGTCCCGGTCGCTCCGCCGCGCCAGAAGCCGATCCCGAGCGATGTCGAGGCCGAGCTTGCTGCCGCGCTCGGGCTTTCGCTGGATCGCCCGCTTTCGAAGGCGCCGGAGCCGAAGCTGTTCGAACCGAAGCCGGCCGAGATCCATCATCCGGAGCCGTCGGAGCCGGAGGCGGAACCGACCCCGGATCCCGTGCCAGAGCCGATTTTCGACGAGCCTGCTTTCGTCGAGCCGGCGCCTGTCGCGATCGCGGAAGAGCCGGCTCCGGTCGAAGCTCCCAAGCCGCAGCCTGAGCCCGAAAAGCCGGCCGAGCCCGCGACCAAGGAGATCGATCCCTTCTCTGTGGACGCGATCGAAGCCGAGTTCGCCCGGCTGCTTGGCCGGGATCCCAAGGCCAAGTCCTGAGGCAGTGGCGTACGGCCTGAGCGCCTTCGGGCGGCAGGCCATCAACAGGATTGTCGGCTCTCCAGCCTTATGACGCCGCGCACCGGTTGCGCGGCGTTTTCGCGTGGCTAGCTTCAGGCGCACCCGATCGGTTGAGTCGGGCATTGGCGGCGCGCGTGAAGGTCATCGGCGGACGAGCGAGACGGTTTCGAGGCGGGCGTGCCCTGGCGGCGGCCACGCTGCTGCTTGTGCTCCAGAGCGTGCCAGCACTGCCGCAGACGCTGTCGCTCGATCTCGGGCAGGGCGGCGGCGTGGCGGAGCGGGCGCTCCAGCTCATCGCCGTCATCACGGTTTTGTCGCTGGCGCCGTCGATCCTGATCATGGTGACGTCGTTCACCCGGATCGTGGTTGTGCTGTCGCTGCTGCGCTCGGCATTGGGCACGCAGACCGCGCCGCCTAATGCCGTGATTCTCGGCTTGTCGCTGTTCCTGACGGGCTTCGTCATGGCGCCGACGCTCAGGGAGGCCTACACGACGGCCGTGCAGCCGCTGATCGCCGGGCAGATCCAGCCGCAGGAGGCCTATAATCGTGGCGTCGTGCCGTTCAAGACCTTCATGCTCAAGCATGTCCGCGAGAAGGATCTGGCGCTCTTCCTCGACATGTCGCAGGGACCGCGGCCGCAGCAGCCGCAGGATATCGGCGTCGAGGTGCTGATTCCGGCCTTCATGATCTCGGAACTGCGCCGCGCCTTCGAGATCGGCTTCCTGCTGTTCGTGCCCTTCCTGATCATCGACCTCGTGGTGGCCTCGATCCTGATGTCGGTGGGCATGATGATGCTGCCGCCGGTGACGGTGGCATTGCCGTTCAAGCTGATCTTCTTCGTGTTGGTCGACGGCTGGGGGCTGGTCGCGGGCTCGCTGGTGAAGAGCTACGGCAGCGGGTGAGGGTGGCAGGCCTTACCGCTGCTTCGCCGCTGCGTAGGCTTGCGAGCGTTCGCGCTTGCCGACGGCAACGACCACGACCGTGATCCGTTCGTCCTCGACGCGATAGACCAGCCGGTAACCAGCGGCGCGAAGCTTGATCTTGTCGTGATCAGGCAGGCTGTGCAGGGCGTCAGCGGGCACCCTTGGATGCGCCAGTCGCTCACCGAGCCTTTTCTTGAACTGCTCGCGCAGCGTCGCGCCGAGCTTGTCCCATTCCTTCCGCGCCGATGGCAGGAACTCGAGCCTATAGCTCATCGAGGCTGACCGGCTCGCCCTTTTCGGTGGCTCGAGCCCGGATGATCTCGACGAGAAGCTGATCGTCGAGCGCATCCACCAACGCCTCATAGGTGTCGGCCGGCACCATATAGGCCATGACGCGATTATGGTTGAGGATCGCGACGGGATTGCCCCGCGCACCGTCGACGACGGCAGTAGGGTTCTTCTTGAGATCGGAGACGCTGACGGCGATCTCAGCTTCGACGCGCTGCATGGCTTCTCCTTGAATTCGACCCGGAAATAAGATGCCAATTTCAGGTCTGAATTAAGGTCAATATAGCGTAGCGTCTTCGGCGTCGCCAGGGGCCCTCAGCCCACGACCACCCGGCCGCGCTGGATGCGCAGGCTGAGCGTGCCGTTCTTCAGCGCCAACGCCTTTTCGCCGAAGACGCCGTGGCGCCAGCCGTGCAGGGCCGGGACCTCAGCGAGATCATCGGAGGCGATGGCGTCGAGATCGTCGCTCGAAGCGATGATCTTGGGCGCGACGCGCTCGGCATCCGCCACCGCCTTGAGCAGGACCTTGAGCAGGTCGAGCACCGCGGCATTGGTCGGCCGGCCGCGTTCGCGCTCCAGCCGGGGCAGGGTCTTCGGATCGATCGCGGCGGCGCGCTCGATCGCAGCGAGGACTTCGGCGCCATTGCGCGAGCGCTCGAAGCCGTTGGGGACGGAGCGCAATTCGGCCAGCGCCTCGACCGAGCGCGGACCGCGCTGGACGATATCCATCAAGGCATCGTCCTTGAGCACGCGCTGGCGCGGCACGTCGCGGGTCTGCGCTTCGCGCTCGCGCCAGGCGGCGATCTCCATCAGGTTCGGCAGCTCGCGCGGCTTGCGGATGCGGCCCTTGAGGCGCTGCCAGGCATTCTCGGGCTTGACCTCATAGGTTGCCGGCGAGGTCAGCACGGACATTTCCTCGGCCACCCAGCTCTCGCGACCGCTGGCGTCGAGATCGGCCTTCAGGGCGAGGTAGATGTCGCGCAGATGCGTGACATCCGACTCGGCATAGGAAAGCTGCGCCTCCGTCAGCGGGCGGCGCGACCAGTCGGTGAAGCGCGAGGATTTGTCGATGCGCGCCTTGGCGAGGTCGTTGGCGAGCTGCTCGTAGCCGACCGAGTCGCCATAGCCGCAGACCATGGCCGCGACCTGCGTATCGAAGAGCGGGGTCGGCAGCACGCGCCCGAGCAGCCAGACGATTTCCAGGTCCTGCCGCGCAGCATGGAAGACCTTGACCACGGTCTCGTTGACCATCAGCCCGAAGAAGGGGGCGAGGTCGAGATCGGGCGCAAGCGGATCGACCAGTACCGCCTCATCCGGCGAGGCGATCTGGATCAGGCAGAGCTTGGGATAATAGGTGGTCTCGCGCAGGAACTCGGTGTCGACCGTGACGAAAGGGTGGGTCGCGAGGCGTTCGCAAGCGGCGGAGAGCGCGGCGGTATCGGAAATCAGATGCATGATGTCGCCGTCATAGCAGAGAGAGGAGCGGGATGTCGCGGGCGTTCTTGACATTTCGGGCGCGCGCGTGTGCTTAGCCGCAAGCTGCGGCTGGCGCGTTGTGCCGGCCTCCGACGCATTTCCGAAAGACTGAGCCCGTGACCCTGCATCGCTATCGTTCCCATACCTGTGGCGCGCTCCGTGACAGCGACATCGGCCAGAATGTCCGCCTCTCCGGCTGGTGCCACCGCATCCGCGACCATGGCGGCGTGCTCTTCATCGACCTGCGCGACCATTACGGCATGACGCAGGTCGTCATCGACCCCGATTCGCCGGCTTTCGCGGATGCCGAGACGCTGCGCTCGGAATGGGTCGTGCGCATCGACGGCAAGGTCAAGGCCCGCCTCGCCGGCACCGAGAACGCCAACCTGCCGACCGGTGCGGTCGAGGTCTTCGCGACGGCGATCGAAGTACTCGGCCCTTCGGCCGAACTGCCGCTGCCGGTCTTCGGCGATCTCGAATATCCCGAGGACACGCGCCTCAAGTACCGCTTCCTCGACCTGCGTCGCGAGAAGCTGCACAATAACATCATGCTGCGCACCAAGGTCATCGACTCGATGCGCCGCCGCATGAAGGATTCGGGCTTCTCCGAGTTCCAGACGCCGATCCTGACCGCGTCGTCGCCGGAAGGCGCGCGCGACTTCCTGGTGCCGAGCCGCCTGCACGCCGGCAAGTTCTATGCGCTGCCGCAGGCGCCGCAGCAGTACAAGCAGCTCCTGATGATGGCGGGCTTCGATCGCTACTTCCAGATCGCGCCCTGCTTCCGCGACGAGGATCCGCGCGCCGACCGTCTGCCGGGCGAGTTCTACCAGCTCGACGTCGAGATGAGCTTCGTCGAGCAGGAGGACGTGTTCGCGACGATGGAGCCGGTCATCACCGGCGTGTTCGAGGAGTTCGCTGAGGGCAAAACGGTCGCGCGCAACTGGCCGCGCATTCCCTATGCCGAGGCGATCGCCAAATACGGCTCCGACAAGCCGGACCTGCGCAATCCGCTGATCATGCAGGACGTGTCCGAGCATTTCCGCGGCTCGGGCTTCAAGGTCTTCGCGCGCATCCTGGAGGGCGAGAAGAACCGCGTCTGGGCGATTCCCGCCCCGGGCGGCGGTTCGCGCGCCTTCTGCGACCGGATGAACTCCTGGGCGCAGGGCGAGGGCCAGCCCGGCCTCGGCTACCTGATGGTCAAGGAAGACGGCGAGGGCCAGGGGCCGATCGCCAACAATATCGGGCCTGAGCGCGTCGCGGCGATCATCAAGCAGATGGGGCTGAAGGGCGGCGATGCCTGTTTCTTCGTCGCGGGCGATCCGGACAAGTTCTACAAGTTCGCCGGCAGCGCCCGGAACAAGGTCGGTTCCGAACTCGGGCTGATCGACGAGAACGCCTATGCCTTCGCCTGGATCGTCGACTTCCCGATGTTCGAGTACAACGAGGACGAGAAGAAGGTCGATTTCTCGCATAACCCCTTCTCGATGCCGCAGGGCGGCCTGAAGGCGCTGACCGAGGAAGACCCGCTCTCGCTCAAGGCGTTCCAGTACGACATCGCCTGCAACGGCTTCGAGCTGGCCTCCGGCGGCATCCGCAACCATCGCCCCGAAGCGATGGTGAAGGCCTTCGAGATCGCCGGCTACGGCGAGGAGACGGTGATCGAGCGCTTCGGCGGCATGTATCGCGCGTTCCAGTACGGCGCCCCGCCGCATGGCGGCATGGCGGCCGGCGTGGACCGCATCATCATGCTGCTGGCCGGAGCGACGAACCTGCGCGAGGTTGCGCTGTTCCCGATGAACCAGCAGGCCGTCGACCTCTTGATGGGGGCACCGGCCGAGGCGACGCCGAAGCAGCTGCGCGAGGCGCATCTGCGGATCAATGCTCCCGAGAAGAACGGCTGACGTCCATGGCCCTGCTGTCGATCGGGCGGGCGCTGCCGCTCGCCTGTCTTCTTGCGCCGCTGCTTGGCGCCTGCGTCACCGCCGGCGACAGCAGCGCCGGCCGTGCCTCGGCTTTGGCGACGACGGTGTCACGCGCCACGGCCTGCAAGGCGGGCTCGCCGCAGCGCACGACGCTCGACCGTTTCCTTGCGGCCGAGAAGGCGAGGGGCGCCGACGACCAGCAGATTGCGGCTGCGCGTTCGGCTTATGTCGGCGTCTCCGAAGCCGAGATGATCAATCAGGGCGTCAAGCCGCAGCCCTGCACGGCCGAGGAGCGGGTGCAACTCAAGGAACGGATGGGGCGCATCCGGGCCGGGGATTTCAACACGCTCTGAGCCGTCCGTGCCGATGCCTTCGTTTCCTAAGCTTGCCGCTGCAACGGCTCTGTGCGCGGCGCTCGCGGCCTGCACGGTGGCCGGGCCTGTGCCGGGCACGGTGGAATATGCCGCAGCGACCGTCTCGCGCGCCTATGATTGCGGCTTGCAGGTCGATCGTGGCCGGATCATCGCGCGGCTCGATCGACAGGATCGGCAGCGCTTCGTCGTGGCCAATGCCGGCTATGCCGTGAAGTCCTACAAGGCGCCGCATCGCTGCGAGGCCGGCGAGCGCGAGCGGATCAAGGGCGAGATCGGCGCGCTCGCGCGACGCTGAAATCGCTTGCTTCCGGCCTCCCGACATGGCCACAAGGCGGCAATGCCCGCCGCCGCCATCACCGCCATCGTCGTCAGCTATGACAGCGCCGAGGTCCTGCCCGCCTGCCTCGACGCGCTGGCCGGGGAGGGCGTGCGGACCATCGTCGTCGACAATGCCAGCGGCGACGACAGCCGCGTGATCGCGGAGGCGAAAGGTGCGCGGGTGATCGCGAATGCCCGCAACGAGGGTTATGGGCGCGCCAACAATATCGGCGTCGCGGCGGCCGACACGTCCCATGTTCTGATCGTCAACCCCGATCTTGAACTGACGAAGGGCGCCGCCGCGGCGCTTCTCGCGGCCGCCGAACGCTATCCCGATGCCGGGATGCTGGCGCCGCGCATCGTCGAGCCCTCGGGCCGCATCTTCCTGCAGCCGCGCTCGCTGCTTTCGCCTGCGCATCTCAACCGTGCCGGCACGATGGCGATCCCCGAGGGCGATGCCTGCCTGCCGTTCTTGTCTGGGGCCTGCCTGCTGATCCGGCGCGACGCGTTCGTCGCGCTCGGCGGCTTCGATCCCGCGATTTTCCTGTTCTACGAGGATGACGACCTGTGCCGGCGCATGCGCGATGCCGGTCATGCGCTCGTCCATGTCCACGGCGCCGAGGCGCGCCATGGCCGCGGCCGCTCGACGGCGCCGTCGCCGCAGCGGCGCTTCAAGGCGCGCTGGCATCTCGCCTGGTCCGAGCACTACATCGCCCGGAAATACGGGCTCGCCGGGCCGAGGCCGATCCGGATGCTGGAGAATATCGGCAAGGCTGCGGGCTACGGCCTGCTGTTCCGGCGCGAGAAGATGTTCGCGCATGCGGGCTCGGCTGCCGGCGCCCGCGCCTGGCGACGCGGCGAGACGGCGCTCGCCCATGAAGGACTGGGGGAAATGCCATGAGCCGGGCCCGGCCCACGGTCGCGGAGGCGCTCGCCAATCCGCACAATAATTTCGGCCTGCTCCGGCTGGTCATGGCGCTCGCCGTCGTGGTGTCGCATGCCTTCAGCGTCACTGACGGGCGGGTCGAGCAGGAGCCCTGGTTCCAGACGACGGGGTTCACGCTGGGCGAGCATGCCGTCAACGGCTTCTTCGCGATCTCCGGCTTCCTGGTGACGATGAGCTTCGTGCGACGCGGCTGGCGCGACTATGTCGTGGCGCGCTTGCTGCGGATTGCGCCCGGGCTGATCGCGGCGACACTTGTCGTTGCGCTCGTGCTGGGCGGAGTGATGACGACGCTGGACGCCTCCGCCTATTTCCGCGACCCTCGGTTGTGGCGCTTCATCACCGGAACTCTCACCACCTTCAAGAGCGCGGCGGCCTTGCCGGGCGTCTTCGAGACCAACCCGCTGCCCTTCCCGCTGGGGACGGTGTGGACGCTGAAATACGAGACGCTGTGCTATCTCGGCGTGCTCGTTGCCGGGCTCGCCGGGATATTGGCACGTCCGCGTCTCGCGCTGGCGGCACTGCTGGCGCTGACGCTCGCCGTCGTCCTGCGCGAGGTCATGGCGCCGCATGGTTCGAAGGGTTTTGAGACGGCTTTGCGCCTGCCGCTGATCTTCCTCGCCGGCGGCGTGGTCTATCTCTACCGCGAGAAGGTGCCGCTTTCGCTACCGCTGCTGGCCATTGCGCTGCTCGCGCTGGTGCCGCTCTCCTTCACGCCGGCCTACAAGGCGGCGCTCTATCTCGTTACAGCCTGGGGCCTTCTCGTGCTGGCGCTGGCGCCGGCCCTGACACGACGCTCGGTCGAGCCGCCCGCCGACCTCTCCTACGGTGTCTATCTCTATGGCTGGCCGGTGCAGCAGGCGCTGCACGCGCTGTTCCCCTCGCTTGGGGCGGTGGCGCTGCTCTGGCCGTCGCTGGCCGTGACCGTCGTCGTGGCGGCGCTGTCCTGGTACCTGGTCGAGAAACCGGCGCTCGGGCTCAAGCGCCGATTGATGGGCGCTTCCTGAGCGCTTCCAGCAGATCGTCGATCCGCTCTGACAGCAGCAGCGGGATCAGCGGTTCGATCTCGGCGCGAGGCCGGTTCCACCATGCGGTCTCGACGAGCGCGGCGATCCGGGCTTCGTCGAAGCGCAACCTGACGACGCGGGCCGGATTGCCGGCGACGATCGCATAGGGTGGCACGTCGCGTGTGACCACGGAGCGCGCCGCTACCACGGCGCCATGGCCGATGGTGACACCCGACAGGATCATGCACTGCGAGCCAAGCCAGACGTCGTGGCCGATGACGACGTCGCCGCGCGACGCGTGGTAGTCCGATCGCGCCTCCGCCTGTGGCCAGAGTCGGGGCAGGGCGGGGAAGGGATAGGTCGTCGCCCAGTCGAGGCGGTGGTTGCCGCCGAGCAGGATCTCGACCTGTTCAGCGATCGAGCCGTAACGCCCGATGACGAGACGGGCGCCGCTTTCCGGAAAGCGCACCTTCGGGCGACCATAGGTATAGGCGCCAATCGTGAACTGTCCCGGCCGCCGTGCGACCAGCTTGGCGAGGTGCAGCCGGGTCTGGTTGTCCGGGTTCAGGCGCTTGCGCAGCCAGCCGCGGGGGATGGGCGCCAGGCCCGCCCACCACGCCTGGACGGCGGTCGGACGCCAGTCGCGGTCTTCGGGCGCGACGGCGTGATCCTCAGTTGGTCGCATTTTCTTCACGCGAACCGGTGTCCACTTCGCTTAAAAATGCTCAGCTCATTGCGCATCGGCCTTGAGGTCGATCTTCTCGAAGATCTCCGTCGGCTCCGTCATGGTGATGACGTCGGCGAGACCCAGGCCCGTCGCCGACTTGGCGCTGGCCTGGACCGTAAGCGTGCCGGGCTTGGCGACGAAGCGGGAGGCGGCGGCGGCCACGCTCTTGGCGCCGTCGGACGGGCCGAGGATGGCGGCGAGGCCAAGGCTTGCGACCATCGTGAACTGCTGGCGGACATCCTCGACCTTGCGCTTGGACTTGCGCGCTTCGTTCTCGACCAGCTTTTCGACCAGGCCGAAATTCTGCAGCTTGACCTGCAGGTTGCGGGCGGTGGCGCCGAGCGCCGCGACCTGAGCCAGGGCGAGATCGCTGGCGAACAGGTCCTTGGTGACGTTGCCGAGCGTGCCGGAGGCCTCGATCTGGGCGAGGCCGGCGCTGCCGAAGGAGAGCGTGCGGATGGCGATCTCGTTCTTGGCTGCCTCCCAGGCGAGGTCGAGCTTGGCCGAGAGGTCGAGCGAGCGGATGCCCATCGCGATCATGTCCTTGGCAGCCGGGTTGCCGGTGGCCTCCGAAACCGGGGTGACGAGCTTGTCGATCGTCACCGCCAGGCTGGTCGGGATGCCGTTGAGCTGCTCGCCCGCCTTGATCTCGAAGGTGCCGAGCGAGATCTTGACCGGCTCCTTGCCGGTGATGATCGCGGGCGCGTCGATCGAGATGCCGGTGAGGCGGATCGTGCCAATCGTCGGGATGAAGCGGCGGAAATCGACCTCGTCGATCGGCTTGTCCGGCTCGGCCAGCGCTGCCCGCAATTCGCGGATGACGGAATCGAAGGCGAAGCCGGAATAGCCGATCGAATCGATGCCGCCCTTGGCCTCGCCGGAGCGGAACTGGAAGCCTTCCATGACGAAGCCGGATTTCGCCGGAGTGTTCTCGCCGAAGGCCATGCGGGCGATCCGCATGTCGACGGCATCACCCTTGGCGGTGGTTTTCGGCGGTGGGTTCACGGTCATGACGAGGTCGCGCGCCTCGCCGCTGCCGTATTCGAACATGTCGAAGAGCGCGAGCACGGAGAGGCCGAGCTGCCGTTCGGCCTCGGTCTTCGCCGGTGACTTGTCGGCATCAGCCTTCTTGTCGCCTTGCTTTTTCTCGACCTCCTCGCTGGCTGCCGCGAGACGGGACATGACATCGAGCAGCGGCTCGGGGCCGACCTTGGCGGCAAAGCCGCGCGCGGTGGTGCGGCCGAGCGACATCTTGCCGGCCTTGCCCATATCCAGGTTGTAGCCGTCCTGCTCGAAATTCCCGATGATCGGCAGCATCGCCTCGGTGGTGCCGGGCGCGGCCTTCTCGGTCAGCACGCGCGTGATCTGGCGCAGGTCGAAGGCGTCGAAGGTGGTGCGCTTCAGGTCGCCCTTCATCGGGCCGGTGGCCGCACCGTCGGCCGTGATGCTGGCGCTGGCCGATTCGCCGCGGCCGATCTTGCCCTCGCGGATATCGGTCAGGCGGATGTCGCGATAGACCGTGGTCTGCTTCTGGTCGCCGACCGTCTGCACCAGCGAGAGCTCCGGTGCGCTGATCTCGGTCGCGTTCAGCTTGGCGGCCCGGGCGGCGGCTGGTTCGGTCGCGCCGCTGAACAGCGCCATGAACGCGTCCTTCTCCAGCGTCGAGCCTTTGATCGTGACCTTCGGCGCGTTGATCACGAGCTTGCCGAGGTCGATCTTGACGTTGTCGAGCTGGAAATCGGCGGCCCAGGCCGGAGCGGCGAAGGACATCAGAACAAACGCCAGGGCCGTGCCGGCGAGGTGCGTCGTCCGACGAGGGCGCGCAACGATCATGGATATCTCCTAATTCCCGAAGTCCGGCGAAACTGCCGCAAGCGGATGACGAAAGAAAGCCGTCAGGCGAGGCTGCGTGGCATCCCGCATTCATATGATGACGAAAGGCTTGACCGAAAGGCGGCGAAGGCGGCCATCTGCCGAAGATTTGCCATCGGCCGCTTCTAGAGCATGCGGGCCATGGCCGCCACGGAGTCCAAAGCGATGCATGCCGTCAGAACCGCTCTTGCCGCCGTCGCGCTGGCGCTGATCGTCTTGGTGCCGGCCGGGCTGCAGGCGCAGGGCCAGCCGGCGGCAGCCGGAGGAGCGGGCCTCGAATCGCTCGTCATCGTCAGCGGCGGCACCCGCCACACCTTCCAGGTCGAGGTGATGCGCACGCCGGATCAGCGGGCGAAGGGCCTGATGTTCCGCAACTACATGCCGACTGACCGCGGCATGCTGTTCGATTTCGCCGCCACCGAGCCGGTGGCGATGTGGATGCAGAATACCTATATTTCTCTCGACATGCTGTTCATCCGGGCGGATGGCACGATCGCGCGCATCGCAGAGCGCACCGAGCCGCTCTCGACGCGGACGATTCCCTCGGGGGAGCCGGTTCTGTCCGTGCTGGAGATTAATGGCGGCGTCAGCAAGCAACTCGGCATCAAGGCGGGAGACAAGGTCGAGCACGCGCTGTTCAAGCGCTGAAGGGGCACGGCGGGCATATTGCTGCACAGGGGTGACGCGATGCGGTTGGCTTTCGCTTGCCGGCGCGGCCTGTGGCATGATAGCGAACCGCAACGTTTGGAATGCTTCGTCGGGGTATAGCGCAGCCCGGTAGCGCATCTGCTTTGGGAGCAGAGGGTCCCAGGTTCGAATCCTGGTGCCCCGACCATCATTCCGAGGTTGTATGAAGCGGTTCGCGTCGTGAACTGCACAGGTTTGGTGACGGCAGAGCGCTTTCATGACCGCACGCATCTATCGCCCGGCCCGCACGGCCATGCAGTCCGGCACGGCCAAGACCGAGCGCTGGCTGCTCGAGTACGAGCCGGAGGCTCCGCGCCAGATCGAGCCGCTGATGGGCTGGACCTCGTCCTCGGATATGAAGAGCCAGCTCAAGCTCTGGTTCGACAGCGAGGCCGCCGCCGTTGCCTATGCCACGCGCAACGGCATCGCCTATCGCGTCGAGCAGCCGAACGAGGCCAAGCGTCGCACGGCCTCCTATTCCGACAATTTCAAGTTCACGCGCGTTGGTCAGTGGACGCATTGATGCCGACAGGCGAGGGGCTTCCCTCGCTTTCGGGCCCGTAGCTCAGATGGATAGAGCAGCAGCCTTCTAAGCTGCTGGTCGCAGGTTCGAATCCTGCCGGGCTCGCCATTATAATCATTGAAGAATTTCTCTTTTGGGAACTCTTCATTCTGACACGCGTGCTGTGGGTCATTCTGACTTTTGGCCGCCTTCCGTTCGGCTGGCTCTCCGCTTTCGGGCACCGTTGACGACCTGATTCAGCGTTTTCCTGACGTAACGCGGCAGCACTTTCGGGGTCTTCTGAGCCGATTGGGCGAGAATCTCGCGATCGGTCATGTCTGGATCGCCGCCCTCGGTCAGTCCCCCGTGCCGAAACGATGAGAACGACAGTTCGTCTGGCAAACCGGCCAGTCGGATGATGCGCTTCACTTCATGACGGAAATAGGTGAGGTCGCCCTTGTTTCCGGTCGGCCAAGGAAGGGCGAGGCCGCCCCGAGCCAGATCACGCATTGGCGCAATCAGCTTCTCGATGTTGCTGCGAGCGCCTTTGACGGTGAGGCGAAGACGGTAGCACCTGGACCACAAAGCGGGGCGGGATCAAAGCCAACAGCCCACGAACAATCGCCCTGGACCAGCGGCGGGGCAGATCATATTTCGCGAGCGTGCTCCGTCTATCCAAGGCGGGCACCGATCCGCAGAGCTTCCTCGGCCTCGCCGATCCGTAGGGATAATGGTATTGCGCCTGTCTCGTCCGTCAGCGAACCCAGAGCGTGCAGGGCCAGATCGCAAACCCGGTCGGCAAGGCCCGACAAGGACGCGGCAGCATGAAGCGGCAGGACTGCGAGTGCGGTCTCGACGAACAGATCGCGCGCATCGGTGACGTGCTCGGGTGCCAGTTCCGGAAACGCCTCGAACAGTGCCGCCAGGCCGCCACCATGATCGCCGGTGCGTGCGCCGAGAGCCGTGATGAAATGCACGAGGTCGTGCTCGAATGCGGACCAGCGATTGCCGACGACGCGGTCGAACGGGCGGCGCAAGCGGGGATGCGCCCGCAGCCGCTCGCTCAGGGTGACGACGACGTCGTGCAGGCTGTCCTCGTCGAGACCGAAGACTTGATCGAACACCAGCCGCATCACCGGCTCCTCCTTGCGTCGGTCCCGGAACTTCGGCGCGCTGTTGCGATGAGCTGTGTCAAGCCGCTGGCGCGAGGCCGAAATCAGCCGGGTTGAGCAGCAGGTCGGCCAGGGTGTAGCGGTCGACCGCAGCAAGGAAGGCGGAAAGCGCCTCATGAAGAATGCCCTGGAGCCGACAACGCGGCGCGATCACGCAGCCATTGCCGCTGCCGAAGCACTCGACCAGCACAAAATCCGGCTCCGTTAGACGAAGAACCTCACCGATCCCGATCCCTGACGGCGCTCTGGCCAGTGTGAGCCCGCCCGAGCGCCCGCGGACCGCCCGAAGGAAGCCAGCTTTGGTGAGCTGATGGCAGACCTTCATTAGATGCGTGCGCGAAATCCGGTACGTCGCCGCGGTCTCCTCGATCGTGATCAGGCGCTCGCCACGGATTGCCGCATACATCAGGACTCTGAGCGAGTAATCGGAGAATCGCGTCAGTCGCATCAGGAATCCTGAATGTTCCGGTTGGCCATTCCGTCAGGCCGTCGCCTTGCGATGGGATGTGGGCGAGACGGATGTGGGCGAGACGGATCTGGCCTCGCAGGCCTTCCGCATCATGCGGGGGGAGACGCCCCGATCGCTCGCGCCAACGTTTCTCATATTCGCAGGGCCCTGCCTACGGAAGCCGTGCGAGCGTTACACGAAGACCATGACGAGTGCCATTCCGACAACGACCAGAACAAGTCCCCATATCAGCATAGGCACCAACGAGCTGTCGGTGCCGGCTGCGTCACGCTGCTGGTCGGTCATGGCTGGTTTCCTTAAAAGATGCATTTTAGATCAATCTTTATGGCAAAAAAGATGCACTGTAAATTTATGTTTTACGCCGACTGCATGACGCGCCGCCGCGGCATGCAAACTCTCAACGTATGAAGGGCTGCTTCGGTCGGAGGCTGAGAGGGCCTTCTCAAGCGCACGATCCGTGACAGGCGGTTTGAGTTATCGCAACGAACGTCGCTGCCAACGGGTCGATAGTCGTGTGGGGGCGTGGAGGCTGCCATGCAGATCGTCGAAGCAGTTCGCCAGTGGTGGCGTATTCAATCCTATCTGAGAAAGCTCGAAGCGCTCGGCCCGGCAGCGATGGCCGAGCTGGCTCGGGACAATGCGTTTCCCGAGGCTGACCTGCGCCAACTCGCACCCCGCAGGGGCACTGACGCCGCGCCGCTTCCCCGACTGCTCGAGCGCCTGGGATCGACACCGAACAACTGGTCAGCAGGCAAGCAAGCGTGATGCGGGACATGGCGATCGTCTGCGCGGGATGCGCAATGACAAGCCGATGCCGCAGCGACCTTAGCCGGCAAAATGCTCCCCTGCGCCATGGACGGTACTGTCCGAACATGGCAACCATCAAGGTACCACGCCAAGGGTCCAGGGCGATATCGTGACCGACGGGTTCTGAGCATAGCCGATCCGGCGGTTGTTCATGTCTTCGCTTTGGGTCAGGTGAAGAGCGACCGCCAGGTGCCGAACATGATCTGCCCGCAACCGAGTGGAGCGGTCGAATGGGGAACAGATTGAGCAGGGATGGGGTGGGATCGGCTCGGGCCTGGGTAGACCGGGCGATTGCCTCGATCGAGGCCGACCAGCGCCGTTCCGCAGACACGCATCTGTGGAAGCTGGATGTGCCGGTACTGACCGGAATCGATCTGTACCTGAAGGATGAATCCACACATCCGACCGGCAGCCTGAAGCACCGTCTGGCGCGCTCGCTGTTCCTCTATGCGCTTTGCAACGGCCATATCCGCGAGGGCACGGCGGTCGTCGAGGCCTCATCCGGCTCGACGGCGGTATCGGAGGCATATTTCGCCCGCATGATCGGCATCCCCTTCTTCGCCGTCATGCCGCGCTCCACTTCGCCGGAAAAGATTGCCGCGATCGAGCATTATGGCGGCCTGTGCCACTTCATCGACGATGGCGCACGGATCTACCCTGAATCCGCCGAACTGGCCGCGCGCCTGTCCGGACATTTCATGGACCAGTTCACCCATGCCGAGCGAGCGACAGATTGGCGCGGCAACAACAATATCGCCGAGTCGATTTTCCAGCAGTTGGCGAGCGAGCGCCACCCGATCCCGTCCTGGGTCGTGATGAGTGCGGGGACCGGCGGCACCACTGCCACGATCGGTCGATACATTCGCTACAAGCGCCACGCGACGCGGCTTTCCGTGGCCGATGTCGAGCGCTCTGCCTTCTTCGAGGGCTTCTCCACGCGCAACCCCGATTGTCGCTGCGATCGCCCTTCGCGCATCGAAGGTATCGGCAGGCCACGTGTGGAACCCTCCTTCGTGCCGGGCGTGATCGACACCATGCTGCGCGTACCGGATGCCGTTTCACTGGCAGCGATGCGGGTGCTCTCGCGCCGGCTCGGGCGGCGCGTCGGCGGCTCGACCGGCACGAACTTCGCCGCGATGTGCTTCCATGCAGCGCGCATGGCGAGTGCGGGCAAGGCGGGATCGCTGGTGACCCTGATCTGCGATGCCGGCGACCGCTATTCCAATAGCTATTACGACGACGCCTGGCTGCAAGCGAACGGGCTCGATCCCTCGCCGTTCGAGCCCGTGATCGAGACCTTCTTGCAGAGCGGCAGGCTCAATCTCGACCTCGCAGAATGCCACGGCTGAGCGCGAGGGAGTGGACGGTCCCCGGTTTCGTGGACAAAGCCGAGCCTTAAGCCGATGCGCGTTCGAACGCCTCGGGACTGATGCCGCCGAGATGGCTGTGGCAGAGTTGTTCGCCCATTTCGACGGCGATGTGATGGCTGGCTATCGGGCCGTTGGCATGGCGCCATGGGACCAGCGCGCGGCTGCTGACTGGACAGCGGACGGTTCGAATGGTCCCAATCCCGCTATGCTGCCTTCCGATTTCTGGGTGATTGGGCTCGACCATCTCGGTCAGGCCTATCTCTGGACGATCGGCACTTTGCCATTTGCCGACCCATCGCAGGTGCGGCTCCCTTTGCAGGATGGCGCCGAGCAACCGGAGGATTCTCACGGCAACAACCGTCGGTCGTGGGGAGGCTTCGAATTTTACGTCAAACTCGATTTTTGATGCGAGGCCCGACCGCAACGTCAACCTCGTCCCAGGGCGGTGATGTCGTGCCTGTCGCCCGGCATTCGCGCGGCCTCGGCAAAGATGGCTTTGACGATGGCGCGCTCGCGCTCGCTCTTCAGGCAGGCGATATAGTCGGTTGTCGTGAGCTCGTCGTTCTCGATCGGGATGGCGCGGACGCGGCTGGAGGCCAGGGCCTCCAACTCCCAGACGATCCCGCAGCCGAGCCCGACCGCCACAGCCTCGACGAGCGCCTCGCGGCTGCCCAGCTCCAACACCTTGCGGGCCTTGACGCCGTGCCGGGCGAGAGCGGCATCGACGAGCGCCTGCGTGGTCGAGCCGTCCTCCCGGCCGATCATCGCCTCGCCCTCCAGCTCCGTCAGCGAGACGACCTTCCGGCCGGCCAGCCTGTGGTCATGCGACGTGATCAGAAGGCCGCGGTGTGTCCAGAGTGGAACCGCATGCACGCGGGGATGGTCAGCAATCCGCGGCAGGATGCCGACATCGACATGGCGGTCGAGCAGGCGCTGCCGCACGACTTGCGTGTTTCCCATCGAGACGGAGAGCCGCACCTGAGGGTGCCGCGCCAGGAACTGCGCAAAGAGCCCCATCACGATATGGGGGCCGTCGACGGCCAGCCGGAGCTCGCCTCGCTGGACCTCGCTCGATGTCGCCAGCGTATCGTCGATCATTTCCTCGAGGCTGGCGAGCTGCCGGGACAGGGTGAACAGCCGTTCGCCGGCCTCCGTCAGCTTTACGCCGCGCCCGTCGCGATGCAGCAGCTTCAAGCCGTGGCGCGCTTCGAGCGCCTTCACCTGCAGCGTTAGGGCGGGCTGCGTCAGGTTCAGTACGTCCGCGGCTCGCGAGAAGCTGCCCTCGCGCGCTACCGCGTCGAATGCCCGGATCTGCGTGTAGATCATGTTCCCGCCTCGGATATTAGATTTCTTCGATTGTCTCTCAGCATTTCTAATTTGGCTTATAGTGGCAAGGTCAACATCATTGCGACATGCTTTCTTCAGACCTCGCCCAGCTCCACTCCCAGCTCGACAGAGCACTTGCCGCGGCGCGGGCGCAACGCGACCGCAGCCTCCGACACCTGGCGGATTTCGTCTCGATCCCTTCGCTGACGGGCGAGGAGGGGCCGGGCCAAGACTACATGCGCGAATTGCTGCGGAAGGCGGACGCGGACATCCACGACGCTGAACCTGATGTTGAAGCCATGTTCGCCGCGCATCCGGACGTCGCGCAGTACCCGACCCATTGGCAGCACGATCTCATCCTGCCCTATGCTGAACTGCCGACCTTCGAGGCGCTTCAGGCGAGCGGTCTCGAAACCGTTCTGAATTACGATGGGCGCCCCAATCTCGTCGGCACCTGGCGCGGCGAGGGCAGCGGCCGCTCGCTGATCCTGAACGGACATGTCGACACGGTGACGATCGGGCCGCGCGCCGGCTGGACACGCGATCCGTTCGGTGCCGAGATCGCAGATGGCCTGATGTATGGCCGCGGTGCTTCGGACATGAAGGGTGGCGTGATGGCGGCCCTGATGGCGATCACCTATCTGCGCGAGGCCGGCATCCGCCTGCGCGGCGACGTCAGCCTGCAATGCGTCGTCAACGAGGAGCACGCTGGCAACGGCACGCTCGACCTCGTCCGGCGCGGCTTCCGGGCCGATGCGGCCGTGATCCTGGAGCCCACCAGCAACACGATCGCGATCTCGCATCCCGGCGGCCTCTATTGGCAGGTCTCGTTGACCGGTGTGCCGCGCTCTCCAGGCGCGCGCTGGAACGGCACCGAGCTGGAAGGCCTTGGCGCCATCGATGCGCTCCCTCCCGTCATCGAGGCGCTGCTCGCCTTGGAGGCGCGCTACAATACCGGCACGCCCCAGGGCCAGAAAGCACCCTTCGCCCTGACGATCGGGCGTGTCTCGGGCGGCCATTACGAGACCGCGACGGCCGCGGAGGCCCAGCTCAAGGGCGGCGCCTATTTTGCCCCCTCGCTCGGCAGCGTGATGGAGGTGATGGCCGCGTTCCGCGAGGCGATCGCGCAAGCCAATTGCAGCGATCCGCGTCTCCTGCGCCATCCCGCCAAGCTCGAATTCCTGCATCATGACGATGCGACCGCTCAGTCAAGCGACCTCGAGGTCGCGCGGGTGATGGGCGCGGTGCTGGCCGGGCGCGGTGGCGATGGCAGCCCCTACCAGGGGCATTTCTGCTGCGACATGCGCCATCTGGTGAACCAGGGCGGCATCCCGAGCATCGTCTTCGGTCCGGGCAGCATCGCCCAGGCGCATAAGCCCGACGAGTACATTCCGATTGCGGACTACGAAGCCGCCATCGAGCACCTCATTGTTTTCATTGCAGAATGGTGTGGCATCGCCTGAGACCCGGCCAGCACCGCCAGACGAGAGGCTCCGAGCATGAACTCCAAGACCCTCAAGACCCTCAAGGCCATGCTTCTGGCGGCTCCGACCGCTGCGCTGTTCGCAACCGCCGCCCAGGCGCAGAGCTGCCCTAAGACCGGCGGCACGTTGACTTACGCTTACAGCCTGGAGCCGAGCGCGCTGTCCACGATCGCGACCTCCGCGGTGCCCGTCGCGCTGGTTGCGACGAAGATGTTCGAGGGGCTGCTCAACTATGAAGGCCCCTCGCTCGAACCCAAGCCGGGACTCGCCGAGTCCTGGAGCATTTCCGAGGACAAGAAGACCTATACCTTCAAGCTCCGCTCCAACGTGAAATGGCATGATGGCAAGCCCTTCACAGCCGAGGACGTGAAGTTCTCGGTCGAGAAGGTCGTCAAGCCCTATCACTCGCGCGGCCATGTCTATTTCGGCGATCTGGAGAGCGTCGCCACGCCTGATCCGCTCACCGTCGTCTTCACGCTGAAGCGGCCGGTCCCGTTCTTCATGAACGTGTTCCAGGGCGGGGAAACCCCGATCCTGCCGGCCCATGCCTTCGCCGGCATCGACATGGGCACTGCCGCGGCCGTGCGCGGCGCAGAGGTGATGCAGAAGCCGATCGGCACGGGCCCGTTCCGCTTCAAGGAGTGGCAGAAGGGCAGCCATATCGCGCTCGAACGCAACAAGGACTACTGGCGCGCCGGTTTTCCCTGCCTCGACGGCATCATCGTGCGCATGATCCCGGACGGCGCCGCCCGCGCCATCGCCGTCGAGACCGGCGAGGTCGATCTCGCCCCGATGAGCGGCCTGCCGGAGGCGGAGGTGCAGCGACTCTCGGCCTCGCCGAAGCTCGAAGCCTCGCAGGCGGGCAGCGAGGCACTCGGCCCCAATCTGTGGCTCGAGCTGAACCTGCGCGAGAAGCCGCTCCAGGACCTCAAGGTCCGCCAGGCGATCAGCATGGCGCTCAATCGCGAGCGCATCGCCGAGGTGATCTGGTACGGCCAGGGCAAGCCGGCCCGCGGCCCCATCGTCAGCGCCAGCGTCTTCTTCGACACATCACTGCCGCAATACGAATACAACCCGACCAAGGCCAGCAAGCTGCTGGACGAGGCCGGCTATCCGAAGGGCGCGGACAATGTCCGCTTCAAGCTAAGCCAGAATTTCTTGCCCTATGGCGAGAACTATGTCCGCCTTGCCGAGTACATTCGCCAGGAACTCGGCAAGATCGGCATTCCGGTCGAAACGCGCAGCGCCGATCTCGGCGGCTGGCTGAAGACGATCTACACAGACTGGAATTTCAACCTCACCAGCACTTTCTCGCACAACTACTCGGACCCCTCGATCGGCGTCGAGCGCACCTTCGGGTCGGGCTTCATCAATAAGGGCGCGACCTTCACCAACTCGATGGGCTACAGCAACCCGAAGGTCGACGAGCTTTTCGCGAAGTCGGCGCACGAGACCGACCCCGCTGCCCGGCGCAAGCAGTTCGACGAACTCCAGAAGATACTGCACGACGAGCTGCCGGTGATCTTCCTGATGGAGCCGGCCTACACCCATGTCTGGAGCAAGAAGGTCCACGGCCTGATCACGAACGGGATCTCGATGTATTCCTCCTGGGCCGCGGTCTGGAAAGACTGACGCTAGATTGGGGGACGGGAGGCCGCGATGAAATCCCTGTTGTTCATCGGCAAGCGCGCTGCCGTCGTCATTCCGAGCGTGCTGGGTATCGCCGTTCTCAACTTCGCCCTGTTACACATGGCGCCTGGCGATGCGGCCGACATCATCGCCGCGCAATCGGGCGGCGCGACGACGGAATTCGTCGCGGAACTGCGCCGCTCGTTCGGGCTCGACCGCCCGCTCTGGCAGCAGTTCTTCATCTATCTCGGCAAGCTCCTCACCTTCGACCTCGGTGTGTCGCATGTGCAGCAGCGGCCGGTCCTGTCCCTGATCGCAGAACGCGCTCCGGCGACCGTGCTGCTGATGATGACGGCCATCCTCGTCGCGACGCTGCTCGGCATGCTCTTCGGAACGATCGCCGCGATGCGGCACCGGAAATGGCTGGACAGCATCATTTCGGTGCTGGCGCTGCTAGCCTATGCGACACCTCAGTTCTGGCTCGGCCTTATGCTGATCGTGTTCTTCTCGGTGACGCTGGGCATCCTTCCTTCCAGCGGCATGATGACGATTGGGCAGGATATCTCCTGGCCGCTGCGTGTGTTCGACGTCGCCCGTCACCTGGTTCTGCCGGCGGTGACACTCGGGTTGTTCTACGTCGCGCTCTACACCCGCCTGATGCGAGCCTCGATGCTGGAGGTCTATACCTACGATTTCGTCACCACCGCCCGTGCCAAAGGCGTGTCTGAAACGCGGGTGGGCTTCGTCCACGCGGCCGCCAATGCGCTTCTGCCCGTCGTCACCATGGCGGGCGTGCAGATCGGACATATGCTCGGCGGCTCGATCCTGGTCGAAACGGTGTTCGGCTGGCCGGGGCTGGGGCGTCTCCTATTCGACGCGCTCCAGCAGCGCGACTTGAACCTGCTGCTCGGCATCCTGTTCATCTCGTCGATCCTCGTCGTCGCCGCGAACCTCGTCGTGGACCTTCTCTATGGCGTGCTCGACCCGAGGATGGCGAAATGAGCGCTCTCGCGGAGTTATGGCGGCGCTTCAGCCTCAACGCGGCGGCCGTGGTCGGCCTCGTCTTCCTCCTGCTGATCGTGGCAGCGGCGATCTTCGGCCCGACGCTCTACCCGGTCGATCCCTACGACATGATCGGCCGGCCCTCGCAGCCACCTTCGGCCCGTTTCCCGCTTGGCACCGACGTTTCGGGCCGGGACATCCTCGCCGGGCTGATCGGGGGAGCCCGCGTCTCATTGTTGATTGGCCTCGTTGCCAGCCTCGGGGCGACGGTGCTCGGCGTCGCCGTGGGGGCGCTCGCCGGCTATCGCGGCGGCTGGACCGATGCCGTGCTGATGCGGCTGACCGATTTCTTCCTCACGATCCCTTCCTTCGTCCTCGCGGTCGTGATCATCGCGATCTTTGGCCCGTCAATCGTCACCGTCACGGCTGCGATCGCCGTCGTCTCGTGGCCGCCGGTCGCCCGCCTCGCGCGTGCCGAGTTCATGTCCCAGCGCGACCGCGAATATGTCCAGGCCTGCCGGGCACTGGGGATGTCGGGCCTCGAAATCGCGGCGCGCCAGATCATGCCGAACGCGCTTCCGCCGGTCATTGTCGTCTCCAGCCTCCTCGTCGCGACGGCGATCCTGACGGAGTCGGGCCTTTCCTTCCTCGGCCTCGCCGATCCCGACCTGATCTCCTGGGGCTACATGATCGGCGTCGGCCGCACCGTGCTGCGCACGGCCTGGTGGATGCCGGCGATACCCGGCCTCGCGATCCTGATCACCGTGCTCTGCATCAATCTCGTCGGAGAAGGCCTCAACGACGCTCTCAACCCGAGGCTCCGGCAACGATGACGCATTCATCCGCCCGCCCGGTCCTCGCCGTCGAGAACCTCAGTGTCACGTTCCCGACGAGCCATGGCGCCGTGAAGGCCGTCGCCGGTCTGTCCTTCACGCTGTCCGCCGGCGAGACCTTGGCGATTGTCGGTGAATCGGGCTGCGGCAAGAGCACGGCCGCGATGTCGATCCTCGGCCTCCTCGCCATGCGCAGCCGCTGCCATGTCAGCGGCCGTGTCTTGCTTGAAGGGCGGGATCTCATGTCCCTGTCGCCGCAGGCGATGCGGGAGGTGCGCGGCGGCGGCATCGGCATGATCTTCCAGGACCCGATGATGGCGCTCAACCCGGTCTTCACGATTGGCTGGCAGATCGCCGAGTCGCTGCGGCTTCACCGCGGTCTCCCGGCCGGTGCGGCCCGCCGGAAGGCGATCGAGTTGTTGGATCTAGTCGGCATACCGTCTCCCGCCGAGCGCTATGACCAGTATCCGCACAACCTCTCGGGCGGCATGCGGCAGCGCGTCATGATCGCCATCGCCTTGGCCTGCGAGCCGAAGGTGCTGATCGCCGACGAGCCGACGACCGCCCTGGACGTCACGATCCAGGCGCAGGTCCTGCGACTGATCGAACAGCTTAAGACCGAGCTCGGCATGGCCATGCTGCTGATCACCCACGATCTCGGCGTGGTTTGGGAGGTCGCGGATCGCGTCGCCGTCATGTATGCTGGCCGGAAGGTCGAGGAGGCACCCGTCACCGATCTGTTTCAGGCTCCAGCGCATCCCTATTCGGAAGGTCTTCTTAGGGCCGCCCGCTGGCAGGATGACGCTTCCGGACGGCTGCCGGAGATCGGTGGTGCTGTTCCCTCGCCTTTGAGGATGCCGAAAGGATGCAGCTTCGCCCCGCGTTGTCATCGCGCCATGGCCGATTGCGCTCTGACGCCCCCCGAGCTGACCGGCAGCGTACGCCAGGTCGCCTGTCATCATCCGGAGCCCGTGGCCGCATGAACGAGCAATGCCACAACAGCGGCGCAATCCTCGAAACGCGCAACCTCGTCAAGGAATACCGGGTTGGATCGGCCTTCGGCGGCGGACGGACGGTCTTCGCACTGAGCGGCGTCGATCTCGCGGTCAAGCCGGGCGAGACGCTGGCCGTGGTCGGCGAATCCGGCTGCGGCAAGTCGACCCTCGCTCGCTGCCTGACAGGCTTGCACGAGCCGACCTCGGGCGATGTCCTGCTGGATGGAGCAGACATCCAGGGGTTGTTGAGCAGCGATGCTGGACGGTTCCGACGTGCGGTGCAAATCGTCTTCCAGGACCCCTATGCAAGTCTCAATCCGCGTCGCACGATCGGCCAGTCGATCGGCGACGGCCTGCGGTTGCACAAGCTGTGTGCGCGCAGCGAACGTCGCGCCCGTGTTGGCGAATTACTGAGCCGCGTCGGCCTGTCGGACGACCATATCGACCGCTACCCGCACGAATTATCGGGCGGCCAGCGACAGCGTGTCGCTATCGCCCGTGCGCTTGCCGTCTCGCCGCGGCTCATCGTCTGCGACGAGCCCGTCTCCGCCCTCGACGTCTCGGTCCAGGCTCAGATCATCAACCTGCTGAACGACCTTCAGGCGCAATCCGGGGTCGCTTATGTCTTCATCTCGCATAACCTCGCGCTCGTGCGGCACATCTCCGACCGCATCGCGGTGATGTATCTCGGCCAGATCGTCGAGATCGGCGATGCGGGCGTTCTCGGGCCGACCCTTGTCCATCCCTACAGCCGGGCTCTCTTCGGCGCCTCCCCTGAAATCGGCCGCGATCGCAACATCGCGCGCGCGAAGCCGCTCGAAGGTGACGTGCCAAGCCCGCTCGACCCGCCCTCCGGATGCCGCTTCCACACCCGTTGTCCGTTCGCACAGGAGCGCTGCATGAGGGAGACACCAGCCCTGCGCCAGGTTGCTGGCCGCGAGGTGCGTTGTCATCTCGCTGAGGAGATGGCCGGGATGCAATTCGCCGCCTGACCAGGGAAGCTTACGTAACCATAGATACTCGGGGCTATTCATACTGACCTGACCCGCCATGGCCGTGAGTAGTCCACAAAACCGGGGCAACTCTACGGTTCAGCTTACCCGCAGAGCCACTGGCCTCGCTCGGGGCAGGCTTTTAGAACCGTCGATAACGAGAACAAGACGGCAGCGCCGCGGCCGCCCTTGATGGGCGAGTTATAGCTCAGGGGCGCGGCGATGGTGACACCGGCCTCAACGGAATCGTTCAGTTGCAGGCGCACGCCGCCGCCAATCGCGGAGAGCGATTGGACAACATCCTTTGGCATGGCATAATTGCGGACGGCGCCGCCTTCGATGAAGCTGAAGAGCTGAACGTTCTTGAGGAAGGGCAGATTGACCCCTCGATCGTAACGCAGCTCGGCAGAGCCGGCGATGCCGTTGTCGCCCGCCAGCCAACCGCTTTGGAAAGCGCGGCCGAAAGCGCCTCCGCCGAGATAGAACTGCTGAGAAATCAGCAAGGCCTCTGCGCTGGCCTGAGCGGAGGCGGCGAACTTCATCGACCAATTCTCGCCCAGGCCTTGGTAACGCGTGAGTGCGCCTTGCACGACAGAGACGTTGCCCGAGCCGTCAAACCGCGAGAGTAGCGGATCGTGGCGATGCGAGGCGCCGTCGATGCCCAGACCTTTGCGCAGGCCGAGCGTGGCGTAGGTCGTACCTTGCCAATCGTCTCGAACGCGATAGTCGGCCGTCAGAGTCGCAATCCGCAGGCGATCACGATAATTGACGCCGAACGCGCTTTCCTCAGTGACATTGTTGACGCCGAGACTGGCCGTCAGCGAGAGCGACTGCCGCTGTGTCTGCAGCGCGACGACCGTCGCGCGGGCTTCTAGGTTTTCAGAGTCGGATTGGACGCGATCGAGCCGGCGCAGATCGCCGGGCCGGACGATACTGCGCGAAGCCGACACGCCGACCCGCAGCCAATCGGTCAAAGGCGCATCATAGGAGATGCGGCCATAGCGCAGTTCCTGCGTCGATCCGGGTACAGACGACAGGTTCATGGCGAGCGTGTCACCGGGGATGATCAGCGAGTTGAGCGCGGCACCGAAATAGGCTTGCCAGGGGCCGACAGCATAGGAGGCGGCGTTGTCGAACCCAGCCGAAATGAAAACGCTCCAGCTGTCGAGGCTGACGGTCAGGCGGAACTGTCCGGAGCCGGTACCGATTTCCTCGAGTGTCGTGTCCTTGACGCGTACACCCGGCAGATCGTTGACGAGCAGGAGCTGGCGCTCGAGCGTCGCCAGTCTCGCTGGCGTCTCCCCGGTGATCGGCGCCAGCATCCGGCGCGTACCGAAGCGGTTGGCCTCGTCACCCTGCACTGCGAGTTCGGTGACGGTGCCAGGAATGATGCGGATCGTTACGAGCCCACCCTTGATATCCTGAGGCGGAATGATCGCCCGCGTCAGGTGATAGCCAGCATCCCGATGAAGTTTGCTGATTTCGTTTGCGAGAGCGACAAGGCCCGCCTGTCCGATCGGCTGGCCGAGCCTGCTTCGATAGGTGGCGGCAAGGTCGGCACTGGCGAGCGGACTGTCACCTTCAATTCGCACAGCCTCGATGGTGAACAGCGTGCGGTCTTCACCGATCGATGGATCCAGCGCGGATCTCGCTGTCGGAACGGAAACCTCGTTCCGCGTTTCACGTAAGCGTTCGGAACGCCGCTGTTCCAGGCTCTGCTCGATGAGCTGGTTTGAAGCTGCCGGATGACGATTGACCTGGGCAAGCGCCGACCCGATCAAGACTGGCAGGCATATGAATGAAAAAAGAGCCGCCGCTCGCAGGCTATCGTTGGACAGTCTGCCTGCTCTGCGCCGCACCATGTCGGAAATGCACCCATCTTGTTGGGTCAGCTCAGCCTGTACCCAGTCAAAACGGTAGGTAGACATGGTTAATCAAAGTTTAACGCCCCTTTCCGTTTTCGAGCGTTGCGCTAAGTCGCAATTTAGAACTGTTTGCTAGCAATACGGCAGAACCGGCTTTGAACAACCTCCAGAATGGAGATTGCTTACCCATGATGCGAGCAACCCGCATCTTCTTCGCCGCTGGCTTTGCAGCCCTCTTGTCTGCGCTGGTCCCGATCCAGGTGCTGGCCCAGGACAACATCTGGCGGGTTGGCAAGGTCTCTGGCGAGGCTTGGATCGCGGGCTCCGGCGTACAGCAGATATCGCTCGGCCAAGCCTCGATGCTCAAGCCCGGGGACACGATCCGGACCGGCCGGAATGGTCGCGTCCTGCTGATACGCGGAGCCGAGACCATGTTAATCTCCGCGAACTCCCAGGTCTCTGTGCCGACAACGACCGGCTTGGGCCGCTCGACGATTCTCCAGCAGGCCGGCTCGGTTCTGCTCGACGTGGAGAAGCGGAACGTCCAGCATTTCGAGGTCGAGACTCCCTTTCTCGCCGCCGTCGTCAAAGGTACGCAGTTTCGGGTAACCGTTACGTCGGGCAGCGCCAGGGTCGACGTCCGGCGCGGTCAGGTCCAGGTCTCGGATTTCCGCTCGGGCGAGTTCGTTCTGGTTCGGCCCGGACAGGCTGCCAGCGCAGCGGCGAGCGGCGCCGCCGGCCTCAGGCTCTCGGGCAGCGGGCAGTTCAATCCAACTCAGCACGGCGCGCCACGGCCCCCCTCAATCCGCCCGATTTCGGTTCCGCGCGACGGCCTGCCGCCACCAACCGGCGCAGTGCGCGAGGAGCGTCGAGCCGGCAGCGGAGAAAGGTCAGGCCGCACCGTTTCCGTCGGTGGCGGGACGGTACGCATCGGCTCAGCACTGGGGGAGATTAATGTCGATGCCAAGGCGGTTACCAGGGGACTGGCGCGCAATTCAGGTGGTCAGGGTGCCGTCGCAGGCCGCGAGCGTGGCACCATCTGGTCTACGGGAGAGCTTTCTCCGGCCGGCGGCATCGAGACCAACGTACGGCGAAATGGCAATGTGGACGCGGGCAAGTCCAGTGGTGCCGAAACATTGGCGAACATCAACGGTCAGGCCAATGCCCAAGCCTACGGTTTGGCAGGCAGGGGAGCTGCTTGGGGCAACGGCGGCAGCAACAATGGCCAGGGCAACGCCTGGGGCAACGGCGGCAGCAACAATGGCCAGGGCAACGCCTGGGGCAACGGCGGCAGCAACAATGGCCAAGGCAACGCCTGGGGCAACGGCGGCAGCAACAATGGCCAGGGCAACGCCTGGGGCAACGGCGGCGGCAACAATGGCCGAGGCAACGCCTGGGGGCTATCGTGGCGGCAACAATGGCTGAGGCAGTGGCGACAATAAAGGCAGCCGAAATGATAATGCAGGCTGAGCGTGCCGTGGCGACTGGGATCCTGTTCTAAATCTCTACGGGTACTGCATCATTGATGAAATCGTTAGGTTTTCGGAGTTGGATTCGATTTGATCAATTGCTGAACCTGGCGAGTGACAGACGGACGTGACGCTGTATCGGCCACATTTTTTTGCGCTCGGGTTGCTTGCGCTGGCTTGGCTCATGGGATTGCACGCGTCGCTCGAGGAGTTCATCAGCGACAAGCGCTTCCTATGGCCGACGCGCCCCGCCAGCGAAACCATTGCGCTGGTCGAGATCGACCCCCCTTCTCTGGCTCGGGTCGGTGTTTGGCCCTGGCCTCGCAGCCACCATGCCAGGCTGATCGAACAGCTCCAGGTGGCTGGCGCCAGCGACATCTTCTTCGACGTTGGCTTCAGCGCTCGCTCCAATTCAGCCGATGACGCAGCCTTCGCGCAAGCGCTGGCGAAAGCTGGCGGCTCCGTCGTGCTAGCGACCTTTCAGCAAAGAGCCGGCGATCGCAAGCGTGGTTTCACATGGCATGTCAATCGGCCATTGCCAGAGTTTGCTGCTCACAGCTGGTCGGCGGTGGTCAATGTTCTGCCCGAAACGGATGGGCTGGTTCGCCGCTATGGGTTCGGTGCGCGTATCGCCGGAGAATTCCTGCCTTCGTTCGGCGCGTTGCTGGTCGGCCGCCATGACGAACAAAGTCCACCGTTCCGCATCGACTTCAGCATCAGGACCGACACGGTGCCCGCTGTATCCTATGCCGCGGTTCTCGATGGAGAGCCTCAGGCACTCGCGCTGGTCAAAGGCCGCAAGGTTATCGTTGCCGGAACGGCCGTCGAGCTGGGGGACCGCTTCAACATCCCAAATGGCCGCATCATTCCAGGTTCCATATTGCAGTTGCTGGCGGCCGAGTCGCTGCTGCAGGGGCGGAACCTCCAGACGACGAGCCTGCCGGTATCGATCGCAGGTGTGCTTGCCATTCTCTCAGGGATGATTTTGCTCTGGCAGCGAACCGGAGCGGTCGTTCGCTTCGTTGTCGCGCTGTTAGCAGGTGCTGCGCTGGAGCTTGGCGCTTTCCTCGTTCAGGCAAATTGGCCAATCATCGTTGATACCAGTTGCTGGCACCTTCTGCTCGGCGCCTATCTGATCGCGATCATGCTTCATGAAATCGACCTGCTTGGGCTCTTGCGCGGGATCGCCGAGCGGCGCTTCCAGCGCATCGCGATGTCACTCGGCGATGGGCTTGCATGCCTTGATGATCAGGGACGCATCGTCTTCTGGAATCCGGGCGCTGCCAGAATCTTTGGCTATCCGGAAGAGGAAGTCCTTGGCCGGTCATTTTCCATGTGCCTGGTCGATGCCAACGATCCCAGTGGGTCCGATGCCGCTCCGGCGCAGATCGCATGTCTCCGTGATATAGCAGCAACGCGCGGCCCCGATTATCGTATCATCGACCTCGTCGGTCTCAGACGCAGCGGCGAGCGCTTTGCCCTGGAGGCGAGCATCTCAAGTTGGCGGAGCACCGAGGGGCGGCAGCTCGGTCTCGTTCTGCGCGACGTCACGATTAAGCAGCGTGAACACGAGCGAATCCGCTATCTGGCAGAGCATGACGATCTGACCGGGTTGCTCAATCGACACACGCTCGTGGAACGTCTCGCGGTTGAACTCGACAGGGTGGATGCACCATCGGCGGCGGTGCTGATGATCGGCATTGACCGCTTCCATCAGCTTAGTGATATCCACGGCCGAGAATTCGGAGATCAGGTTCTTGTCGCGTTTGCCAAGCGGTTGCGCCTGCTGCTGCCCTCCGAGACTCAACTGGCTCGCTTTGCCGATGATGAATTTGGCCTGATCGTTCCAACGGGACTAGTTGTCGAAGCGGCGGATATCGTGACGCGAGGTTTTGGAGCTGCGCCGCTCACCTTCGGTGAATGGCGCCAGCGGGTTACGGTGCGCGTCGGCTACGCAATCCCCGAGCCGGGTTGGGGAGGCGATCAGTTGATCGGAAACGCCCATCTGGCGCTCGAGGCAGCCATGCTGACCCGTGAAGAGCAGCCCGTCGGCTTCGCGGCTGTCATGCGCGATAGGGTCGCATCGCAACTGGCTCTCGAAGCAGAACTCCGCATTGCCTTCGAGAAGGATCAGTTCGAGCTGTTCTACCAGCCGCAGGTGCTTCTTTCGGACCGGGATGTGGTAGGAGCGGAAGCCCTGATCCGCTGGCGCCATCCGGAGCGCGGGCTGGTGCCGCCAGGGCAGTTCATTCCGACGCTGAACAATTCTCCGTTATCCGATGCTGTCGCCAACTGGGTTCTGGCCACGGCTTGCAGGCAATCCCGGCAGTGGCAGAGGGCAGGCACGCCGGTCCGGATCGGCGTCAACCTCTCGCCCTCACAGCTACAGGGTAGTAATCTCGAAAACCTGGTCGCCACACTACTCGACGAAACTGGCCTCGCACCGGAACTGCTCGAACTAGAAGTCACCGAAGACATCCTGATCGAGGATGCCAACAAGGCGCAGAAGACGTTCCGCGAGATTCGCGCGCGCGGCGTCAAGATCGCCTTCGACGACTTCGGGACCGGTTATGGTAGCCTGAGCTACCTCAAGGCGTTCCCACTCGACACGCTGAAGATCGACCAGACCTTTGTGCGCCAGCTGCTGAATGATAGCGGCGATGCCGCCATTGTCCGTGCCACCATCGATCTTGGTCGCTCCCTCGGCCTGTCGATCATTGCGGAAGGGATCGAGAGCGCGGAAACCGCCGACTGTCTCAAGGATATGGGATGCGACGAAGGGCAGGGCTATCACTTCGGGCGGCCGCTTCCTGCGGCTGAATTCGAGCAGTTATATCTGGCACGTCGGCGCGTCGCGTAGTGCTCTGAAAGCGAGCTGCCAAGGAACTTGGCTCTGCTCGCAGAAGAAGCGGGAATACCAGTCCTAATCGATAAAAGGGAAGCGATAGGGCCGTCGCCGATTTCAATCATGGGGCGACCTGAGTGGACCAGGGCAATGGTCTTCGGCTTCCGACGCCATATCGCCATGCGGCGCCACGCAGAACCATGTTCGTCATTCCGCAATATTAAATAGTAATTTCAATAACATAAGTGTTCGTGGACTTGTCCGGTCCGGCCCACCATTCTGTACAGAATGCGCGAACCCAGATTGTGGCCGACCGCCGTGTAGAGAGCGTTCGATGATCCGCGCGGGCGGCAGGGGCTTGGTGCCTTACATTTTTCCGGCATTATCACCCTGTTCTGGTGTCCACAGCTGTAATGCACTTTTGTTATCATTGAGGAAATTCTGGCCTGTCACTCCGGCGATTGCAGGCGATACAGTGACTGATTAGCAACGGCGAAAGAGGCAGGTATCACCGAGTGAGTGGAGAGCGTCCCCTGATGCCCGAACTGAGGAGGTGCAGCATCGGGTAAATTGTACGGCATTCTGACATCGCCGATTTTCCCTTTATTTTCAATGGGAGGCTAATCCGCGAACGTGTCAGAATACTCCATCTTATTACTGGGTTCTTTGGCGCCTTCTAAGCTGCTGGTTGCAGGTTCGAATCCTTCCGGGCTCGCCATTTTCCCGCCGTACTGAAGCAGGAACAGCCGCCGTCGCCGCTGTTCCTGAGCGACCCAACGCGTCGATCCCCGGAGCTTGCCTTCCTCCAGGCCGGAGGCGGTCGCGTTTTCGCCGGCCTGTCCGATCAGCTTTCCGGTATGCGGAAAACAATCGTCCTCACACTCGCGTTGCTCTCCACCCGCTGTGCCGGCCAGAGCGATCGTCGCTCGCGAGATGAAGCCAGTTGCGACAGCTATGGCTTTGCTCGCGGAACGGATGGCTACGCAAACTGCCTGATGACGGCGGATCGGGACTGGAAGCGCGGTCAGGAAAGACGGGTAGAGCGCTCCGGCGGAGCGATCTACCCGGAGTAGGCGCGACCCGTCGTGTCATTCCCTCGAGAATCAGACGGGCTGCGCGGCAGGTCGCGCTTAGAGCAAGGCGCGCTCGTCGCGGCCGAGCAGGCGGAAGGCGAGGTAGATCGCCGTGCCGCTGAGCACGAGCAGGATCGTCGAGAGCGAGGCGGCCGTGCCGTAGTCGCCGTCGTTGATCGCGATGTAGATCTTGACCGGCATCGTGATCGTCCCGCCGACATAGAGCACGAGCGACGAAGAGAGCTCGTTGACTGCGGTCACGAAGGACAGCATCGCGCCGGCGACGATGCCCGGCAGGATCAGCGGGATCGTGACCTTCAGGAAAGCCTGGACCGGGCTGTAGCCGAGCGAGATCGCGGCTTCCTCCATGCTCGGCCCGACCTGCCGCAGCGCTGCCGCCGAGGAGCGCACGGCGTAGGGCAGGCGGCGGATGAAGACGGAGAGGATGATGATCGCGGCCGTCCCGGTCATCACCAGCGGCGGCGTGTTGAAGGCCGCGATGAAGGCGACGCCGACGACGATGCCCGGCATGACATAGGGCACCATCAAGGTCGCATCGAGCAGCGAGCTGTGGGCGTCGTTGCGCCTTGCCACCAGGCAGCCGATCAGCGTGCCGATCACCACGATCAGCAGCACGGAGATGCCGGAGAAGACGAGCGAGTTGCGCACGACGTCGCCGAGCGTGGCGATGATGCGGGTGTAGCTTTCCAGCCCGAATCCGGGCTGGAAGACCGGGCCGTTGGTCTTCCGGATCGAGTAGATCGCGGCGATGATCGCCGGCATCGCACCGCCCAGCGCGATGAAATAGACCGCCGCATGGGCCGCGACATTGGCGAAGCCACGCAGCTGAATCTTCTCCGGCCGGTTGATCAGGTTGCTGTGATAGACGTTGCGGCGCGACATGTAGCGCTGGATGAAGACGAAGATCATCGACATCAGGATCAGGACGAGGCTGAGCGTGGTCGCCATGCCGAGATTGGAGCCGATCTCGGCGGAATAGGCGGTGTAGGCCTCGGTCGCGAGCACGTTGAAGCCGCGCCCGAGCAGGCGCGGCGTGCCGAAATCGGCGATGGCATGGATCAGCGCGAGCAGGCCGCCGGCCGAGAGCGCCGGCAGGACCAGCGGGAACGAGACCTTCAGCACGCGCTGGAACGGCGTCAGCCCGAGGTTCTCCGCAGCCTCCTCAAGCGAGCGGTTGATGTTGGCGAGCGCGCCGGAGGTCAGCAGGTAAACGTAAGGATAGAACTTGAAGGCGAAGACGATGAGGATGCCCCAGACGCCGAAGATCGGCGGCATGTTGATGCCCCAGCCCATCAGTGTCTGCCTGATAATGCCGCCCGAGCCGAACAGAACGATCCAGGAATAGGCGCCGATGAAGGGCGGCGAGACCAGCGCCAGGATCGCCATCATCGAGACGAAGCGGCCGCCCGCGATGCGCAGGCGGGCCATGCAGAAAGCCATGACCGAGCCGAGCAGGAGCGCACCCGCCAGCCCGCCGAAGCCGACGATCAGCGTGTTGATGAGGGCGTTGAAGTAGCGCGTGCTGGTGAACAGCCTCTGCCAGTTGGCGAGGGTGAGTTGGCCGCTCTCGTCGCGGAAGCTGGAAATCAGAACGAGGCCGAGCGGGATGAGCAGCAGCACGATCAGGATCGCCCAGGCTCCTACCGCGACGAGCGTCCAGAAATCCGGGCGCCAGCCGCTGCGTCCCGCGGGAGAGGCGACCGCGCTCATGCCGCTAGCTCCGTCCGAACGCGTTGGCCCGCGGCATCGAAGGCATGCAGATCGGCCCGGTCGAAGCTGAGCCCGATCTCCCGCCCGGCCTCGATGGCGAGGTCCGGGGGAGGGGCCGCGATCTGCGCGACGAGGCGGTGTCCCTGCGCCTGCACCGTGAGATGAGCCTCGCGGCCGAGATAGGTGAAATGCTCGACCACGCCGGTGATGCCGGCGGCCCCGCTCTCGGGCGCGCGCGCCTCGGCAAGACGCAGGCGCTCCGGCCGCAGGGCCCATTGCGCCACGCCAGCCACATCCGGCAGGCCGAAGGCGGAGGGCTGGAGCAGGTTCATCGTTCCGACGAAGGAGGCGACGAAGCGCGTCGCCGGCTGACCATAGATCTGCTGCGGCGTGCCGATCTGCTCGATCGAGCCGCCATCCATCACGCAGATTCTGTCGGAAATGGCGAGCGCCTCTTCTTGGTCATGGGTGACATAGATCGCGGCGATGCCGATCGTGCGCTGGATGTCGCGGATTTCGTCGCGGAGGTCGAGCCGGAGCTTGGCGTCGAGATTGGAGAGTGGCTCGTCCATCAGCAGCAGGCGCGGCTTCACCACCATCGCCCGGGCGATGCCGATGCGCTGCTGCTGGCCGCCGGAGAGCGCTGCCGGCAAGCGCTCGGACAACGCCGAGAGGCGGACGGTCGCCAGCGCTTCGGCGACGCGGTCGCGAATCACCGACGCGGCGACCTTGCGCGCCTTGAGGCCGAACGCGATGTTCTCGGCGACCGTCAGATGTGGGAAGATCGCATAGTCCTGGAAGACCATGCCGATATCGCGCTTGTGCGGGGGCACCGCCAGCAGATCGGTGCCGTCGAGCGAAACCTTGCCCTCCGACAGTTGCGAGAAGCCCGCGATCGAGCGCAGCAAGGTCGTCTTGCCGCAGCCGGACGGGCCGAGCAACGTGAAGAACTCCCCTTGGGCGACGGAAAAGGACACACCGTTCAGCGCGGTCGTGGGTCCGTAGCGCTTGATCGCGCCTTCGACATTCAAATAAGCCATGCCGGCAAAGAATCTCCCCTTTCCCCTAGTTGCGCATGGCCGCGATTGGACGGCAAGATGGCTGATCATCGTCGGCACAGATCGACGCCCTGGGAGAGGACCTTGAACATCATGACGTCGCGTAAAATCTGGGTCGGTCGCATTCTGCTGGCGGCGGGGCTGTTCGGTGTCGCGGGAGCGGCCGTCGCGGCCGACAACAAGGTCGTGCTCTACACCGCCCACAAGTCCTCGATCGTGCAGAAGATGATCCCGCTCTTCGAGGCGGAGACCGGCATCAAGGCCGAGGTCGTCCAGCTCGGTTCCGGCGATGTGTTCCGCCGCGCCCGCGCCGAGGCTGCGGCGCCGAAGGCTGACGTGATCTGGAGCGTGACCGGCTCGCTGCTCGGCGAGAATGCTGACCTGCTCGCGCCCTACGCGCCGAAGGATCAGGGCGCGATCGACGAGCGCTTCGTCAGCAGCCCGGCCTGGACGCCGTACACGACCGTCATCTACGTGCTGATGGTCAACAAGCGCATGGTCAAGGATGCCGACATCCCGAAGAACTGGGCCGAACTCTCGGATCCGAAATGGAAGGGCAAGGTTGCCTCGGCCCGCGTCGACAATTCCGGTTCGGCCTTCCAGCAGATGACGACGGTTCTGACCGCCGGCGGCGACAAGGGCTGGGAGAATTACGGCAAGCTCGCCAAGAACTTCGTCTTCTCCGACAGCTCCGGCGCGGTGCCGCGCTTCGTCGCCGATGGCGAGGCGCCGCTCGGCCTGACGCTTGAGGACAATGCGCTCGAATATGTCGCCGGCGGCGCCCCGGTGAAGATCTCCTATGTCGAGGACGGCACCACGACCTCGCCCGACGGCGTGGCGATGCTGAAGGGCGCGCCCAACCCGGAACCGGCGAAGCGCTTCATCGACTGGGCCCTGTCGAAGAAGACGCAGGAGGCGCTGGTCAAGGAGGCGGGCCGCCGCTCGGTGCGCAAGGACGTCGCCGCGCCCGGCGATGTGAAGCCGCTCTCTGAGCTGACGCTGGTCAAGCTCAAGTCCGTGGAGGAGCTCGGCGGTACCAAGGCGATGATCGAGAAGTGGCGCCAGGTGACCGGCAACTGACGGGGCGACGGGCATACGCTGACAGCCGGATACGACGACGACCATGCAGATCGAATGCTTCAGCCTCGGCAAGCGCTTCGCCAGCCCTGAGGAGAACGAGGACAGTGTCGTCATCCTGCCCGGCCGCGGCTATGCCGTGATCGACGGGGTGACCGACCGTAGCGGGCGCCGCTTCGGCGCCATGCGGGCCGGGCGCTACGCCTCCGTCCTCGTGGCGACGGAGGTCACCCGCTTCCTGCTCGGCGAGGACCTGAGCGTTCGCGGCGGGCCGGATCGCATACGCAGGCTGGTCCAGGCGCTGGGCGATGCACTGCGCGGGGGCTATGCCGCGCCTGGCATGATCGAGAAGGCATCGGCCGATCCCACCGCCCGGATCGGCTGCACGCTGGCGCTGGGCTATCATGACGGCCCGGTGCTGCAACTGGTCTCGATCGGCGATTCCGGCCTCCGGCTCGGCGGGAAAGCGCTGGGAACGATCCGTCATGTCGAGGAGAAGCCGCTCGACCGGGTGACGGCTCTGATCCGGCGCGAATGCTGGGCGCATCTCGGCCGGATGCGGGCCGATCCATTGCCTCAGCGCTCGATCTCGGACGACGCCGTCTGGAACGGCTTGCGCGAGCCGCCGGCCGGGTTGAGCGCGGAGGCTTGCGCCACGATCAGGGCGCATGTGCTGCGGCTTTGCGATGAGGAGATGCCGACGATCGCGCGGGCCGAGATCGAGCGGATTGTCGATAGCGGCATCAGCGGCCAGCGCGCCTTCTCCAATCATCCCACGAGCGATCTCGGCTATGGCGTGCTCGACGGCTTCGCCATCGCCGAGCGGCATGTCTTCACGGCGGATTATCCCGCGGCCGAGGTCGCGCGGCTCGAATTGTTCAGTGACGGCTATTTCGCCGAGCCGGACGCTTTCGGGGTCGCGGCCTGGGAGGCGAGCTTCGCCGAGGTCGAGCGGATCGACCCCGACAAGATCGGCCCCTATGCCAGCGTCAAGGGCTCCGGGTCCGACGGCTGGACCGACGACCGGACCTATCTCGGAATCGCGTTCGATCGTTGAGGCGTCAATCGTCCCGGCCCCAGTTCCGCAATTTGCGGATCGTGGCGGCGGGGTCACGCGGTCGCAGCCCCCACAGATTCCGGATCAGGCTCACGAGGGCGAACAGCCCGAAGCTCGGCAAGGCGAGGGCGACCGGCACCGTCAGCAGGCCCATTGCGCAGCCGCCGGAATCGCCGGGGCTGCCGCATTTCGGATCGAACAGCATCAGGCCGAAGACGGCGATCAGGCCCAGAAGCGGGCCGACGACGAGGCCGATGAGGCCGGAGAGAAGCGCTTTCGTCAGCAGGCGCGTCATGCCGAGCCTTCCCCGTTCCCGGCCAGCATAGCCCGGTTCCAGCTCGACGGAACAGGCCGCGCCTTGCCTCGTTATGGGATTGGGGGACATGCGGAGAGCAACCATGTTGCGGTTCGTCGCCATCACCGCCCTCGCGGCGGCTCTTTCGTCCCCGGCCTTGGCTGAGCCCGGTTTCGTTAGGACGGCCAGCCTGCCGATGCTCGAATCTGCCTCCATGCTCGGCCCCAAGGCGGCCTGTGAAGTGCCGATCAACCTGTCGGTCCCCGTCGCGCCTGTCGTGCCGGCGCCGGATCAGGCCATGACCCTATCATCACGCATGGTCCAGGCGATCCGTGTCGATAGCGCGGCCTCCATCGACTGACGCGGGAGCGACCGGCCATCGACGGCTGGCGTCCACATCGCGATATTATATGACGCGGCCCAGCGCCCTGTATCGGCTCCATCGGCCTTCGGCGCTTGCCGACCTACGCCCGGCGGCGTAAACCCCGCGCGGCACCGCCTTGATCGTGCCTGAATGGCCCGCCATCGGGCGGCAGCCGGCATTCTGGACATTTGCGACCGGCAGCCGCGGGGATGAATGATGTTTTCGCTCACGCCAGCGATCGACCGCTTCAAGCAAGTGGCCTCGGCCAGCCATCTGCGGGCCTGCATCTTCCTGCTGCTTCTGTCGCTCGCTGCCTTCCTGCCCGGATACAGCACGCTCCAGCCGCTCGACCGTGATGAGCCGCGCTTCGCGCAGGCGAGCAAGCAGATGCTGGAGACCGGCGATTTCGTCGATATCCGCTTCCAGGACGAGGCGCGCCACAAGAAGCCGGTCGGCATCTACTGGCTGCAGAGCGCAGCGGTGAAGGCTGGCGAAGCGATCGGCGTGCCGGAGGCGCGCACGCAGATCTGGCTCTATCGCATTCCTTCGCTGGTCGGCGCGACCGCGACCGTGCTCCTGACCTACTGGGCGCTATTGGCCTTCCTGTCGCCGCCGTTGGCCTTGCTCGGTGGCGCTCTGATGGCTGCCGCCGTGCTGCTCGGCGTCGAGGCGCGCATCGCCAAGACGGATGCGTTGCTGGCGGCCTGTGCCGTCGCCACGATGGGCGCGCTTGCCCGAACCTGGCTCGACTGGACGCGTTCGCTCGCCTTCGTGCCGGACCGGCGCAACTGGCTGGTGTTCTGGGGCGCGACCGCGCTCGGCCTGCTGATCAAGGGGCCGATCGTGCCGATGGTCTGGGGCCTCGCCATCCTCGTGCTGAGCGCGAGCCAGCGCTCCTTCCGCTGGCTGAAGCCGCTGCGCTTCGGCGCAGGGCTCCTGCTCTGCCTCGTGGTCGCGCTGCCCTGGTTCGCCGCGATTATGATCAAGACCGGCGGCAGCTTCTTCGCCGACAGCGTCGGCCAGGACATGCTCGGCAAGGTCGCCGAGGGGCAGGAAAAGCATTGGGGGCCGCCGGGGCTTTATCTCGTCGTCTTCTTCGCGACCTACTGGCCGGCGGCCGCCTTCGCCGCGATGGCGGTGCCGTTCGCCTGGGTGCGACGCAAGGAGCCGCAGATCCTGTTCCTGATCGCCTGGATCGTGCCGTCCTGGCTGGTCTTCGAGGCGGTGCCGACCAAGCTGCCGCATTACGTGCTGCCGCTTTATCCGGCGATCACGGCGCTCCTGCTGCTCGCCGTGCTCAATGGCGGCATCAACCGCTATCGGCGCGGCGCCGTGCTCACCGCCTGCCTCGTCGTGATCGTGCCGCTGGCGCTGATGGGCACGATCCTGTTCGGCAACTGGACGCTCGACCGGGCCGTGCCGTTGCTCGCGCTGCCCTTCTTCGCGCTCGTCCTGCTCGCCGGCGTCAGCGTCGTCGGCGCCTTCCGGAGACAGGATTTCGAGGGTGCGCTCTGGCGCTGCGTGGCGGCGAGCCTGCTGCTGACGATCGCCGTCTATCCCTTCGCCATCGAGAGCCTGCGCTCGCTGAAGCTGTCGCCGCGGCTGGCGGAGAGCGTCAAGGCCGCCGGTTGCGCCGATCCGGCCGTGCTGACGCTGGGCTATCGCGAGCCGAGCCTGGTCTTCCTGACCGGGACGAAGCTCGCCATGGCCGCGAGCGGCGCCGATGCGGCGGCTTTCCTCGATCAGCCCGGCTGCCGCGTCGCCTTCGTCGAGAGCCGTTTCGCCACTGAATTCAATGCGGCGCTGGCGAGCCAGAACCTGAAGCCGCGACTCGTGACCACGATCAACGGATTCAACCTCAACGGCGGGCGCAAGCTGGAGATCGCCGTCTTCGCCCGCTCGCCGTGAGGCACCTTTCTGCTCGAAACCCTTGCCCTATCCGTCGCGCTGACGCAGTTTGCGGACCGTTTTTCCGGATGATGTCCCTTTGACCGAAACCTCTTCCCATCCGCTGCTCAGCGTCGTCGTTCCGGTGCGCAACGAAGTCGGCAACATCGCGCCGCTCGTCGCCGATATCGAGAAGGCCTGCGCGGCGATCGGCCCGTTCGAGATCGTCTATGTCAATGACGGCTCGACCGACGGCACGGCGACTGCGCTGGCCGATCTTGCCGCGACGCGGCCCTGGCTGCGCGTCGTCACCCACGCGCAGTCCTGCGGCCAGAGCGCGGCGGTGCGCAGCGGCGTGCGCCATGCCCGCTCGGCGATCGTGGCGACACTCGACGGCGACGGCCAGAACGATCCGGCCTTCCTGCCGGAGATGGTCGAGGTCCTGCAGAAGTCCGGTCTCCAGGCCGGGATGGTGCAGGGGCAGCGCGTCGGCCGCAAGGATACCGGCTTCAAGCGCTGGCAATCGAAGATCGCCAATGGCGTGCGCGTGCGCGTGCTGAAGGACGATACGCGCGATACCGGCTGCGGGCTGAAATGCTTCCGCCGCGAGGCCTATCTCGCCTTGCCGTATTTCGATGCGCTGCATCGCTTCATGCCGGCGCTGATGGCGCGTGAGGGCCACAAGGTGCTGCATGTCGACGTGCACGACCGGCCGCGACTGACCGGTGTCTCGAATTACGGCTTCTTCGACCGGCTCTGGGTGGGTATCCTCGATCTCGCCGGAGTGTGGTGGCTGATCCGGCGGCGCAAGCGCGTGCCCCAGATCGTCTCGGAGACGATGTGATGCTCATCGACCTGCAGCAGACCATCGGCAACTATTTCCACGATGTCTTCGTCAACAATATCGACTGGTGGGTCCTGCTCGGCGTCGTCGCGCAGGGGCTCTTCACCATGCGCTTCGTCGTGCAGTGGCTGGCCAGCGAGAAGGCCGGGCGCTCGGTCGTGCCGATGACCTTCTGGTGGTTCTCGATCGGCGGTGGCGCCTTGCTGCTGATGTACGCGCTTTACCGGCGCGACCCGGTCTTCATCCTCGGCCAGGGCTTCGGTGTCTTCGTCTATATCCGCAACCTGCAATTCGTCCTGCGCGCCAAGGCGCGCGGCGAGGACACGAATTCGGGTCCAGGCTAGGATCTAGCTCCGCGACGGCGGCGCCGCAGGCTCGGCTGCCGCGCCCTCGGCGGGTGAAGGCAGCTTATCGGCGGCAGGAGCCTGCGGCTTGCGCATCGCTGCCGAATAGGCGGGATAGCGCTCGCGATAGGCCTTCAGGAAGTCCGAGAGCGTGTCGGCATTCGCGGTGGCGCGCGCCATCTCGCGGATGTCGGAGGCGCGCGTCCGGTCGGCGCCGGTGATGAAGGCGAAGGTCCGGGCATCGGCGCCGCGGGCCATCTTCGGCGCGAATTTGCTGCGTAGCCGGTCGAGCGACAGGTTCTCGCTCGCCATCACATACGACACGCCGGCACGCATGACATCGGCTCGCTCGCTGTCACCGAGCGCGCCGTCGCCGCGCCAGCTCTCGCCGAGCAGGCGCTCATAGGCCTCACCCGCCTCGCGCCAACGGCGGCCGGTCCAGTAGATGTCGGCGCGCAACCGATCGATCTCGGGGCCCCGCTCGACCTCCAGCATCTCGAGTGCCTGATCGGTGCGCGAGAGGTCCGAGAGCGCCTTGGCCTCGAGCAGCAGACGGGCGCGCCTGACGTCGGCCGGCAGCTCGATGAGGCGCGTGGTGTTGAGCGCGCGGACCGCGTCGGCGGGCTTGCCATTCATCAGGTCGATCATGGCGAGGCGTGCTGCGACCGTGGAACGCGCCGCGCCGCTGAGGCGCCGGTCCATCTGGTATTTCAGGATCTCGGAGGCCTGATCGAGCAGGTCGAGCTCGACCAGGCGGTCGGCGAGCAGGCGCGTGATCTCGTCGCCGCGCCGGCCGATCGGCAGGAATTCCTTGAAGTCGTAGAACAGCGCCAGCGTCTCGATGCGCGGCAGCTTGCCGAGGCCGGAGCCGCTGAACAACTCGGCGAAGCGCTGCGCCGTCTCGTCATGCATGCGGCTGGTCAGCGGATCCTCGGTGAAATTCTCGTTGGCGCGGCGCGCGACCATGAAGGCGTCGCGCCAGCGCTGCTGGTCGGCATAGAGCCGGCCGAGTCCGGCCAGCGCCTCGATCTCCAGCCGGCCGCCGCGCCAGATGACCGAGACCGTCTCCAGCCGGGCGATGGCTTCCTCGGGCTTGATGTCGGTGCGCTTCTCGGCATCCGCGAGCTTGACCGCACGCAACTGGGCTTCCGCCGCGACCGGGCGGCTCTTGGCCTCGAAGAGCGGCTTGTAACCGTTCATCGCGGCCTCCGGGCGGCCGCTGATATCGTCGAGCCGCGCCTGGAGCAGGGCGAGATGCTCCTGGTCGAAACTGCCGCGCGGCATGTCCGCCAGTGCCTGGATCTGGCGCTCGGCGACAGCGATATCCTGCTGGGCGAGTGCTGTGCGTGCCATGGCCTCGCGGAATTCGCCCTGGAGATGGAGCGGGTAGCGGTCGAGCACGGATTCGGCGCGGCGGAAACCGACCAGCGCCTGGGCATTGCGGTTCAGGCGCTCCTCGACCAGGGCGCGCCACAGCCCTGCCTCGACATCGTCCTTGATCGGACCGGCATCGAAGGCGGCCAGCGCCTGTTGGTGCCGATGCATCCCGGTGGCGATGACGCCTCTGAGGAAGAGCGCCTCGCGGTTGCCGCGCATCGCCTTATCGTCGGCGAGCAGGGCGTTGAGCGGGCCGGCGGCCTCGGGCATCAGCCCGTTGGCGGCATAGAAACGGGCGAGCGCGAGACGGGCTTCGGATTTGCGGCCACGCGAAGCGTCGGTGATGTCGAGCATCAGGGCGCGGGCGCGGTCGCGCGGATTGTCGAGGCGCAGCCTGGCCCAGGCGTCTCCGTCCAGCAGCGGAGCTGCCTCCTGCTTCCCGGCCTTCTCCTCCGCCTTGGGGAGGGGGGCGCCGATGTCGAGCGAGACGTTGAGCCCGCCGCTGCGGCCGATGCGGACCTGCTCCGTGCCGGCACGGACCGCGACGTCGTCCGCATGCGGCTGGACGGCCAGTCCCTGCGAGGTCGGGAGCAGGCCGAATTCGACGAACTGATAGGGTTTGGGCGTGAGCCTGGTCGGGCCCGTCGCGGTGGCGACGGCAACGGGCAGGCCGGCGGGGCCGGCTTCGAGCCAGTGGATGCCGGTGAGGCCGGGCAGCGGCACGGCGACGATGGTCTGGCCGCGCTCGTCCGTGCTGCGCTGCGGCTCGATCGGGGCGGCGGGACGCCCCGCATCCTCGCCGAGGTCGAGCGACCAGGTCGGGCCGTTGTCGAAGACGCGCGCAAGCGGTTGGCCGGCGAGCCTGAGCCTGACGAGGGTCACCTTACCCTCGCGGGTGACCGTGCTGTCCTCGATCAGTTTGGGCATCAGCCCGGCGAGCTTCGCGGGATCGATGGTGTCGCGCGTGTCGAAGACCAGCATCATCACGCCGGCATCGAGAAAGGCGGCGGCCCCCGTGGGGCGGGTGAAACGGAAATCGAGGCGCTTGCCGTCGACCGTCATGGCGACCGGGCCCGGCGGTACTTCGGGAGCCGCAGGTGGAGCGGCTACGGTCTGGACGGGCGGCGCGGCTGGCTGGGCCATTGCGGGCTGTGCGGCAGGTTCGGCGGGCGGCGCCGCGACGGGGGCAGGGGTCGCCGGTGCCTGCAGCTTGCCGAGATCGACGAACGAGAGCGCTTCCTGCTTCACGGGGCGGAGCAGGTCGACGACCAGCCCGCTCTCGTCGCTGAAGCTGCGGGTCTGCCAGTCCTTGGGCAGCGACAGGGTCAGGCTCAGCGCGTCCTTGCCGGCATCGAGGCCGGTGAGGTCGATATCGGTCGGCAGGGCATTGCGGATGGCAGCGGCTTCGACATTCATCGGCCGGTCGAAGACCAGCTTCAGCGTACCGTCCGACAGGTTGCTGGCGAGCTTCGTCTCGGCCGGTGCCTTGAAAATCAGGCGCTCCAGCGTCGGCAGGCTGGCCGAGCTCATCGTCAGCGTGGCTGGAGGGGCGGGAGGCTGGCGCGCGGCGTCTTTCGCCCGGACTTCGGCGAGGCGCAGGCGCTCGGTCAGCTCGGCGAGGGCTTCCGCCGGCGGGCCGGGCATGACGCCCGACCAGTTCTGCGGCAGCAGGTCGATGAAGGCCTTGTCGCCGGCCTCGATCAGGTTGGCCTTGTAGGATTGGGTCAGCGCGAAGCGCATGCCGCGCCCGTCGGGATCGACGCGGGCGACGGAGACGTAGTTCGGCAATTCGCGGGCAATGCGGGCGACATCGACCTGGACCTGGCTACCGAAGGCGACGATCAGCACGCCGTTGGAGACGCGGATGCGGGTCTGGATCGGCTCGTCGAAGGTCAGGGACAGTCGGCCGAAGCCCGCCGGCATGGCTTCGCCGCGCAGGTTCGCGCCAGCCGCGAGGGCAGGCGTCTCCAGGCCGGCGGCGAGCGCGAGAGCGGCCAGCCCGATACCGAAGGCAAAGGAGCGCGACAGACGCAAACCGTGATACTCGACCCAACGCGACACTGGGCCTCGCCGCCTTCATCCGAACGCAGCGGCCCTCCGGCACGCTAGCGCGTCAACCATAATGGCGTGTTAACAGTCGCATCCCTCAGCCACTGACGATGACGGGCGTTCGCGGTGAGGTGAGGATGTCCTCGGGCGGATCGCGAATGATCGCCGGCACCGCGACGTCACCGGTTCGAACGATCACGAATGGGCAGTCGGAACCGCGACCTCAGCGCCCAGATGCCGAGAAGCACGACCGGGATGACCATCGTCCAGACGATATCGGCGAGGGAGCCGGCCACGCCGGTTCCGGTCGCGTCCTCGATCAGGTCGACGAGCTCGTTGGCGATCTGGATGATCGTGGTCAGCAGGAACGCCAAGAGCGGCCGTCTCAAGGCGATCGCCAGGACGATGAAGATGGCCGCGCCCAGCAGGACGTGGAGCATGATATCGTTCAGGCCGCTCGTGCTCTTGATGATGCCCTTAGCGCTGTGCCACATCGGCGCCTTCTAGCCTGCGGGCGACAAAAGCAGAAGCCTGACCAACCATCGCTGGCAGCCAATCCCCGGTGCCTGACGCCCGCGTTGGCGGACGTCCTTATCCGGAACCGTCAGGCGCACGATCGAAGCTCGGCGGGCGCCGACAATGCTCGGCCGTTCAAAGCGGACGGCTCTAACATTCGCTGCAGGTCGGGGGATTGTAACCGACCGGCGGAGGCGGCCCGCCATACGGCCCGCCGCGATATCCTCCGCCCCTGTATCGTGGATAGCCGCCGTAGCCGGGGGCGCCGCCCCAATAAGCGGGCGCCTGGACGACCGGGGCAACCGGCGCACCGCAGCCATACTCATCGCAGTATGAGCCCGGGTAGGCGTAGGAACGCTGATCGACGCAGCCCGCCGCAAGCGTTCCGAACAGCAAAACCGAAGCGAGGGCTGTGAACCGCATTGAAGTTTCCTCCTGCCGCGATCATCCGCCGCCAGACCTGAACGATCGCTGACAATCCCCAGTTTCACGCCGCCACGCGACCTGGAACTCGCCCTCGCCAAGAGGGCTGAACGGGACAACCGGATCAGCGCCGTGACGCGGGTGCGATCGCCGGGAGTTCGTTGCCGGGCAGGGGGGCTTCGTTCGCCACGCGCTCGACGCTGGCGGTGCGTCCGCTGGTCGCCAACGCGACGGTGAGCTTCTCGGCGCGGTCGGGCGCCATCGCCGCCAGCACCTCGGACATCTTGCGCGGATTCATCTGCTGCACCACCGGCACGAGCACGTCGAGGCCGAGGCGATCGAAGACGCGCGCGGCATCCTTCGGCTTCATCGATTCGTACATGATGACGAGGTTCTTGATCGCCTTGGCTTCCTCGACGGCAGGCTTGCCGGCGCCCGAGCTGTCAGCCTTCTCTTCGAGAGCCTTGAGATCGCCGACGCGCCCGTCGAGCTTCTTCTCGGCGGAGTTCAGCAGGCGCTCGCGCATTTCGAGCTCGCGCATCCGGCCCTCCAGCTCCTCGCGCCGCTCGCCGAGGCGTTCCAGGATCGCCTTCTCGGCTGGCGAAACCGGCTGGACCGAGCCGTTCATGATGCCGGCCTTGTTGTTGGCATTGGTCGCCGCACGGGCCGCTTCGGCCTTGGCCTCGGCCTCCTTCTTTTCCTGCTCCTTCTTCGGATCGGGGGCGGGTACGGAGCCGGTTGTCTCGGGATCGAAGATTTTGGGCGCGGTCTTATTCGTAGGCTTGGCAGCGGTCTGCGCGAAAAGCGGCGCGGCGGCCGGGATGTGGCCGGACGAGGGCTCCGCCGTCCAGGCGAGCAGCTTCAGCGCCAGGAGACCCATGGCGCCGAGAATCACTGCCGGCAGGAGGCGGGGCCGTTCGATCACGCAGCCTGTTCCTCGAGGCGGCGCGCGGCGCGGGCGCGGATGGCGGCGGCCGACTGGGCCGCGCTCTCAAGGCGGGAGACCGGAGCCGGCGCCACGGGCGCCTCGACCGGAGTTGCCTTGGCGCCGACCAGGGTCGCGGCGCTGACGATCTGGCCGATGCGCTCCATCACCGCCTGACCGGCCTCGACCTGCGCGGCGAGATCGGCAGCGTAGCGCTCGGCGGTGCGCAGGCGCTCCTCCAGGGTGCGGTCGCAATCGCCCAACGTGGACTTGAGGCCGGCGATGGCGCGCTCGGCATTGTCGGTCGCGGTGATCAGCGCGCCGACGGTCTGGCGCATGCCGGCTTCGTCCGCCTTCAGCCGCTCGATGCGCTTGGTCAGGATAAAGCAGGTGACGATGGTGGCGACGAGAAGGCAGGCGACAAGCACGTCGGCGATGAGATTGAGCGTCATGGCATCCCTGTCAGGTCGTCGCGCCGAGATGGCTGGCGAGGCTGTCGAAAGCGGCAAGGGTCGTCTTGGAGCGCCGGAGCGGGTTCACCACCCGCACGGCGATCTTGTCGTCCACCCGTCCGATCCGGCCCTCGGTGACGACGAAGTCGCCGCAGCGCAGCGAGACGATCGAATCCGGCCGGGCGTCGAACATCAGCGTGTCGCCGATCTCAAGCCTCATGACGCGCTTCAACGGCATCTGGGTCTCGTGGAGCACGCAGGTGACGTCGACATCGGCCTGCCAGACCTCGGTCGCGAGATGGTTCTCCCAGATCGGATCGCGCCCGAGCTTCTCGCCCATGAAGCTTTCGAGCAGCAATTCGCGGATCGGCTCGATGGTGGCGTAGGGCAGGAGGATATGCAGCGCGCCGCCACGGCCTTCCATGTCGAACTTGAGCTCGACGCGGATCGCGGCGTTGGCGGGGCGGGAGATCGAGACGAAGCGCGGATTGGATTCGACGCGGTCGACGATGAAACTCACCGGCGAGAGCGGCTTGAAAGCAGCCTCGGCATCGCCCAGCACCAGCTCGATGACGCGGCGGACCATGCGAATTTCGATGGAGGTGAAGGGGCGGCCGTCGATGCGCGGCGCCGGCTGGCCGCGCTTGCCGCCGAACATCGCGTCGAGGACGGAGTAGATCAGGGACGGCTCGATGGTGATGAGGCCGAAATTGTCCCATTCCTCGGCCCTGAACACCGAGAGCAGCGCCGGCTGCGAGATCGAGTTGACGTAGTCGCCGAAGCGGATCGAGCGGATGCTCTCCAGCGTGACCTCGACATTGTCCGTGAAGAAGTTGCGCAGGCTGGTCGAGAGCAGGCGCACCAGACGCTCGAAGATGATCTCGAGCATCGGCAGGCGTTCATAGGCGACCGAGCCGGAATCGACGATCGCCTGGATGCCGTTGCGGCCGTCCTTGTCGTCGCCGCTGGAGAAACCGAGCATCGTGTCGATTTCGTCCTGCGACATCAGGCGGTCGGTACCGCCTTCCTGCTCGCCATCATCCTCCATGATGTCGGGCATCGTCGCCCAGCCGGCCGCCATCCCTTCCGGGGTCAGCGGCTCGTCGCTTGGCGTGTTCTTGTCGTGTTCGGTGCTCATCTTTGCGCCGCCATCTCGGTCCGGTGTGCGGGAGCCATCGGCTCGCTCATTGCACCAGCAGTTCCTTGAACAACACGGCGTCGACCTTGGCCGGATAGACGGTCAGATTGACGCGGCGCAGCAGTTCTTCCTTGAGCCGGAACATGCCGGCTGAGCCTTCGAGATCGGAGGGGCGCAGTTCGCGCATGAAGACCTGGAAGGCGTCCTCGACGCGCGGCAGCAGCGGCTTGATCTGGTCGGCGGCTTTCGCATCGGCGATCTCCAGCACGACCTTGATCTTCATGATCGACTGGCGGTCCTGCTGGCCGCCATTGGACATGCCGATCATCATGTCCTTCATGTCGAGGAAGGCGACGGGGGCCTTGGCTTTGGCCGCGGCCTCGGCAGCCGCGGTCTGCTCGGGCGAGGGTTTTTTCAGGAAGAACCAGCCGCCACCGCCGGCGGCCGCCAGCAGCATGACGCCGCCGATGATGATGAAGAGCTTCTTCTTGCTCTTCGGCGCCTCTTCGCCGGCGGCGCCTTCCTCTTCCTTCTTGGCTTTCTTCGCCATTTCGTCACGCGCCCCGGGCCGTCGGGCCGCGTTCTGCCGCCCCTTGAGCCACCTTCCCCAATTACGGTTAACGCGTCGTTAAGGGCGGCAGAATTTGCCGGGCGTTTCTTGCCGCTCCTGCAGCCTGTGCCGGGGTGAGGTACCTGCGAGAAAACGGCTTGTGTTTAATGATATCAATAGTTTGCACGATTTAACCATGCTGGCATGCGGCTTGCGAAGCATGGGCCGTGGCGACTGCGCTGGGGAGCGTCGAGGTCGCCGCGGGACATGATCGGGAGATAAGCCGTGGAGAACGCGCTTCTCATCGGCCTGTCGCGTCAGGTGGCCCTGGCGCGCGAGCTGGACGTCATCGCCAACAACATGGCGAATGTCGGCACCAATGGATTCAAGGCACGCAGCGCGCGCTTCAACGAATTCCTCATGCCTGTCGCGAAGGCCGACGCCTTCAAGCCGGCTGACCGGCCGCTGTCCTATGTCATCGACAAGGGCACGCCGCTCGATCTGTCGCAGGGCACGATCGAGATGACGGGCAATCCGCTCGACGTCGCGCTGAAGGGCGACAACTACCTCGTCGTGCAGACGCCGAACGGCGAACGCTATACCCGCGCCGGCTCCCTCAATATCGACCGGCAGGGCCGGCTCGTCACCCAGACCGGCCTGCCGGTGATGGGCGATGGCGGGCCGATCGCCTTCGGCTCCAGCGAGCATTCCATGCGCATCGCCGCCGACGGCACCGTGAGCAGCGACCAGGGCACGCGCGGCAAGCTGCGCCAGGTCCGCTTCGCCGATCCGAAGACGCTGGCGAACGAAGGCACCAACCTGTTCTCCTCGACCACGCCCCCGCAGGCCGCCGGTCTCGAGGCGCGGCTGGAGCCCGGCGCGATCGAGCGCTCCAACGTCAAGGCCGTGGTCGAGCTGACCCGCCTGATGGAGGTGCAGCGCAACTACCAGAGCGTCGCCAACATGATCAGCAAATCCGATGAACTGCGCAGCCGGGCGATCTCGCGCCTGGCCGACCAGCAAGCCTGATAGCGGAAGGGAGCACGCACCATGCGCGCCATGCAGACAGCCGCGACCGGCATGATGGCCCAGGAGATGAACGTCCAGGTCATCTCCAACAACATCGCCAACGTCCGGACCACCGGCTACAAGCGCCAGCAGATCCATTTCCAGGACCTGCTCTACGAGCATTTCCGGCGCGCCGGCTCGGCCACCTCCGACCAGAATACCCAGGCTCCGGCCGGCACCTTCATCGGCTCCGGCGTCAAGACGGTCTCGACCGGCCGCGTCATGACCCAGGGCAACATCACCCCGACCGAGAAGCCCTACGACCTCGCGATCCGCGGCGAGGGCTTCTTCCGCGTCCGCATGCCGGACGGCCGCACCACCTATAGCCGCGACGGCTCCTTCGACCTCGATGCGCAGGGCCAGCTCGTCACCCGCGACGGCTATCAGGTCGAGCCCGGCATTACCGTGCCGAACAACGCCTCCAGCGTCAGCGTCAACGCGCAGGGCATCGTCGAGGCGATGGTTCCGGGGCAGACCGCGCCGCAGCAGCTCGGCCAGATCCAGCTGGTGCGCTTCGTCAACAAGGTCGGCCTCGAGTCGATCGGCGACAACCTCTATGTCGAGACGGCCGCCTCGGGCCAGCCGATCGACGGCTTCGGCGGCGGCGAAGGCTTCGGCACGCTGCAGCAGAACTATCTCGAAGAGGGCAACGTTCAGGCCGTCACCGAACTTTCCTCGCTGATCGCCGCGCAGCGCGCCTATGAGATGAACTCCAAGGTCATCACCGCCGCCGACCAGATGATGTCGGCGACGACCCAGATGTTCCGCGGTTAAGGGGGCTCATCATCATGATCCGCCTCTCCCTGATCGCCTTGGCTCTCTCCGGCACCGCCGCGCTCGCCGCGCCGCAGCAGACCCAGACCGCGCCGGTCGCGATGGCCTCGGCCGTTGCGGCTCCCGTTGTCGCCGCATTGCCCGCCAAGCTGCAACTGCGCCCCGAGGTCAGCCTGGCGCGCGATCTCGTCACCTTCGGCGATCTCATTCCGGGTCTCGCCGGCGAGGCTGCCGCTACGGCGGCCTTCCGGGCGCCGGCGCTTGGCGAGACCGGCACCATCCAGGTCGCGCGCATCGTCGAGGCAGCCCGCGCTGCCGGCATCGTCCGTGAGGCGAGCGAGCTTCAGAGCCAGGGCTTTGCCCAGGTGGTTGTCACGCGTAGCGCGCGCCGCATCACCGCCATGGACCTCGAAGCCGCCGTGAAGACCGGCTTGCAGGAGCGCTTCGGCGTCGACGCCCGTATCTTCGCGCTGGCGATCGATGGCGGGGCGCCGAGCGTCGCGGTCGAACCCGAATTGACCGGCGACGTTGCCGTGGTCGACCTCTCCTTCGACGCGCGCTCACGGCGTCTGCAGGCCCGGCTTGCGGTGCCCGGCAGCACTGCGCTGCGCCTGAAGCCGCTGCGCATCTCCGGCCAGCTCGTCGAGACCATGGAAGTCGTGGTGCCGAAGCGGCTGATCGCTCGCGGCGAGACGCTCAGCAAGGACGATGTCACCGTCGAGCGCCGCCCGCGCGATGGGCAGGGCAACGAGATCATCGGCGATGTCCGTGCCGCCATCGACAAGGTCGCGCGCCGGGCGCTGCTCGCCGGCGTGCCGCTGCGCGGCAGCGACGTCCAGCGCGAGGAGATCGTCGCCAAGGGCGATCTCGTGACCATCGTTTACGAGGCGCCGGGCCTTTTGATCACGCTGCGCGGCCGGGCCAACGAGGCCGGTGCGATGGGCGATGTCGTCTCCGTCACTAATCCCCAGTCCAAGCGCGTGCTGCAAGGCAAGGTCAGCGGGGCGGGACGGGTCTCCGTCCAGCCTTCCGCCGCCGGCCGCGTTGCCAGCGCTCAGTAAAATCTCATGGAAACCGCCATGTACGCCACCCGCCTCGCCAAGCTTTCCGGGCTCCTGCTGCTGACCGCCTCGCTCGGCGCCTGCGGCATGGGCGATCGCCTCGCCAATGTCGGCCAGGCGCCGACGCTCTCGCCGATCGAGGACCCGACCGCCGCCAAGGGCTACAAGCCCGTGCAGATGCCGATGCCGGAGGTGGCGCATGCCTCCTACGCGCCGAACTCGCTCTGGCGCACCGGGTCGCGCGCTTTCTTCAAAGATCAGCGCGCTCGCAATGTCGGCGACCTCGTCACCGTCAAGGTCAAGGTCACGGACCGGGCCCAGCTCAACAACACGACCAAGCGCAGCCGCAAGAACGGCGAGGATTTCGGCGCCGAGAACACTTTCGGATTCGAGAACAAGCTCGACAAGTTCCTGCCCGACGGCGCCAAGGCCTCCTCGCTGCTGAAGCTCGACTCCGATGCCTCGAGCGAGGGTGCGGGCTCGGTCAACCGCTCCGAGACGCTGGCGACCAACGTCGCGGCGGTCGTCACCCAGAACCTGCCCAACGGCAATCTGGTGATCGAGGGCAAGCAGGAGATCCGCGTCAATTTCGAGGTGCGTGAATTGATCGTCGCCGGCGTGATCCGGCCCGAGGACATCGAGTCCGACAACACCATCGAGTCGACCAAGATCGCCCAGGCCCGCATCGCCTATGGCGGCCGCGGCCAGATCACCGATGTCCAGCAGCCGCGCTACGGCCAGCAGGTGATGGACATCCTGCTGCCCTTCTGACCCGCACGAACAGCCTCCACGAAATCCCGGACGGCGCGGAACGCTCCCCCTTGTCTCCGCGCCGGACGGATGGCGGTCTCTCCCGAGCCGCCACCATCCCGGCCGCCCGCCACGCTCCCCAAGCTTTTAAAGCTGGCGGCCAGAAGCCCCGCGTTCTCCCGACGCGGGGCTTGCCATGGTTCCCAAAAAAGGCGCCGCACGCGTGGATATCCGCCTTCGAGCGCGCCGCTCTTCCCGAGGCCGGCAACGGCATCGCCAGGCGAGTTGACCTTTGGGCACCGTTAGGTTGTGATAACGACGGATCTGGCGCCGCAACAAGGCTTTGGCCGAGTCCAGCAGCTGTTTCGGCTATGCCTCCGGCGAGAGGAGTTCCGTCATGACGGCAGCTGTTCACCCCGCTGCTCCGCACGCGCTCCCGCCCTTCATCACCGCCCCCGGCGAAACCGACGTGCTGTTGGTACTGGCAGGCATCCTTCTTGTCGGAGCGGTGCTGGGCGTCGGGCTGCTCTTCCTGCGGCTGCACACCTTGCCCGAGCGTATGGCGCACAAGACGCACAAGCTTCAGTTCGAGATTGTGGCGGTGCTCGGACTGCTTGCGCTGTTCACGCATATCCACCTGTTCTGGGTGGCCGGACTCCTGCTCGCCCTGATCGATTTTCCCGATTTTTCCGGGACGTTCGGCCGGATGGCGAGGGCCCTGGAGACCATCGCGGGCAAGCCCCCGGCCGAAACCGAGGAAACGGGCGCGCTAGCAGCGGAGGCGGCTGTCGCGGGGCCACCGGAGAGCCCGCAGACCGCTGTCGTCGAGAGCAAGGAGAAGGGTCATGCTTGAGCTTCTCATCTGCGCGCTCTTCACGATCTTTCCCGACTATCTCTTTCGCCGGTACGGTCAGGGCAAACGCTTCGGCCGAGAGATCACGCTCTTTTCGGTCTGGTTCGAATTGCGCTGGGGCATCGTGACCTGCGTCATGCTGACGATCGCCCTGATCACGGTGATCTTCTACTATCATCCGTCGACGACGAGCGCGACGGTCTTCTTCCGGACGGTGCCGATCATCCCGGAGGTCAATGGCCGCGTCGCCGTGGTGCATGTCGGGGTCAGCCAGGCGGTCGCGAAGGGCGATCTGCTCTTCTCGCTCGACAACAAGACCCAGGCCGCGGCCGCCGAGACGGCGCGCCGCAAGATCGCCGAGGCGGATGCCGCTCTCGTGGTCGCGAAGGCGGACATCCTCGCCGATGAGGGCAAGATCCAGGAAGCGAAGAGCTCCCTGCAACAGGCCCTCGACGAGTTGCGGACCAAGACAGAATTGCAGCGGCGCAATGACGCCGTGGTCGCCGCTCGCGAAATCGAACGGCTCGAGAACCTCGTGGCGGGACGCGAGGCCGCGCTGCTGTCGGTGACGGCCGCAAGGGATGCCGAGCAGACCAGGATCGCGACGCTGCTTCCCGCCCAGCGTTCCAGCGCCGAGGCCGCCCTTGCGCAGGCCGAGGCCGAATTGCAGAAGACGGTGGTGCGGGCGGGGTTTGCCGGGCGGGTGGAGCAATTCACGCTGCGGGTCGGCGATATCGTCAACCCGTTCATGCGCCCCGCAGGGATCATCATCCCGGAAGAGGCTGGACGGGGGCGGCTCGTGGCCGGGTTCAACCAGATCGAGGCGCAGGTGATGAAGGTCGGCATGGTCGCCGAGGTCGCCTGCATCTCCAAGCCGTGGACTGTCATCCCGATGGTGGTGACGGGCGTGCAGGACTTCATCGCCGCGGGTCAGGTCCGGAGCGGCGAGCAACTCATCGATGCGCAGCAGGTGGTCCGGCCCGGCTCCATCCTCACCACGCTGGAGCCGCTCCATCAGGGTGGGCTTGACGGCGTGACGCCTGGCAGCAGCTGCATCGCCAACGCCTATACCAGCAATCACGATATCATCGCCGCGAAGGAAACCGGGACGATGCGCCGCATCGCGCTGCACGCCGTCGATGCGACCGGGGTGGTCCATGCCATCCTGCTGCGCATCCAGGCGCTGGTTCTGCCGGTCCAGTCTCTCGTCTTCGGCGGGCACTGAGGGCGAGAGGGGGCCGGCGCGCGCAGCGCGGCACCGCTTCGAGGCGTTATTCCTCGGAGCGGCCGGCGGAGACGCGGTTGCGCTCGTAGCGCTTCTTCAGCGGGAACGGCGGCAACCAGGATTCGCGGCGGATCGTCCAGAGCTCATAGGTCGGCACCAGCTGGTCCGGCGCATCCAGCGAGCCGAGGTTGATCTCGACCTCGTCGCCGCTGCGTCCGAAGACCGTAGAGCCGCAGCGGGGGCAAAAGAAGCGCCCGTCGTAGTCGCGGGCTTCCCCCTCGATCGTCACCGCGTCTTGCGGGAAGATCGCCGAGGCGTGGAAGAGGGCGCCGTGATGCTTGCGACAGTCCAGGCAATGGCAGATGCCGACGCGATAGGGACGTCCTGACGCGGCAATACAAAGATTGCCGCACCGGCATCCGCCCGTGAAACGATCCATGCTGTGCCTCCTCCAGTTAGGGCGCCGTCACGGGCGAAAGCGTATCGCCAAAATGACGGCGCGTTCATGCAAAAAGGCCCCGCGCCTGGTGACGCGGGGCCTTTCTAAAAGGCGGGGCGAGTATGTTCGCTCAATCGTCGCGGAAGACGCGCTCGTTGCGCTCGTGGCGTTCCTGCGCTTCCAGCGAAAGGGTCGCGATCGGGCGGGCCTCCAGCCGCTTCAGCGAGATCGGCTCGCCGGTCTCCTCGCAATAGCCGTAGGAGCCGTCATCGATGCGGGCGACCGCCGCGTCGATCTTGGCGATCAGCTTGCGCTGCCGGTCGCGGGCGCGAAGCTCGATGGCGCGATCGGTTTCGGAGGAGGCCCGGTCAGCGATGTCCGGGTGATTCTCGCTCTCCTTCTGCAGGGTGACCAGGGTCTCCTTGGCCTCCCGCAGGATCTCGTCCTTCCAGGCGAGGAGCTTGCCGCGGAAATACTCGCGTTGACGGTCGTTCATGAACGGCTCGTCATCGCTCGGTTTGTAATCCGCCTCGAGGATGATCTGCTTCGACATGGGCGCGCTCTCTCGTTTGTCGGTTCACGCACCCATCGGCTGTGCCGCGGGAGGGGAGCCGATTTGGCGCCCTTATAGCGATCCGTTTCAATTGGAACAATCGCTTCCGACAGGGCTTCAACGGCTTCGTGAAAAGATGGGCCTCAGCGTCGATTTCCGACGGTTTCAAGCGGTTTCGGCGTCAATCCAGCTTGCGGATGGCCTCGGCGATGTCCGCTTCGACCAATCGGGCGATCGGCTGGCGATAGTGACTATGGTCGAAGAAGAGGCTGGAATCGCGCAATTCAGGCCTGTCGACCCTCCAGTCGACCAGTGCAGTGCGCGGGCGTCGGGCCGCCAGATCGGCGAAGGCCTTGCGGCAGGCAGCGTCGGCTGAGGCATCGCGCGTGCCAGGCTTGGACAGGGCGGTGACATAGACCGGCGGGCGCAGGAGAATCAGCGCCGTCTCGGGCGACGCCTTCATCAGCTCTTCAAGTCCCGTTGCCGCCGGGAAGGGGCCGTCGACATTGCCGCCGCCGGCCTCGATCGGCTTTTCCAGCCGGGCGATGATCTCGGGATTGGTGCCGTAACCCTGCAGGCCATAGCTCGATTCGTAGTCCCAATAACCGTCCGGACGGGCGCGCTCGGCCTTGCGCGAGGTCAGGTAGCTGACGCGGCGGGGCAATTCCTCGATCAGGTCGAAGCGCATCAGCCCGCCGACATAATCGGAGAGGTTGCGGCTCAGAAGCCAGAAGGGGAAGGGCTTTTCGTTGGGCAGGGCCGGGTTCGCCGTGCACCAGTAATTGTCGATGCCGACCACGATCGCCTTCGGCGGCGTTTTCCGGTGATGGCGCAGGAACCAGTCGATCGTCGCGAAGACCTCCCGCGGCTGCGTCGCGGGCGCGATCAGCGAGACGAAGGGGATTCCGGTCTTCGCGCGCAACTCCTCGGGAGAGATCAACTGGACATGCGAATTGCCGAAGATCGCGCCGGTGAAGTTTTGATCGCGGCCGCGGCTGGCCAGCGCCGTGCGCGGCCCCTGCGGACGCACGCCCTCCTTGAGCTTCAGCGGCGAACGGCCGGAATCATAGGGATCGATCAGGAAGGCGGCCGTCAGAAAGGCGACCGCGATCAGCGCCGCCGCCCCCAGGAAGGCGCCGGTGAAGCCCGTCCACTTCGCCGCCCGAGCGGCCTGCTCAGAACTGGAAGTAGATGAACTCATAATTGGCGTCTTCGCCGATCTTCAGCAGGATGATGACGAACAGGAGCCCGCACAGGATCGCGAGCCAGCGGGCCGGCGGCAATTTGTGGACGAGGTTCCAGGCGGTGGGGCCGGTGATGGCGAAGGCGGCGGCCGGCAGCAGGGCGCGCCATTTGAAACCGGTGCCGATGGGGCCGAAGCCGAAGAGGCCCTTGTAGATCGCGAGCGCGGCCTGGAAATTCGTCGCCCGGAAGAGCACCCAGCACAGCGCCACGAACAGGAAGGTCAGGAGCCAGCCGAGCGCCGCTGGCATCGGCAGGTTGGCCCGTCGCCAGAACAGCGCGAGGATCAGCGCCAGCCCGTGCGCCATGCCCCAGGCGACGAAGGTGAGGCCAGCGCCGTGCCAGAGGCCGCCCAGCGCCATGGTCGCGAACAGAGCCCAGATCTGCGTCGGCAGGCCGGACCGGGAGCCGCCGAGCGGGATGTAGAGATAGTCGCGCAGGAAGCGCGATAGCGTCATGTGCCAGCGGCGCCAGAAGTCCTGGATCGAGAGCGAGCGATAGGGCGCCTCGAAGTTCTGCGGCAGCACGACGCCGAAGAGCAAAGCAAGGCCCAGCGCCATGTCGGTGTAGCCGGAGAAGTCGAAATAGATCTGGAAGGTGAAGGCGAGCGTCGCCTGCCAGGCTTCCGCCATGCTGATGACCTTGCCGGCCGCAGCCGCCGCGAAGACCGGATTGGCATATTCGGCGAGGGGATCGCCGATCAGCACCTTCTTCGCGAGACCGAATGTCAGCAGCATCAGGCCGCGCGCGATCCGCTCGGCCGCATCCGGGCGCTGATAGGGCCGCTCGTCGAGCTGATGCATGATCTCGCGCCAGCGCACCAGCGGGCCGGCGAGTACCTGCGGGAAGAAGGCGATGTAGAGCGCGTAGCGGACGAGATCGTAGCGCGGGGCCTGCCCGCGCCGCAGATCGGTCAGGTACATGATGTGATGGAAGGTGAAGAAGGAGATGCCGAGCGGCAGCGCGATGTCGAATTTCGGCGCCGGCAATCCGGGAATCATTCCAGCGAGATCGGCGAAGAAGTTGAAGTACTTGAAGACCGCAAGGACGGCGAGGTTCAGGATGATCGCGAGCGTGATCAGCGCTCCCGACTTCGTCTTCTGGAAGGCTTCGGCGATCAGCCAGTTCAGCGCGATCGAGAGCGCCAGCAGCGGCAGGAAGCGCCAGTCCCAGTAGCCGTAGAAGGCGAAGGACAGCACCACCAGAACCGGCAGCCGCCAGCTCGGCGCAAAGCGCTCCGCCGCCCAGTGGAGGGCGAGCGCCAGAGGCAGGAAGGCAAGCAGGAAGACGAAGGAGTTGAAGAGCATCGGGCGGGGAGCGGATCAAAGGATGGCTGCCGCCTTAGACCATAATCGGCGGCGAGTCATGTCGCGGGTGGCCCTAAGCGAGCGGGCGCGCGCTTGGGCTTGTCGGAGGCGCTGCTCCCGTCATGCTCGCCCTTGTGGCGAGCATCCCCGTCTTGAACACGAGCTTCGACCAGCGAAGACGTGGATGGTCGGCATAAGCCCGACCATGACGGGCCGGGTTTCTTGATATCCGAGATTTCAATCAATCGATTGATTGAAATTTTGGATGATGTTATGAGGGCGGCATGAAAGTCATTTCCGACAAGGATGCGGGAACGCGCGAGGCGCTGATCCGGGCCGGGCTCGACCTGTTCGGTCGGCACGGGTTCGAGGCGAGTTCGATCCGCCAGATCGCCCGGGTGGCGGGCGTCAACAGCGCCGGCATCGCCTATCATTTCGGCGGCAAGGACGGGCTGCGCCAGGCTTGCGCCGAGGCGGTCGTGGCGACGATGAAGCAGCGGGTCTTCGGCGCCGCCGCTGCCATGCCGCCGCTGGATGGGCTCGCATCGGAAGCGGCAGTGGAGCTGCTGCTCGGCATCATCGGGCGTGTCACGGCCTTCGCGACACAGGCAGCGGAAAGCGAGACGATCGCGCGCTTCGTCCTGCGCGAGATGACGGAGCCGACCACGGCCTTCGAGACGCTCTACGAGGGGCTGGTCGGCCCGGTCCATGGCCAGCTCTGTCGACTTTGGGCGGTCGCGACCGGCATGGAGCCAGAGGCACAGGACACCAGGCTCGCGGTCTTCGCGACGATCGGGCAGGTGCTCTATTTCCGGCTCGCGCGCCCCGCCGTGATGCGGCGGATGGGCTGGAGCTCGATCGATGCGGCTGAGAGCGAGGCGATCGCGGATGTTATCCGCGCCAATGTCCGCGCGAGCATCGCCGGCATGCGGGAGAACAGGTCATGATCCTCGGCTTCCTCTGCTCCTTCGCGCTGATCGCCGGCAGCTTTTCCGCCTGCGGCGGCGATACCGTCCGGATCGCCGGCTATGTCGAGGGCAAATATGTCCGGCTCGGCCCGATCGACACGGCCCGGATCGAGCATATCGACATCCGCAGGGGCGACCGTGTCGAAGTCGGCAAGGTCGTCGCCGGGCTTGAAACGACGGATGCCGAAAATGCCGTCCGTGAGAGCGAGGCGCGATTGGTGCAGGCGCAGGCGCAGCTCGACAATCTGCGCATCGGCCGGCGGCCGGAAGAGATCGCGGTGATCGAGGCCAATCTCGCCTCGGCCAAGGCGCAGCAGCGCGAGGCCGAGCGGGCCCTGGAGCGCCGGCAGGACCTGCTGCGGCGCGGTGTCTCGACCCAGGCTGATTTCGACCAGGCGGAGACGGCGCGCGATGTCGCGGCCGCGAGCGTCCGCCAGAATGCCGCCAATCTCGCTGTCGCGCGCCTGCCGGCACGTCCTGACGAGATCAAGGCGAGCGAGAACGCGGTCGAGCAGGCCAAGGCCGCTCTGGCGCAGGCGCGCTGGCGGTTGTCGCAGCGCCAGCTGGTCGCGCCCTCGGCCGGGCGGATCAGCGACGTGCTGCGCCGGGTCGGCGAACTCGCCGGACCGAGCGCGCCGGTGCTGCTGATTCTGCCGGATGGTGCCGCCAAGCTGATGCTCTACGTGCCGGAGATCAGGATCTCGGGCGTAACAACCGGCATGAAGCTCGATGTCCGCTGTGATGGCTGCGCGCCCGGGCTGACCGCAACCGTGACCTATGTCTCGCCGGAGCCGGAATTCACGCCGCCGGTGATCTATTCGGCGCAGACGCGCCAGAAGCTGGTCTATCTGGTCGAGGCGCGGCCGGATGGCGGGCCGCAATCGGCCTTGCAGCCCGGCCAGATCGTCGACGTGACGCTCAGGGGGCAGCGGTGAGCGCGCCGCTCGCCATCGATGTGCGGGGCATGACCAAGCGCTTCGGCAAGCGCACGGTGGTCGATGATGTCGATCTCGCGGTCGCGACGGGCGAGATCGTCGGCTTCCTCGGGCCCAACGGCTCGGGCAAGACCACGACGATCCGGATGATCTGCGGTTTGCTCAAGCCCGATGCCGGGGAGGGCACCGTGCTCGGGCTCGATGTCCGCACGCAGAGCGCCGGGATCAAGCGTCAGGTCGGCTACATGACGCAGCGCTTCTCCTTCTACGAAGACCTGACCATCGCCGAGAACCTGACCTTCGTGGCCAGGCTCTACGAGCTCGATCCCGTAGACGAGGCGGTGGCCCGGACGTTGGACGGGCTCAGCCTGACCTCGCGCAAGGACCAGCTCGCCGGCACGCTCTCGGGCGGCTGGAAGCAGCGGCTGGCGCTGGCCGCCTGCATCATGCATCAGCCGAAGCTGCTGCTGCTCGACGAGCCGACGGCCGGCGTCGATCCGAAGGCGCGACGCGAGTTCTGGGACGAGATCCATCGCCTCGCCGGGGACGGGCTGACCGTGCTGGTCTCGACCCATTACATGGACGAGGCCGAACGCTGCCACCGCATCGGCTACATCGCCTATGGCCGCATGCTGGCGACGGGGACGGTCGAGGAGGTCGTGAAGGGCTCGGGCCTCGTCACCTTCGTCGTCCATGGCGCGCTGAAGCCTGCCCAGATCCGGGCGCTGGAGGCAGCGGATGGCGTCGAGCAGGTCGCGCCCTTCGGGGCGACGCTGCATGTCGTAGGCACCGGCCGAGGCAAGTTGGAGGCGGCGCTGGAGCCAGTCCGGCGCGAGGCCGGCATCAAGGTCGAGCCCGGCGAGACCAGCCTCGAGGACGTCTTCATCAAATTCATGACCGGCGCGCAGGAGCGGGCGGCATGATCGGCCTGTTCTCGCCCCGCCGGCTCGGCGCGATGCTGGCCAAGGAGTTCGTGCAGATGCGGCGCGACCGCATCACCTTCGCGATGATGCTGGCGGTGCCGATCGTCCAGCTCCTGCTCTTCGGCTACGCCATCAACAACGATCCGCGCGGCTTACCGGCGGCGATCCTGGCGCTCGGGCAGGATCGCTATACGCGCGCCGTGGTCTCGGCATTGGAGGTCTCGAACTATTACCGCTTCGGCGAGCGGCCGCAGAGCGCCGCCGAGGCCGAGAGCCTGATGGCCAAGGGCGAGATCTCCTTCCTCGTCACCATCCCAAGCGATTTCGGCGCCCGCGTCGAGCGGGCGGACAAGCCGCGCATCCTGGTCGAGGCCGATGCGACCGATCCGGCGGCGGCGAGCGGGGCCGTCTCGGCGCTCGGCACCATCGCGAGCAGGGCGTTGCTGCGGGCACAGGGGCGCGAGCCGGTGACCGATCCGGCCGGTGGCGGAGGCGATACCCTCTCCTTCATCGTGCACCGGCGCTACAACCCGGAGAACATCACCCAGTACAACATCGTGCCGGGGCTCCTCGGCGTCATCCTGCAGATGACCATGGTGATGATGACGGCGATGGCGCTGACCCGCGAGATCGAGCGCGGCACCATGGAGAACCTGCTCGCGATGCCGGCGACGGCGGGCGAGATCATGCTCGGCAAGGTGCTGCCCTATCTTGCCGTCGGTGCCGTGCAGGTGGTGATCGTGCTGGGGTCGGCGAAGCTGCTTTTCGCCGTGCCCTTCCTCGGTGGTCTCGGGCTTCTGCTCACCTGCGTGCTGATCTTCGTGCTGGCGCTGGTCCTGCTCGGCTACACCATCTCGACGGTGGCGCGCACGCAGCTCCAGGCGATGCAGCTCACCTTCTTCTTCTTCCTGCCCTCGCTGATGCTGTCGGGCTTCATGTTCCCTTTCGCCGGCATGCCGGGCTGGGCGCAGACCTTGGGCGAACTGTTCCCGCTGACGCATTTCCTGCGGATCATCCGGGCGATCATGCTGAAGGGCGCGGACTTAAGCGATATCGGCGACGAGGTATTCTATCTCAGTCTCTTCGTGCCGGTTTACGCCGGGCTCGCGCTGATGCGGTTCAGGAGCACGCTGGATTAGCGATCGCACCGACGCAAGGCCGGGCAGTTTATTTGCTCTATCCCTTTGAATGCAGAAGCGTGCCGTCCCGATTGCCGCGCGGGCAAAGGGCAGCGCTTATCCTGATCGCGAGGGATACGGCAAGGAGCGCCATGGCCGGCCAATAGGTGGCGTCCAGCACCGCTCGTTTGCCGAAGGCGACGACGAAGGACACGAAAATGTACCAGATGCCGATCCGGTGCAGCGTCTGCCATGCGCGCCAGCCCATGCGCTTTGGGGCGGCGTCGAAAGAGGTGAGAGCAAGAGCGGCGATGAAGAGATAGGCGAGTGATCCACTCGCGATGGTTGCGGTGTTGGTGAGCGAGCGGAAAAGCGCGGGGTCGGTGGCGGCGAACAACAAGATGGCCGCGAGATGCACGAAATGAGACAGGGCGAATGAAAGACCCAGTTGTCGCCGGCGCGCCAGTAGCGCGGTCGTCCAGGGTGCCGGGACGAGCCGCGCCAGCGCCGAGGCCGTGAAAGCGGTCAGAAACAGCAGCAGGGAGAGACGGGCCGTCCAGCGAATGATCATGCGCAGCCCGGCGACCATATCCGGGGCAAGAGCGGCGGCAGCGCAAATCAGGGCGGCAAGGATTGCGGCTGCGGCAGCGACGATGCGCCACCCCTTCAGTGCGAGCATGTGATCCTCCAATGTAATCGCTGATTACATTTGCATATGCGTGCTCTTGATGTAATCGGTGATTACAGGATCGTGATCGCAGCGAGGCTTATCGGATGTCGCGGGAGACGGAGCGGCCGCGAGCAGCGCGGGGCCGCTATCATCACGGCAATCTGGTGGAAGCGCTGATCGCGGCTGCGGTCGAACTGATCGAGCTGGAGGGTGTCGAGAGGCTTTCGGTTCGCGAAGTCGCGAAGCGGGCGGGGGTTTCTCCGGGGGCACCTTTCCGGCATTTCAGCAGCAAGACCGCGCTGCTGACGGCGGTGGCCGAGCAGGCCGTCGACCGGCTTGTCGGCTCTATCGATGAGGCAATGGCCTCGGCTCGCGATGCCGAGCCGTTGCAGCAGCTATCCGCAATGGGCAGGGGATATTTCGCCTGGGTGCGGGCCAATCCGACGCATTTTCAGATCGTCAGCTCCCGGTCTCTGATCGATTTCGGCGGGTCGGCCCATCTTGTCGAGGCCAATGCGGGACTGCGCGCCCGGATGGCCGCGCTCCTTCGAGAAGCCAGGGCGCGCGGGCACCTCCGGACCGATAACATCGACGACATGGTCCTGTCGTCGCGCGCCTTCGTCTATGGCTTGGCGCGCATGTTCGTCGACGGGCATTTCCCGGAATGGGAGACCCGCCGCGAAGCCGCGGAAGCGATGGAACGCAGCCTCGATCTCTTCATCTCGGGGTTGCGGCGCGGCGAGTAGGATCGCTCCGCGCCCTCGCTTCGCCTTACAGCGGGATGTTGTCGTGCTTGCGCCAGGGGCGTTCGACGCTCTTGGTGCGGAGCATGGCAAGCGCCCGGGCGATGCGGCGCCGCGTCGAGTGCGGCATGATGACTTCGTCGATATAGCCACGCTCGGCCGCGACGAAGGGGGACATGAAGCGGTCCTCGTATTCCTTGGTCTGGCGCGCGATCGTCTCGGCGTCGCCGCCGCGGAAGATGATCTCGACCGCGCCCTTGGCGCCCATCACCGCGATCTGCGCCGTCGGCCAGGCATAGTTGACGTCGGCGCCGATATGCTTGGAGGCCATCACGTCATAGGCGCCGCCGAAGGCCTTGCGCGTGATGATCGTGACCAGCGGCACGGTGCATTCGCTATAGGCGAAGAGCAGCTTGGCGCCATGCTTGATCAGGCCGCCATATTCCTGCGCGGTGCCGGGCAGGAAACCGGGAACGTCGACCAGCGAGACGATCGGGATCTCGAAGGCGTCGCAATAGCGCACGAAGCGGGCGGCCTTGCGCGAGGCGTCGGAGTCGAGCACGCCGGCCAGCACCATCGGCTGGTTGGCGACGATGCCGATGGTGCGGCCCTCGATGCGGCCGAAGCCGGTGACGATATTGCCGGCGTAAGCCTGCTGGATCTCGAAGAAGTCGCCCTCGTCGACGGTCTTCAGGATCAGCTCCTTGATATCGTAGGGCTTGTTCGGGTTGTCGGGGACGAGCGTATCGAGGCTCATGTCGACGCGGTCGGGCACGTCGAAGCTTGGCCATTCCGGCACGCCGGCCGTGTTGTTCGCCGGGAGGAAGTCGAGCAGGCGGCGCACCTGCAGGAGCGCCTCGACATCGTTCTCGAAGGAACCGTCGGCAACCGAGGACTTGGAGGTATGGACCTTGGCGCCGCCGAGCTCCTCGGAGGTCACGGTCTCGTTGGTGACGGTCTTCACCACCTCCGGGCCGGTGACGAACATGTAGGAGGTGTCGCGGACCATGAAGATGAAATCGGTCATCGCTGGGGAATAGACGTCGCCGCCGGCGCAGGGACCCATGATCACCGAGATCTGCGGGATGACGCCCGAGGCCTGGACGTTCCGCTTGAAGACCTCGCCATAGCCGCCGAGCGCCGCGACGCCCTCCTGGATGCGGGCGCCGCCGGCATCGAACAGGCCGACGATCGGCGCGCGCATCTTCAGCGCCATGTCCTGGATCTTGATGATCTTCTGAGCATGGGTCTCGGAAAGCGAGCCGCCGAAGACGGTGAAGTCCTTGGAGAAGACGAAGACGGTGCGGCCATTGACCGTGCCCCAGCCGGTGACGACGCCGTCACCGGGGATCTTCTCGGCCTTGTCCATGCCGAAATCGACGGCGCGGTGCTGCACGAACATGTCGAACTCCTCGAAGGAGTCCTTGTCGAGCAGGAGCTCGATGCGCTCGCGGGCGGTGAGCTTGCCGCGCTTGTGCTGCGCCTCGATGCGGCGCTCGCCGCCGCCCTTGCGGGCGCCCTCGCGGCGGGTTTCGAGCTGTTCGAGGATGTCCTTCATGGCGGCAGGCTCCCGGCCGGAAATCACGTCTCGAAAGCCGGCTTAAGCGGCAGGGGGCTGCGAGTCTATTGCGACGTTTGCCGAAGTCGGAACCGCAATCATGCGGAGGGCGGGTGATCAGCGATTTCGCGCCACCTTTGCCATTCCGGGTTCTTCGCTGCGCGAAGCCCCGGAATGACAACGGTTGAGCGAAGCCGATGCAATCAACTCCTCCCGCTGCCTACCCCTTCAGGAGCAGGAGCACCGCAGCCTCGAACTCGCGGCGGCGGATGACGCGGCGCTCGGCCGCCTCCTCGTCCTGGCCCCAGATGCCGATCTGGTAGTCCTCGTCGAGATGGGCTGCGTCCCAGGCGGCGCCGGGATCGATCAACCCGTTCGCCAGCGCCAGCGTCAGGATGGCCGAGCCGGTCAGCGTCATGACGTTATGGGCGCCGGCGAGAGCGAGCGGGGCGGGGATTTTCGCGACATGCCGGGTGACGGCGGCGAGCGTCTCCTCCGGCTGCTCGGCGAAGACGATGCCTTCCGCCAGCAGGAAGCGCGCGCCGATCAACGCCTCGATATCGCCGAGGATCGGCTGCCAGACCTGGTTCTGCCGCTCGACAAGCGGCTCGGGCTCGCCGGCGCGGTAGCAGAGCGCATCGGAGCCGGCATAGCGGACGATCTCGGCGCGCACGGCCTCCTGCTGATCCTCGACGCCGTCGAGCGCCGAGTTGACGAGCCGGGTCAGCGGCATCCGGGCGGGGTCGATACGTTCGCCTTGCGCCTGCCATTCGACGGCGAGAGCTTCTGCTACGGGGCGGGAGGTCACCGCGAGCTGTCTGCGGGCCGGGGTCCGCGCCGTCTTGCCGTCGAGGGCGACATGAAAGAGGCCGTCCCGCTCGATGACGCTGGCTTCCTTGTAGAAGCGGGCGGGAAGCGGGTTGCGCATCGCCTGCTGGGCGGCGGCGACGGGGTCGGGCTGGCGTGAGCCTGGGGAGCCGAAGCGGGCGAGAAAATCATCGGTGGACATGGCCCCGCCATAGCGCATTCGCGCCCGGCGCGAAACGGGAGGCTCAGGCGGCGCGGATCCGGCCGAGGAACTGGGCGACCTCCGTGTCGAGATGCACGGATTGGCGCGAGAGATTGTCGGCGGATTCGGCGACATGGCTCGCGGCCTCGTCGGTTTCCGCAGCGATGCGGCTGACGATGTCGATATGTCCGGCGGCGAAGACGGTTTCGTCTGCGGCGCGCCGGATGATCTGGGCGATGTTGGCGGCGGCGGCGTTCTGCTGCTCGACCACGGTCGCGACATTGCCGGAGAGCCGGTTGAGCGAGCAGACCGTCGTGTTCATGGCATCGATCGCGCCGATCGCCTCGGAGCTGGAGTCGCGGATGGCGCCGATCTGGCTCTGGATCTCCTCGGTCGCGCGCCAGGTCTGGTTGGCGAGCGACTTGATCTCCTGGGCGACGATGGTGAAGCCGCCGCCGGACTGGCCGAGGCGTGCGGCCTCGATCGAGGCGTTCAGCGCCAGCAGGTTGGTGTGCTTGGCGATGGTCGAGATCGCGTCGGTGATGTCTCCGATCTGACCGGCCTTGCGCGACAATTCGCCGACGGTGTCGAGAACGGCGCGGGCCTGCCGCGTCGTCTCGCCGACGACCCGCGTGGTTTCCGCGACCTGGCGGTCGACCTCGGCGAAGGACTGCGCCAGCTCCGTCGTGCCTTGCGTGACGGCAACGACATTGGAGGACGTCTGGCGGGAGGATTGCGAGGCTGCGCTGGAACGCTCGGACACCTCGACCGCGCCCATCTTCATCTGCTGCGAGGCGACGCGCAGGGATTGCACGGAGGCGATGACGTCGCGGGCGATACCGGCGATCTCGCGCTCGAAATCATCGGCGACGGCACGCAGGACCTGGCGGCGGACGAGGGCTCCTCTTTCCATGGTTTCGGCGAGGTCGCGCCGCGCCTCGTCGGCGGCCGCGCGGGCGGCATCGGCCTCGTGGCGTTCGCGTTCCGAGACTTCGAGCGATTGGCGCAGCGACCAGACCAGCCAGCTCAGCGCGATCGACTGAACGGCCACGATCAGGCCGTGCAGCAGCACCCGGTCGATCCGGTTGCCGTTGAGAAAGACGGCGTCCGGCATGATCAGGCTGAAGGCGAGATGATGCAGGACGATGGCGATGGTCGCCGGGATGAAGATGCGCCAGTCCAGCCAGCCGGTGAGCACCGCCAGCATGGCGAAGAAATACATGTGCATGTCGGACTGGTAGGGATGTCCGGCGAAGGCATAGACCAGCAGCATGACCTGGCCCATGGTCACGATGCTGGAAACCTCGCGGGTCACCCAGCCGGTGCGGTCGATGCGCCAGATCATTGTTCCGAGCGCGGCCAGCGCGATGCCTGTCAGCCCGAGCGCGGGGCTGTGCAGCAGAGAGGCGGCTGGTGTCCCGACCGCCAGCACCCCGGCATTCGCCCAGAGGATCGCGATCAGGAAATGGGAGAAGCGCTCACGAAAACGTGTGACGGCGTTCATCGGTCACTTCCTGCGGGGTTCCCGGTGCAAAGCCGGGCGAAGGCCGCGTCGATGACGAGCCAGGCTCCTGCGTCGTAGAGGGATGAGACGAAGCCAGCGCGCTCGCCCATGGTGAAGGCGATGGAGGAGGCGGAATCGATCTGGATGAGGCTGCCGTTCGCGCTGGAAACGGCTTGCGCGATATCGGCTGATGCGGTTCCCGCCGGAAAAAGGGCTGCGATCGGCCGGCTTGGCACGGGCCAGGCTGCAATCAGGAGCGCGGCAATCGCCATCGCGATACCGCAGATCAGGCCGAAGCCGATCTCGCGCATGAGCCCCCCCCACCGGTTGTCCGATCATCAGACGGAAACCTAGACGGTAGGTTACGGAAGGCAGGCTTTATGCTTGGTAAATTGTTGCTCTAACGTTGCGGAATGCGCCTAATCCCGGTTCAGGATTTGAAGCGATCCTGCCAGGCGGGCTTGGAGCCGGGGAAGGGCAGGGCCGTGGCGGCATGGACGCCGCGGGCCACGGCGCGGGCCAGCACGTCTGCGGCGGCGGAGCAAAGTTCGGTCAGCGCGAAGGCATCCGAGGGTGCGCCGCTATAGCCGGTCGCTGCCGCGAAGACGATGTCGCCGTCGAGCGGGGCGTGGGCGGGGCGCAAGGCGCGGGCGAGGCCGTCATGCGCGGCGAGCGCGAGGCGGCGGGCCTGAGGTTTGGTCAGCACGGCATCGGTCGCGACGAGGGCGATCGTGGTGTTTTGGCCGGTGCCGCCCTTGAAGCGCAGAGCGGTGTCGTGGGGGGTGATCGTCGCGGGCCAGCCGAGGGCGCCGAACTCTCCATCGCGCTCATAGGGCGCCGACCAGAAATGCGGGCCATCGCCGATCGTGGCGCTGCCGACGGCATTGACCGCGACGAGCGCGCCGACGATCTGTCCCGTCGCGGCGCGGGCGCTGGCCGAGCCGAGGCCGCCTTTCAAGGTCGCCGTGGTCGCGCCGAAACCTGCGCCGGCGGTGCCGAGCGCGAAATGGGCGGAAGCCGCAGCGGCAGCCTCGGCGCCCAGGCGCGCATAGGGTGTCTCGGTTTCACCGCGGGCCCAGGGCTTCTCGCCACCATTCATCAGGTCGAACAGGATCGCCTGCGGGACGATCGGCACGCGGAATGCGCCGACCGGAAAGCCGCGCCCTTCCTGTGCCAGCCAGCGCATCACGCCGTCGGCGGCGCCGAGCCCCCAGGCCGAGCCGCCGGAGAGCACGATGGCGTCGACATGCTCGACGGTCATCTCCGGAGCGAGCAGAGCCGTGTCGCGGGTGCCGGGCGCACCGCCGAGCACAGCGGTCGAGGCGATGGTCGGGCGTTCGAAGATCGCGGCGGTGACGCCGGTCGCTGCCGCGGCGTCATGCGCCTGGCCAACGAGCAGGCCGCGGACATCGGTGATGAGATTCTTCATGGAGGAACCCGATGGCGAACCGAATCGCGCCGAAGGCGTTGTCGCTACATTACGATCTTTTCATGCGCTGGCCATTGCCGGGTCAGACCGACGAGATCAGGCTGATGCCATCGCCAATCGGCTTCGAGACCCGCTGCGCGACGCTTCGACTGGACTGCTCCAAGGGAGATTGCCCGTGAAACCCATTGCCCTCATCGCCGCATCGTCGATCGCGATGCTCGCCGGCAGCTTCGCTCTGGCGCAGCCGCAGCCGGTTCCGCCCGCAGGTGGAGACCAGAAGCAGGAACGCACCGAAAGTCGCGAACAGCGCCGCGACGAGTGGCGCGAACGCCGGGCCGAGCGCGCCAAGGCCAGGCTCGACGAGCGCCTCGCGAAGGTGCGCGCCGATCTCAAGCTGAGGCCCGAGCAGACGGCCCTGTTCGACAAGGTCGAGGGCCTTATCAAGCAGCGCAGCGCCGACCGTGGCGCGCGCTGGAGCCAGATGCGCGAGCGACGCGAGAGGCTGCGCCATGCCGACCTGATGGAGCGCCTCGACGCCGCTGCCACCCAGCAGGGTGAGCGCGCGGCACGTTCCAAGGAACTCTCCGATGCGGTGCGCCCGCTCTGGACGACGCTCAGCGACGAGCAGAAGACGGTGCTGCGTCGCTCGGTACGCGAGGCGATGGCGGAAGGGCGCGAGCGCTTCCGCGAGATGCGTGGCGGGCGCGGCGGCTGGCATGATGACGACCGAGGCGAGCGCGGAGACCGCGGTGGGCGCAGGCAATGGCGCGACCGCGACGACCAGGACGACGAGTAAGGCCCGGCCTCAATCCGTTTTCAGAACCATGACTGAAAAGAGCCGCGTCCGGATCCGGGTGCGGCTCTTCGCATCTGGCTTGCGGGCGTCTGGCTTCAGGTGCCGACCGCGTCCGAGACGCATTTCTTGGTGAAGCTGTTCTTGGCGGCGCCGGCCAGCTTCCTGTCGGCGGCTTGCTTGTCGCAGGCGGCGCCGGCGTCCTTCTCGCATTTGGTCAGGAAGCTCGTCTTCGCCGCGCCTGCCAGTTTCTTGTCCGAGGCCTGAAGGTTGCAGCTTTGCGCCTGGGCGGCGCCCGCCATGCAGCAGACTGCGAGTGCGGTCAGCAGAAGTCTTTTCATGCGAATCTCCTCTCCGGGACGGTGACGCTACGCTACCGCGCGGCCGGGAGATACGGGAGAAGAGCAGCGCCGCCCCGCTTTCGACAAAATTATTAACGCGCTGAATTCATTGTGAATTCAGGTATTTACCATATCTATTCAGCTTGGATTCACGGCTCTCCATTTACGCTTTGTCAGTGATTGCGATGCGAAAGGTGAGCCATGAAGCAGACATGGTCATGCTGGGCGATGCGGGCCTTCATCGGTTCCGTCTTCATCGTCTGCCTGTTCGGGCCCTACGCGTTGTCGATCCTGATCGGCTGCATTGGCGTCGGCTGCTACTTCTTCCGGCATGAGGTCGGCTCGCATCTCTAGAGCATCGGCCCGAAAAGTGGCACGCGATTTTCGGGCAAATCCGATGCAAAATCAAAGAGATAGAGCATTGGACTGAATGCGATATTCAGTCCAATGCTCTAGGGATGCTCTGATCAGCCGCCACTTATCTCATCCGGCGCAGGTGACAGGTCTTCACCTTTCCGCCCCGTCCATCCGAGCGCCAGACGCAGCCGGGCTGGCTCGGCGTCCGATCATAGAGATGGATGACCGCCCTGCGCTTGCGGTCGAAGCTCTGGTTCGAGAAATCATGGCCTCCAACGCGGACATTGCGCCCGAACCGTACCTCGGCCTGCACCGTCGACATCGTCGTCAGGAGCGCCAGGAGGGCAAGCACTCCGAGCGCGTGCCCAGGCGGGCATCCACGGGCTTCATTGCCAGGATTCCGGGAGAGATGCGCGGTCGTCGCCTTCATCGGCATTGGTGAAGCTTAGGAAAGCCTGACAGACCGCTCAAGGGCTAGGCGGCTGCTCTCTGATCAGAGGGCTCGCTCGCAGCTGTATCTTTTGCGATGGGCGCGGCAGAAGCGTATGCTGAATTGCGCAGCCTCGAGCTGATATCATGGAGAGTTTGCCGTTTCCCAAGGGAGGGTGCCATGGGACGCAAGTTCATCGACTGCCGGGCATTTTCGAGTGAGATGAAGTGCTCGATCGCGATCAGCGCCGATACCGAAGACGAGCTTCTGGAGGTGGCGGTGCAGCATGCCGTCGCCGTGCACAGGCATCGGGATACGCCCGAGCTACGCGGCCAACTCAGGACCATCATCAAGGACGGCATGCCGTCCGAGAGAGCGCCCGAACGCGCTGCATGATCGAGCGATTGCCTGCGAGGCACGCAGCATCCCGGGATGGGTGCGTGCCCGAAGCAAGGGCAGAAAATGCGAAGGGGGAGGGCGAAATCTCGCCCTCCCCCAAATCGAAAGCCATGGGTATTGCTACCTGTGCCGAAAGGCTTAGCGCGAGTAGAACTCGATTTTGGCCATGGCTAACCCCATGAACGTATTGACACATAACAGCTTTTAGCTATGCGTGTGGGGTGAAGCGTGTGGGGTGGCGAAGATCGCGGGATACCTTGAGCAGCGCCGACAGGGCTTCTCTGCGGTCGTGGATGTGCCTGCTGCGGATCGTGCGATGGTCGGCAGCAAAAGGCTCAAGAAGGGGTTGGGAACGAGGGATAAGCACCTTGCCCAAGCCCGTCTCCCCAAGGCGCTCCTAGAGCTTCACTCGCGGATCGACGCGGCCCGCCGAGGGCACCCCAGCACGGACCCGAGGACGGCCGAGGCCATGGAGCTTCGAGAGCGTCTGCAAGAGGTGAGGGCAGGTGTTGGGGCGGTCTTTCAACCGCATGAGGTCTGGGACCCAGCTCGCGGGAAGTACGTCGTCATAGAAGCGGAGACCATCGAAGGTCTCCTCATCGACACCGTGCAGGCCCGCAGCGAAGCGATAGCCGAAGACGAGGGTGATAAGCGGGGCAACGCCTTTGCCGACTTGGCGCTCGGGCGCTCAACGCCGCTTAAGCACTATATGGAGACGTGGCTAGCGGAGCCGGGCAAGCGGGGAACGGTGCGGGCCGAGCGGACGAAGCTCGAATATCAAGGCATTGTTTCTGCCTTTGAGGATTGGCTGGCGAAGGGCGGGCATGTGGTCACCGTCGAAGCGGTCACCCGGAAGGTCGCTGGCGAGTACGTCAGCTCGCTCCATAAGGATGGCCTGTCAGCAGCCCGCATCCGGGACGTGTGCGCGGCGTTCTCAACCTATTGGGTTTGGCTGGAAAAGCGCGGATGCGTCCCCGAGTCCTTCAATCCGTGGAAGGGACAGGCTGTCGCCAAGGTGAAGAAGGTGACGGCGCTGTCGTCGGGGGAGGAACTGTCCGTCGTCAGATGATTTGAGACGGTTTTCGTTTCTCAGGAACGGAGGTTCTGGCTCATCTTGGTTTGAGGTTAGGCGGCCTTGGCGTGGTGCTGCAAGCGACGCTGCTGCAAGGTCTGGCGTTT
>Ga0209369_1000281_pt1 | contig 96660 bp, 89 predicted proteins | sample EBPBio142010_DNA_FD_185865 | JGI IMG/M metagenome (GOLD analysis project Ga0209369, IMG submission 185865) | Wastewater treatment Type I Accumulibacter community from EBPR Bioreactor in Madison, WI, USA - Reactor 1_10/4/2010_ DNA (SPAdes)... | ecosystem: Engineered > Bioreactor > EBPR >...
CCCCACCTTCTGGATCCCCGCGTTCGCGAGGATGACGGACTGAAGAGGAGATGGTCTCTCTTATACGAAATAGGAACTTAATATCCGGGATTGGTATTATTTAAAAAGATCAGGCGCGAAAGCTTTGTAACGGTAGTAAACCTTCCACACATAACGCTGCACCTGTTTGCCGTTGGGCACTTTGTATCCGGCGCGGCGAACAGCGCCCGGCCCGGCGTTATAAGCAGCTACGGCCAAAAGCGTGCTGTTGGGACGGCTTTTGTAATCGTTGAGATGGCCGCGCAGCAATTTGGCGGTGCCCATGACGTTTTCCGTCGGGTTCCAGGCGTTCTTGACACCGGCTTCCTTGAGGTTGAACGGCATTAACTGTCCCAGCCCCATCGCTCCCGATTTGCTCAGGCAATACACGTCGAAATCGCTTTCCACGGCAATGACGGCAGCGATAAAGCGCGGGTCCATGTTGTGCTTGAATCCGGCTCGCAGAATCGCAGTGGCGATCTCTTCAACGACATTGGATTTAAGTTTTTTATTATGCTGGCGCACGATGGCCGCATAGGCCGGAATCTGGTCTTGAATAGTCTGCTCGATGTCATCGGCGCTGGGAGGTTGCGCCACAGAGCGCGCTGACGATTTGACAGCCGGAGCACTGCTTTCGGGGGCTTGCGGCAAAGTTCCGATGATGTTGGTTGTCATCGGAACGCCATTGTTGAGATCGGCGGCTAAGAATTGTACCGTCTCATCGGGTTTGGGCAGCGGGGCGGGCGGCACGCCTTCGGTCAGGGCCAATAACAATAACCCACCGTCATCCTGCACCTGGGCCACTGCTCGCACCAGGGTTCCGGCCCGCAGGAACGGCGAAGAAGCCAGCGTCGGGGGAGCGGTAAGAATCGTCATCTCTTCGCCCACCTTGAACATGACGATACGCTGGGTATCGCGCGCCATGGTGCCGGTGACTTCACCTTGCATCTCCACCGCCTGGCCCTCAAACGCCGCCAGTTGAGAGCGCAGTTGGGTGATGGATGGCATCGGGGTCGCCCGATATTGCAGGCGCACCTGATCGTAGGCCGGATCTGCAATAGCCAGAGTGCTCCAGCTAAGGCCGAGCGCAGCGCATAAAAGGAAGCGCGGTAAAGGCAAAGACATCATTTTTCAGCTCCCATCGAAAGTCAACAACCAGTTTGCAAAGTATGAAGCATTTTTCAGCCGGTATCAAGAAATGGTCACTTCAACTCGCCGGGCCGCCGCGTATACCAAGCGTGAATCAGCCCGCCCTGGAAAAACTGGATCGGTGCCTCGAAACCGCCCGAAACGATAAGACTACTCACATCTTCTTGCGGTAGCACGGCCACATCGTGGCGATAGGCATTGCGGACGCGCTCAATCATTTCCGGAGTCACGTCGGCGGCAGCCATCATCTTCAGCCAAACTTCGAGAAGGCTTTGATAAGTAGGGGAATCAATGTCGTACGACAAATCCGAATTCACCAGATAACCGCCCGGTTGCAAACGCTCGGCAATGGCCCGGAAAAAGCCCGTGCGTTGCTGCCGATCTAATATAAATTGTGAGACCAGTAGCGCAGTGGCCCCATGGAAGGGTTGCGTTGCTTCAAAGGACTCAACATAGCCTTCGTGGAAAACGCAACGCGAGGCGATGCCGTGTTCCTCGGCTTTCTGGCGGCAAACTTCCAACATCGGCCCCGACGGCTCTACCACGGCGAAACTCCATTGCGGGTTGTTTTGAGCCAGATAGAGCAACTCTGCCCCCGTCCCTGCTCCTACGCAAAGAATGTGGGCATCTTCAGGCAAATCGGTGAATATCGCACTGATAAGCAAATGCAGGGCATCGCGAATTGGTGCGGTTTTCTGCCACTGTTTATCGTAAGATGCTGCGGTTTTTTGATCGAAAAATTTTTCTGGCTTTTGCTGGTTCGACAACGCATTCACCTCTTTCATTGATGGAGCAAGATAATACTGAAATCATCTTGCAGTTTTCCGTTATTTTGTTCTAATTGGATTGTTTTGAGCTTTGAAATGAGTTCTTGCGCCTTAAGGTCACGGCTTGTTTCAGCAATTTTCTCATGACCGACATATTTCCAAACACCATCGGACATGAGAATGAGTGATGAATTTTTAAGTTTGGCTTCAAAGCCAACGGGAATGGCCGCATTAGAACCTATGGGAGGATTTTTCCGCTGTTTTTCGGTGAGAATAATATGATTCGACTGATTAACCAAAAGGGTTGCACTATCTCCGCAGGATGCCCCATAAACTCTGTCTTTGAACACGCACACCGCAACAAGAGTGGTGAAACCGGCATTTTCGGCTTCCGCTACTTCACTATCTACTGAACAAATAATTTCCAACCATGTTTTTCGATTCAGAAGTTGCTTAATTGAACGCGTGGCGGCTAATTCCAAAGTTTTTTGGACTGCCATTTGTGCGGCAGCAGCACCGCCCAACTGCCCACCCTGCCCATCGGCCAACACACAAATGAAAGCGTTAGGGGCATCACTATGCGCCTGAACCGCGATGCAATCCTCGTTTTCGTGATTATAACCGGCTTCGGTGTAAGAAAAATGTAGCATTCGTTATGGTGGATGGCTATTCCGTCTGCGACGGCCATTCACGAAACACGACACATACCGTCGTTTTATCCAGCACCGCAAACTCCCGCGCACCCCACGGCCTGAGGGTGACGGCGCTGAGATTGGGATGCAGCAGATGCGGGGCACGCTCGGAGATTTCTTTGAAGATCGCATCAATGTGATCGGTCTCAATCGCAAGTTCAGGCCGGTCTTTCGCCGCGTATTCAGAACTTTCGACGATATAGGCCTTCGCCCCATCTCTTGCCACTACGGCGAGATCTTTATCTTGATGTAATATTTCAAAGCCCAAGCCCTCCACAAAGAGGTCGAGTCCGTCTTGTAACTGGTCGTAGAATACTTTAGGGATGAGATTCTTAAACATGTGAACTCCTTAGCATAGCCACCGTCTTTTGCTGGGACAGGACGATTTTAATATGAAAACACTTTTCCGCCTCCATCTCTTTTAGCAGTTTCAAGCTAAAGGAGAATAAAATGAGCCGTTCCTATCGACACACCCCTAAACGCGCGTACGACGGGTCCGACAGCGAAAAGGAATACAAAATCATCTGGCATCAGAAAATGCGTGCGGTTATGCGGCAGTACATGTATCGTGTTCGCATGAACGATGCTGATAGTTTTGTGCTGCCGCATGAACGCGAAGTCTTCAGTGATTGGGATTTCGGAAAGTCCCGGCGATGTTGGTTCGATCCGAAAGAAGAACCCAGGTGGATGCGTAAATAATAAAAGAGGGAGCTTCGCACCAAAGTGCGAAGCTCTCTCTCTTTATGCCACTTTTTCAGCCACAATCCGTAAACGACGGTAATCGGCGTACCAACTGCCGCCGGTGAAGAGAATATCGCGCAGCTTTTCTTGCGTGGCAATAATCACCGCCTCGTGTCGTTCCTGGGGTAATTGGGCCAGCACTGCGCTATTGAACTGCAACAGCCACTGGCGCAGGCCTTCTTCACCGTCTTCGAGTTTGGTGGGCCTATCGAATAGTTCTGCGCGACGCACCAATAACCCATGCCGCTCAAGCAATGCTGAATATTGCGCGATGGACGGATATACCCGCCCATGTTCCACTGCAACGCCTCCCACCTCCAGCGCCGCCGCTTCGAATGCTTTGGAAAGCAACTCGATATTGCCTTTGCCGCCGAATTCAACCACGAAGCGCCCACCGGTGCGCAACACGCTGCTCATACACAATACGGCCTCTTCCATGCGAGTGACCCAGTGTAGGGCGGCGTTGGAGAAAATCGCGTCAAATGGCGCGCTTTCTCCCAGGCTGTTCAGCGTAAAATCGGCCGCGTCGGCCACCACGAATTTTAAATCGGGGTAGGCTTCGCTGGCGACCTCGATCATTTCCGCCGAGCTATCCATACCAACGATTTGGCTGCTCGTTTCGGCAATTTGTGCGGTGAGGTGCCCAGTGCCGCAGCCGACATCGAGAATGCGCTCATCGGGCTGGGGATTGAGAAGTTCGAGAACGCCTTCGCCGTATTGAGTGACGAAAGCATGTTTTTGGTCGTAGAGAGAGGCGTTCCATTTCATAAGATTAATTTCGCAAAGGTTTAGATGTGCGGCAACTACAAATTTTGAGCGAAGGACTCCAAGCACCTTTTCTGGGCGGGATGAAATTCGACCAAAGGCCGATAGAATTTAATTTCCTCCAGCGCTCCTTCAGCCGTTGCAACCTTGCCCACAAGCAATAAGTATGCTGCTACAAACAGTGCACTGCGCCCGTGCCCTAAAGCACAATGCACATAAACCGGACCATGAGCCGTATTCTTCTGAATCCAAAGTGCCCCCTCTTGAAGCGAATGAAGTGATGGAGCGCATTGATCGAGAGTGGGAATGCAGCGATAAGTAAGTTGGCGAAGGGCTGGAATTTCACTGAATTCACAGGTCAAATCTAAAACACTCTTTAACTGCAAACTTTCAATAGCTGGCTCATCGCGACGGCTCAACCGACAGCCTAAATAAACATTTTCAGCGATTTGATCATAAGCATTTTCGGCCGATTTCCAACGAAAAATCGCCAGTGTCGCCCAGTTCAGGAGATGATAAGGCCAGTAGATGACGTAGCTGAGCCAAGCCAACCGCCCATCTTCTTTTTTGAAAAAGGCTCGCTGCCCTAGAAAACCATAGGCCAGGCCAACTCCGAAAAAGGCGATTGCAAGCGAGGCAAGGAGAAATTGCGCGAAGGAGAACCCCAAAACTGCTACGTAATACGCACAAACAACGCCAAGAGTGATGAAAATAAGTGCGTTTTTCATTGATGGGCTCGCAATATAACATTCTGGGCCGAGTTGGTAGTTAAATCTATTTCTCAACTGGCAATGGAGGTTGTAAATCCTGCAGACGCGGCATCTTTGGTCGCCCGGTGCGCATTGCTGAGCTAACGGACCAACCGATGACAGCTAAAACGATACTTGGCAGCAATCCATAAGGCATCAAACCCCAGAAGAGAGAGAGAACATCATTCGGCTTATGAGTCATTGACCATACTATGTGTGCGAAGCATAATGACGAAACTATACCACCCACAACTCCACCTACAATCCAGACAAAAGGATGAGTGCTAAAACTGCCGATAAAGCCAAAGGCCAGACCACCGATTGCACCGATCACACACCCTGCTATAGCGGAGAATATTCCAATACTAAACAATCCCCCTAAAAACCAACTTGCCGTGCCATCCGGGGGCCAATTAATGAATGTATCAAGAGTTGTATAAAGCGTAACAAGGATACCGACCGTTATACCTGCCCAAGCCCCATAAAAAGCACCAAAACAGCAATGTCGCCAAGTTCTCATGATATTCAATAGTATATTTGTTAGATAAGGCATCACTTACAACCACAACAACACGCTATAATATCGCTTCATGGCAAAACTCTACGGGCAGGAATTTTCGCGCGAGCAGTTGCGCAAACACAGTGGCAAAATGGCGCAGTTAGCGGGCGTTTCCCGCTATGAATTGCAGGAAGGGTTTGAACGGGGCGTCGAGATTTGCGATGTACGCACCGGCAGCGGTTTCCGTTTTCACGTGTGCCCCTCGCGCGGCATGGATATCACCTTCGCCGAACAGAGCGGGCGGCCTTTGTGCTGGAACTCGACCACCGGCGTCCATCACCCGGCCTACTATGAAGCACAAAACCTCGGCTGGCTGCGTGGCTTCTATGGCGGGCTGCTCACCACCTGCGGTTTTAGCAGTTTCGGCGGCGACAACACCGACGGCGGCGAATATTACGGTTTACACGACCGCGCCTCCTACCTCCCGGCCACCGGCGTGAAAACTTATGAAGAGTGGAACGGCGATGAGTACGAAATCGCCGTGGAAGGCACAGTGCGCCAAACGCGCGTCTTTGGGGCTAACATCACTCTCACGCGGCGGGTTTCCACCCGCCTTGGCTCCGATTCACTGCTGGTGCGCGATACGCTCCGCAACGAAGGCTTCGACAGCGTCCCGGCGGTGATCCTTTATCACTGCAACTTCGGTTTTCCGGTGGTTTCTGCCGATTCGGTGATTAAAGCACCCAGCATCCTGGCCGAACCGCGCGATGACATCGCTGCCCAGACTGCCGATACCTGGCATCAACTCGAAGAGCCGCAGGTGGGCCTGGGCGAACGCTGCTACTTCCACACCATGCAGCCTGATGCAAATGGGTTGGTGCGAGCAGAGATTTGGAACCAGAGCCTCAATTTCGGCGCGTTTATTCAATATAAGTTCGAGCAACTGCCCCATTTCACTCAGTGGAAGATGATGGGCGCACAGAACTACGTCAACGGCCTGGAACCCAGTAACGTGCCGCTGATGCCGCGCGACCAGTTACGCGAGAAGAATCTGTTGCCAATGCTCGAAGCGGGTGAAGAAAAAGTGTTCGAAGTGGAATTAGGCGCAATTTTATAGGAACGGGCGCAACTTTTGCGCCATAAGCGCGTGTATAATAGTTCTACCGCTGTCTATCATCGCACTAATTCACTGCACTACAGGAGTACTCGCCATGCGTTCCCGCCGTTTTTTGCTCTGCCTGCCCCTGGCCGCTCTGCCACTGCTCGCCCTTGCCGGTTGCCCTAAAAAAGAAACCGCGCCACCACCGCCACCCAAACCGGTAGAACCCACCAAGGTGAGTGAAGAAGTCATCCAGAAACACAAACCCAATGAAGCCGGTGCGATCATGGTCATCATGTACCACCGCATTCTGGCCGACCAGAAAGATTCCGACCTCAACCGCCGTCCGGAAACTTTTCGACAAGACTTGGAAACGCTACGCAAGAAGAACTACTATCCCGTCAACGCTATCGACCTGGCCAACAACACCATGGACGTTCCGGCGGGGAAGACGCCGGTCGTTATCACCTTCGATGACGCCCTGCCTTCTCAGTTCCGCGTGATTGAACGCGACGGCAAACCCAAGATCGATCCCGATTCGGCCGTCGGCATCATGGAAGATTTCAATAAGAAATACCCCGATTGGCCGATGCGCGCCACGTTCTTCGTGCTGCCCAAGGAAGGCCGCAACGCCGAGCCGTTCGGCCAGTCCGAATACCTCACCAGCAAGTTCGATTACCTGGTGAACAAAGGCTATGAAGTAGCCAACCATACCTCCACTCACACCTCGATGCGCCGTATGGCCCACGATAAAATTCAGTGGGAACTCGCCAACGCCAAAAAAGGTGTCCAGCAGATCAATGCCAAGGCCGAGATGGCAACCCTGGCGCTGCCCTACGGACAAATTCCCCGCGACGAAGCCGCTAAAAAGCTACTGGTTTCCGGTTCGAGCGGAGGCACCAGCTACGAGAACAAAGCCGTATTTCTGGCAGCCTGGCGGCCGGTGATGTCGCCGATTACCAAGCCCGACAAGAAGTTCGCCCAGGGCGGCTCCATCGCTCTTTTCACGCCCGGTGAATTGGAACGTGTCACGCCCAACGCAACGCAGCCCAACATACCCGGCACGCTGGAATACTGGCTTAAATACTTCGATAAATCGCCGAGCCTGCGCTACATCAGCGATGGCGACGTGAAATTTGCCGCTGTGCCCGAAGCGCTGAAAGACTCCGTCGACGAAGCCCGCGCCCAGAAGCAAGGCGTGAAGGTGCAGTTCTACGGTGGCTCAAAAGGCGGGGGCGCAGGAAAAGTCCCCAGCGGCGGGTTGAGTGTAGATTAAGTTTGAAAACGGCGAAAAAGCGACATGGCAATAAGCCATGTCGCTTTTTTATTTACCGATTGCAATTCAGGAGTTTTTCATGAGATATCTCAGCATAATAGTCGTATTCCTGAATGCTTATTTTTTAGTAAGCACCGCACACTCAAAACCGCTTCAAACCGCCCCTCAAAGGAGAATAGTCTACTCACGCTCGGTTCCGGCCTTCGTCCTCCGCGAGATGCCCAAAACAGGCCGTAGCCTCTTTTGGGGTAAATTAGCTCAAAAACACAATCCATCGTTATTAGGGTTTCATTTTATCGCCTTGCAGGCTTCTGAATTGGAATACGATTTGGCCGGTGCCAAATGCCATTTTGCACTGGACATATTTTCTTTATCTTCGCCCCCTCGCCGATTGAACCGTATTCTGGTGAATTATCGTTATGCGTGGCCTCCGAATCTTTTCGGGATGAAGCTGACCTGGCTCGACTCCCACACCAAAACAGTACCCATACTGGTGATTCAGAGTTTTATACCCGGCAGCTATGGCTATCTGGGACTCGAACATGTGGTTGCATTCCCACAGGGATGGACAAACAACGCCACTGTTAACAATTTGAATTTCGGTTCGTGGAAAGCTTCGGATACGGGTGGACAAACGAACGATATCCTCATTGGCCCCAAAGGTATGACCGAAATTCATGCGGCGCTATTTCCGTTTGCAATCGGCACTCCCGAAGAACTGGCCCACGATTATACATTCACATTGCGCTGGAAAGAAGAACCCCCTCCAGGTTTTGTCCCGGAAGCCGCTGCCGAAGAGGTTCTTGAAAGTTACTATTATCCCTACCAGCAGTAAATAGTCTCAAGGTTTCCTGAGGTCAGGCGCACCATCGCCACTAAGCTTTCTTTCTTCTTTCACAACAACGACGCCTTTGGGAACTCGGATGCTCAAATCTTCCAGCACGTAGTAATGATGAATGTATTCAATTTCCTTCTTAGTCGATATTATCAATAGATCACTATATCGTTTAGCCAGGAAATCAAGTCCCCAATTTTTAGCCGGAGTTTCCCTCCAGAAAGGGTCTGATGAGTGGTAGCCCTCGGCGCCACCGGTGGGCAAGCCGGTGATTTGAATTTGCTCGCCGCCATCATGATGCACAGTAGCCGATTTGGCATTCGCGGCACGAACGACGACTTTCTTGATACCTATCGCGGCAAAAGCTCTGGTAATGGGTTTTGCCGGTAGCTTGGGAGCAACGTAAAACGCCACGGCGACAGCGCAGAGGAGACCAGCACCGAGTAAAAACACATGGCGGCGTTTCATAATTGAGTATTATAACCACACAATTATCTGGTGTTGAACTAATAATTTAAAACTTTTGTAAACAAAACAATCTCCCAAAAACAAAAGCGACACGGAAAATTTTTCCGTGTCGCCTTTCATTTCTTACTATTTAGTTAGCTTGCAGGTTCAATCGTAACGTCGTAGTTATAGATCTTGCTGTTATCGCTATTGGTAACTCTTAGCAGATAGGCCGTTGGCTTGGTCACAGTAATAATACCCTCGGTGCGGGCATTGGTGCCGATCTCGTTCATGGTCACTAGCCGCGGCTTTACCGCAAAGCCGAGTGTATCGAGCAAATCAATATTCCCCAGCAGGTTGGAGCTTTCGTTATCGGGCAATGATAATCCCAATGAAATGCTCCACTTGCCCTTGGGAAGGGTGATGGAATGGTAGATGCTCTGATCTCCTTCAATCGTACCGCCCACGCCGTTATCGCTGGCGATGCGAGCAGGAGTAATCGAAGCCCCCCAACCGAAGGGAACTCGTTTGCCGGGATTAACCGGCACCACGGTAAACCAGTTCTCCAAATTCTCGTCGTTCTTTACGCGAAAACGCGCGACATACGGCTTGGCGACGTTAATAACCGTGCCCACGCGGTAGGCGAGCGCAATTTCGTTCAGGTTAAGAACGTTGGTTTTGATAATCACGCCGTTCGGCTTGTGCAGACTGATTGCACCCAACAGATTGCTGCTGCGGCCGTCCACGCGTTTGGTATCCCACACCAAACGGTAAGAGCCTTTGCCGAGCGAAACGCTGAAATCCTTGCTTCCATTGCGCGCCAACGTAAAATGACCCGTCTCGCCCACTTTTAACGGTTGTGCCTTGGTCGATGCATGCGCACCAACAGCGAGCCCAAGCGCACAGGCAATAGCTACCACGCACGACATTTTTCCCATTCCAATACGCCCGATTGTCTTTAAATTCATTCGTTCCCCCTTTAAGATGACGGCTGTGATGATTGGGTTTGGCTGGACGACATTAACAGCTCTGTAGCAGTGTGGCGGCAACGGTCAGATTCGCTATCTATAGCTTTTATACCTTGATGAAACAGAAAATCCCCGCAGCCGAAGCTACGGGGTATTTCAAGGGGAGAAGTGTACCGATTGGGAAATTAGTTGTCAGCAAAAAAAGAACACTTTTTCGTTCATTCCGAACTACCGGTGCCGTTTTTGCCCGGCTTGCCCAACAAAGGGCTACCGGTGACTTTACGCTCGATCGTTTCGCGTCCATCGTGATCGAGCACTTTGGCATTCAATTCCACCGGGCGATTAGCCGACTCGGCTTCTGCATGCTCTTCCCGCGCCAACTGGCGCATCTCACCGGTTTCGACGTAGTAGATGTATTCCACGATATTAGTCGCGTGGTCGGCCACGCGTTCGAGGGTGCGGGCCACCAGCAACAAACGGGTGCATTGCTCCACTCGTGTGGGATCTTCGCGCATCTGGTCGAGCAGCGCGGTTTGGACCTGATCGCATAAATCGTCTACGGCGTCATCGTCGCGGGCGACTTGCACGGCGAGATCGACATCGTATGAGACGAATGCTTGCAGCGAATCGCCCACCATCTTGCGGGAGAGTTCTCCCAAACGGGCAATATCGGTGAGCGGTTTGGAGTAGGTCTGTCCGGCCAGCGAGCGCACGACTTTGGCGATATCCACGGCGTGGTCGCCGATGCGCTCTAAATCGACGACGATACGCAAGCAAGCGCCGATAATGCGCAGGTCGCGCGCCATCGGCTGCTGCAGCGCCAATAATTGCATAGCTCGCGCCTGGATGCCGAAATCCATCTCATCGGCGAAGTCGTCGTCGGCAATCACCTGTTTGGCGGAAGCGAAATCCTGGCTCACCAACGCTTCGAGCGATCGGCCCAGGGCTTCTTCCACAAAGCGCCCCAAACGCAACATATCGTTTTGCAATTCCTGCAACTGGTCTTCAAAAGTACGGCGAATGATCATGGTTCCTCACTACGTTCGGAGATCTTGGATCTTAGGTCTTAGATCTTAGGAGAATTACCCCGAAGATCAAAGGCCAAAGACCAAAGATCAAATTGTTTATCCAAAACGTCCGGTGATGTAGTCTTCGGTGCGTTTATCGGTGGGGTCGGTGAATATTTTTGAGCTGGCGTCCATTTCGACGAGGTCGCCGAGCAGGAAGAAGCCGGTTTCATCCGAGCAACGAGCGGCTTGCTGCATGTTGTGGGTGACGATGACGATGGTGAAGCGCTCTTTGAGTTCGCGCATCAGCTCTTCGATTTTCAAGGTTGAAATCGGGTCGAGCGCCGAGCAGGGTTCGTCCATCAAAATCACGTCGGGCTGGGTGGCCAGAGTGCGGGCAATGCACAAACGCTGCTGCTGGCCGCCCGAAAGCGCCAGGGCCGATTTCTTCAAATCATCTTTCACTTCTTCCCATAATGCCGCGCCCTTGAGACCGGTTTCGACGATCTCTTCCAGTTCGCTTTTACGCTTGATGCCGTGCAGACGCGGGCCATAGGCAATATTATCGAAAATGCTCATCGGGAAGGGGTTGGGCTTCTGGAAGACCATACCCACGCGCTGGCGCAATTCGACTACGTCGACGCCTTTAGCATAAACGTTCTGGCCTTCGAGCGTCACTTCACCTTCAATGCGCACGTTCTCGATGAGGTCGTTCATGCGGTTGAGGCAGCGCAAAAAGGTGCTCTTGCCGCAACCCGAAGGGCCGATGAGAGCGGTAATGGAGTTGGCCGCTAAACGCGTGCTGATGCCTTTGAGAGCCTGCTTCTGGCCGTAGAAAAGCTGGAGATCATTGGTCTCCATTTTAATAGTCCGGTTAGCGGCCGAGGTCGCGGCTGTGCTGTGTGCGCCGTTCTTTCCCTGCACCGGTGTCGGCACGGCGTTCAATTGCAAGTCGGGCGAATTGGAAGTGGTTTGCGTCATAATATCCCTTGATACGGCTTAACTTTTCTTTTTATACCGCTGGCGCAGTGCGATGGCGAAAGCGTTCATCGACAACAATACGCACAGCAAAACGATGATGCCGGCAGCGGCGATTTCCTGAAACGAAGCCTGCGGGCGCGAAGTCCAGTTAAAAATCTGGATGGGGAGCGCCGTAAATCCGTCTTTGAGGTGCGAGGGCGGAAAGGCAACATAGGTGAGGGCGCCCATCATGATGAGCGGCGCGGTTTCACCGATGGCGCGGGAAAGCGCAAGAATCACACCGGTGAGAATGCCCGGCATTGCGACCGGCAACACCTGACGGCTGATGGTCTGCCAGCGGGTTGCACCCAGCGCATAAGAGCCTTCACGCAACGAGGGCTGCACACCACGCAAGGCTTCCTGCGCGGCGATAATCACGATGGGGAGCACCAACAAAGCTAAGGTTAGACCACCCGAAAGCACGCTCCGCTCAAACGCCATGGCACGCACGAACAGGGCCAGGCCCAAAATACCGTAGACAATGGAAGGAACACCCGCGAGGTTGGCGATATTGACCTGCACGAACTGGGTCACGCGATTGGCACTGGCATATTCCTGCAAATAAATTGCGGCACCCACTCCCAGGGGAACGGCCACCACCAGAGTGATGCCCAGCACCCAGATCGAACCCATCAGCGCCGGGAAGATACCGGCTTTATCCGCAAAGCGTGAGGGCGGCGAGGTGAGAAAACTGGCGGAAAGATGCGGCAAGCCTTCCCGAAAAACGCCAAAGAGCAGCGAAGCCAGAGCGAATACCGCCAGAAGCGTAGCGCCACCGCAAACCACGGCAAAGAGTTTTGAAACGAATTTGCGCTTTTTGAGATGCGCCGAACTCTTCGTGAGCGAAGAAGTCATAGTGATTATTCTCTATTCAAGACCTCATGCTTAGTTCCTAAGATCTAAGGTCTAAGATCTAAAATCTTCAATCATATTTCTGGCGATATTTTTTCACCAGCGCAATCGACAGCAGGTTCATGCCTACCGTGATGAAAAATAAGAGCAAGCCTACGGCAAAGATCGTCTGGTAAGACGTCGTGCCGTGCGGCACGTCGCCCATCGAAATCTGCACGATATAACCCGTCATGGTCTGCACGCTTTCAAGCGGATTGAGCGTGACTTTAGGTGTGCTTCCGGCTGCCAGGGCCACAATCATGGTTTCGCCAATGGCGCGGGAGAGGGCCAGGATAAAGGCGGCACCAATACCCGACAATGCGGCGGGAACCACGACTTGAGTGGAGACTTCCATTTTGGTCGCGCCCAGGGCGTACGCGCCTTCACGCAAACCTGGGGGCACGACGTGCAGGGCATCTTCGCACAAGGAAGAAACCAGCGGCAGGGTCATGATCGACATTGCAATCGAAGCGGAAAGGGCGTTGAATACTTCGGTTTGCGGAAATACCATCTGCAAAACCGGAGTAATGAAGATCAGTGCAAAAAAGCCATAAACCACAGTCGGCACACCGGCGAGAACTTCGAGAATGGGCTTGAGAACCGAGCGAGCGCGGGGCGAAGCGTATTCGGAAAGATAAATCGCCGAGAGCAGCCCCAGAGGCAAGGTGAAGCAGGCTGCACCGATTGTCACCAGGAAGGTACCGCACACCAACGGTAATACGCCAAACCGGGCCGGTTCGAACTGCGGAGTCCACTGCGTTCCGGTCAGGAATTCCGTGATGGGAACGTGCATGAAAAACGGCAGGCTCTCCTGAAACAAAACCCAGATAATGCCGAAGGTGGTGAGCACCGAAACCAGGGCGCAAGCCACAAAAATCCAGCGCAGGAAGCCTTCAAACGGACGGGGACGGCCAGACAGTTCAATCGCTGTTGCAGCCGGGGGAGTTCCAATAGATTCGGTCATAAATCAAGGGGCCGGAACGCGGTCGCCCGCGTTCCGGTGGTTTTCCTTACGGTGTTGCGGCAAACAACTGTTCGAGCGTTTTGCCCTTGGCGGCAGCGTGATCGGCATAGGCCGAACCGGTCTTCTTTTCTTCGAAGCGCTTTTTCACTGCGGCATAAACGCTCTCGGGCAGCGGCACATAACCAACCGACTTCGCCAGTTCCGCCGCGTTGTCGAGATAGAACTTGAGGAACGCGTTCACTTCGGGGCGGTCGATTTCCTTGGTGGAAGCGTAGATGAACATCGGACGGGAAAGCGGGGCATATTTACCAGTGTTGATGGTCTCCTGGCTGGGCAGAACACAACCGTCGCCGCTGTTGACTTCCACCAGCTTCAGCTTGTCGGCATTCTCTTCATAGTAGGCAAAACCAAAGTAGCCGAGCGCGCCTTCATCTTTGCTGACACCCTGCACCAGAGTGTTGTCGTCTTCGCTGGCGGTGTAGTCGGCACGGCTGCGTCCGGCCTCGCCGTTGACTTCTTCGGTGAAATAATCGAACGTGCCGCTATCGGTGCCGGGACCGTACAGCTTGAGTGGCTTGTCCGGGAAGCCGGGACGAACTTGCTTCCAGTTAGTGATTTTGGAACCTTTGTCCCAGATTTTTTTCAGTTCGTCAACAGTCAGGCACTTGACCCAGGTGTTTTTCGGGTTTACGATCACCGATACGCCGTCGTAAGAGATGGGCAGTTCGACGAAATCGATGTCTTTGGCTTTGGCAGTGGCTGCTTCTTTATCTTTAATGGGGCGAGAAGCGTTTGAGATTGCGGTTTCTCCGGCACCGAATTTCTTGAAACCGCCGCCGGTGCCGCTCATGCCAACCGTAATCCGCACGCCGGTATTGGCTTTTTGGAACTCTTCGGCCACAGCTTCGGTAATCGGGAAGACGGTCGAAGAGCCATCGATTTTAACCAAACCGCTCAGCGCTTCGGTAGGAGCAGATGCAGAATCGCCTGCCGTTTCCGTAGCGTTTTCAGTCGTTTGGGCACCGTTGCCACCACATCCGGCGAGCACAAAACCCAGGCTCAAGGTGCCGGCCATACCCAGCAGCATGGATTTCCGGATTTTTGTAATGTTATGCATTTTCATTTTTTAATCTTTTCTCTCCATCTAATTTCAGTAAAAATGTTAAGGTCACTTCATTAAGAAAAGATTAAGAGAATGCAAAGAGTTTCTTAACTTGCGAGGAACAACCTTTAATAAGGTGTAAATCGCTAAGAAACACAAACAGCAACAGGGTATTTATGGCTCGATTTCAAATTCTGCCGGCAGAAACAAAATTTTACGATTGGTTTGAAAAAGGTGGTGCAAACCTTTTAGAAGCTGCGCGCCTTTTCAAGGACCTCGTCGATAACTACGACCGGCCCGAATCGAAAGTCGTCCACATCACCGAGACCGAGCGTAAGGGCGATTTCGTGCTCCACGAGATCAACGACCTGCTGCACACCACGCTCATCACCCCCTTCGACCAGGAAGAGATCCGCGCCCTGGGCCATGCCATCGACGACGTGGTGGATATCATCGAGCAGGCCGCGGTGCTGATGATTCTCTATAAGATTGAAAAACCCACCGACGAAGCCCACGGCCTGGGTGAACTCATCGTGCGTTGCGCAGAGGAAGTCAACACTTCCATGACGCTGCTGCGCGACAAGAAGCTGCTCTCCAAAATCCACACTCACGTCGTGGAAATCAATCGCCTGGAGCGCGAAGCCGACTCGTTGCATCGCCGCGCACTGGAAAACCTGATCGCCAATCACCGTGACAACTGGTTCGAGTTCATGCGTTGGAAAGAAATCTACGAAAAAATGGAAGATGCGACCGATTTGTGCGAGGATATCGCCGACGTGCTGCAAACCATTGTGCTTAAGCACTCTTAAATATCACTTTTACGAGAGTTAACTCTCGTAAACCAGACAGAGGGCAGCTTGCCAGATCTCCATCGACCTTTCACAGAACTCTTGCACAATCCTGTAAAGCTCAGCCTCTCTCCCGCAACTTCCCGTAATCATTAAAAAGAAATGGTCGATACAGCGCTCGTTCTTCTTATCCTCATTCTCGTGTTGGCGGTCGCCTTTGATTTCATCAACGGCTTCCACGACACCGCAAACGCCATCGCGACAGTAGTCGCCACCCGAGTCCTCACGCCGGCCCAGGCTATCATCATGGCGGCTTCGCTCAACTTTATCGGAGCCATGATGGGCACTGCGGTGGCTAAAACCATTGCTTCGGGGCTGGTCCCGGCGGCGTTAGCGACCCAACCGGCGATCATCTCCGCGCTGCTGGCTGCTATTATCTGGAACCTGGTGACCTGGTTCTACGGTATTCCTTCCAGTTCCAGCCACGCCCTGATCGGCGGTCTGCTGGGAGCGGTCATTGCCGAGAAAGATTGGAGCGCACCTTACTGGGGTTCGGTCTTAACCAAAGTCATTTTGCCGCTCTTCCTTTCTCCCGTCATCGGCTTTGTTTTCGCCTTGGGACTCATGATCGTGCTGCTGCGAGTCTTTATCAAGCATTCACCCGGCGACGTGCAGAGGCGTTTTGGCAAATGGCAGGTCGCTTCCTCGGCTTTCATGGCCTTTAGCCACGGCGGCAACGACGCCCAGAAAACGATGGGTATCATGACCCTGGCCCTGGCCTCCTATAAAGGCGTCGATAACATGCCGATTCCGCTGTGGGTTAAGCTTACGGCAGCCATCGCCATGGGCCTGGGAACCGCCATGGGTGGCTGGCGCATCATCAAGACCATGGGCCATAAGTTAGCCAAACTCCAACCGATTCACGGTTTTGCCGCCGAAACTGCAGCGGCATCGGTGATTGAAGTGGCTTCCAAGCTGGGCTTCCCGCTTTCGACCACCCACGTGATCTCTTCGTCCATCCTGGGTGCCGGTGCTTCGCGCCGTGCCAATGCCGTGAAGTGGAACGTAGCGGGGAGTATCGTAACAGCCTGGTTCCTGACCATTCCCACCTGCATGATTCTGGCTTACGGTATCTTTCTGGTTGTGAACTACTTCGTTCCGGTCCCGACATTGCCGCCGCAATAAACGTAACGAAAGCTAAAATAAAAGCGGGTGCCCTCACAAGAGGGCATCCGCTTTTATTTTGGTACTCGCCTACTACGAATTTTTTACTATTTGTACCAATCCTGTAAATGAACTTCCTAAAACCCTTGTTACTTGAGAGTAATAAATCGCTGAATTCGTGAAGTCAACGGTTAGCTTTTGAGTCCGTCATCCTCGCGAACGCGGGGATCCAGAAGGTGAGGTTTTCCAGACACGGAGGGCTGAAAATAAGCATTAATCCCACCTGATGAACAAAAAGCTGTGTACTAGATCCCCGCGTTCGCGAGGATGACGGACTGAAGAGGCAAAGCTCTCTCTTATACGGCATAGGGACTTAATATCCGGGATTGGTATTATAAGCGAGGAGTCCGCCATGAAGAACCACGCGCGTAAGCGAGTGGAAGGGGCGAAGCAAAACGCTTTTGACTTGCCCTCCAGGCCCTAATCAAAAAGCCAACCCCCGTCCGGCTTGCTCACGCGCGCGGTTCTTCAGGAAAACTAAAATCGCAAAGACTTATTTTACAGAGTGCTACTCGCTTCTGCGTATGGTTTTCACAGTAACAACGGCGAAGTTGCCCGCTCCAGGCAAGCTTTCCGTCACCCACAGGGGATAAACTCCGCGGATGAGCATGCTTTCACCATCTTTAACTGTCAACACTGTGGATTGCTCCGTTGATTTCAAAGTCACGGTGGGTTGAGACTCCAATCGCGCCCGGGCCTGAGGCGCGCGCGGTTTCCACGATTCCGTAACCTGCAAATTCTGCACAGTAGCCAGTTCCAATGTCACCCTATCTCCATTAATAGCGGTCGGTTTAGCACGTAAGAAGGCATAGACACCCACCTGGGCTTGCGATTCCCTTGGCAGAGCGTCAAGCTGTTTCTGGAGATCGGCCAGAGCGCTGTTACTCTTATCAACTGTAAGTTGAGCCGGCACAGTTATCCGGCTTCCCAACTGGCTGGCCACCCGATACATAGTTGTGACACGCGGGCTATTCATAATGCGGGCTTTGCCCTGGGCCACCAGACTGTCTAAACGCTGGTGGAAATCGGGCGGTAGCGCACCGGTTTTCAATTCACCCACTTCAGGAGCTTGAGCGTTCATGAAATCGGCAATTCCTAATTGCTCGAATTCTGCCGGAGCGAGGGAGACGAACTTCGCCTCAACCTCAACCTGGGGAATGCGGCGGTCTCGTTCTTCTACGATAGCCCGTAGCTGCTTCACTCCCTGGGGCGTTCCAGCCACTGCCAGAGTGTTCTGGGCATCAATGGAAGTTATAGAGACAATACCGGCAGGCAACTTAAAATCCGCAGGCAGGTCGAAGATGTCCGCGGGGCGGGGCGTCTCGCCTCCTGCCTGTCGAACGTGATGCACTTCGATCGGTTCGGGGTTATGAGCCGGATCTAACATCCAGGCCATTAAGCCCGAACGCATGTTACGCACCCGAATTGACTCCAGGCCATTTTGCTGGATGTTAGATGCATCACCCGCTTGAGCAACAGCGTGGCCCAGAGGGGCCATAAAAGCAGTGGCCGCTACAAATGCAGCGGCCACTTTCCATGAACGACCAACAGATTTTCGTAGCATAGCGTTATTATGCCACTTTCCTACGATCAATTGGGAATTGTTTAATCCTCAATTTCGATGGGCGGTGTGGTCTGCCACTTGCCACGGGTGAAGTCGGGGAACTTCTGCGGTGCGCTGCCCTGCTCGATGGAGTCGCGCGAGAGTGGTGTAATGGCGCTCCATAGGGCGGCGTCATAGACGCTCTGATCGAGCGGCTTGCCTGCACGCAGACATTCCTGAACGCGCCAGAACATGATGTAGTCCATGCCGCCGTGTCCGCCATGCTCTTCGGCGTATTTGCCGACTTTGCGCCACATCGGGTGATCGTAGCTGTAGAACCACGGTTCGAGGTGTTCATCCCACACGTGATAGTTGCTGCGGTCGCCCTTGGCATTCTTGGGCACGCTGCCGCGCACGGCTTCGGGCAGTTCTTCCAGCGGATAATCGACAGCGATACGGTTGGGGAAACCACCAAAAGCGCCACGGGTGCCTTGCAAATAGTTGTGGCGGGAATAGGGGCGGGGCGAGGTTTCATCCCATTGCACCATCATGGTTTTGCCGGAAAGGAGCTTGATGATGGAGGTGTTCACATCGCCGCATTCCCAGTTCTCGATCTGGTTCCACTTGTGATCAGGCTCGAAGTTTTCGCGCGCAAACAACTCGCGGCCACGAGCCGGACTCGACATCGACACGATATGGTCGAAATTGTCGCCACGGTTCACGTCCATGCAATGAGCAATCGGGCCGACGCCGTGAGTGGGGTATAGGTTGCCCTGTCCCTCGGCGTAGCGGTAGGTGCGCCACGAGCCGCAACCATGCTCCACTTCAAACATCTGGCCGCGCAATTCGTGCAGATAGGAGGCTTCGCCATGCAGGATTTCACCCAGCAAGCCCTGGCGCACCATGTTCAAGAGCATCAGCTCTTCACGGCCATAGTTGCAGTTTTCCAGCATCATGCAATGCAGGCCGGTCTCTTCGGCCACATCGACTAACTGCCAGCACTCTTCAATAGTGACGGCGGCCGGCACTTCGAGAAAAGCATGCTTCCCGGCTTTCATGGCGGCAATGGCCATAGGGGCGTGCTGATCCCAGGCGGTGGAGATGACCACAGCGTCTACATCGTCGCGTTCGATGACGCGCAGCCAGGCGTTGCGGTCGCCGTCGGCACCGACCGTGAACGGGTCATTACCCATTTTCTCGCGCACATGCTCGGCAGATCGTTCGACATTGGGGGTATGGGTATCGCAGACGGCGGTAATCTGCGTATTTTCCAATTGGGCAACCGTTTTCAAATGCCCAAAACCACGGCCTCCCTGTCCGATAAACGCCCAGCGCACTTCTTCCATCGGGGCCACCGCTAAGGGCAGCGTTTGCTCAATTAACAGTTGATTACTCATATCAGGTTTTAAGAGTATCCGATTCCGCCTGAAACTACAAACAAAAAAGCGCAGCAATTTGCTGCGCTTTTTTGACTCTGTCGCCCATTTCGTGAGTCGGCTCTTTTTTAGAAGGCAACCTGGAAATTGGTGCGCAACTGCGTGCTGTCGTTGCGCGAACCGCTGGGCGCAAAATCGTCACCGCTGCGCTTCACCAGGTTGGCCTGGATTTTGGCGTTGTTACCCTTGATGTAGTAGTTCAAACCAAGAGTCGCTTCGCTGATATCGCCACCGGATACGCCACGAGTAAAGTCGAATACGTCGTAACGCACTACACCTTCGAGCTTATTGGTGAACTTGTAGCCCACGCTTCCATAATAGGAACGGACATCGCGCAGGTTGCCGCCATCGATTTGGACACCATCGCCCTTCAAATATTCGGCCTGGAGGGTGAGCTTATCACGCTGATAGGCAATGAAGGCATTGAGAACGTCACGATTAAGACGTGCTGCGCCCGAGGTGGGGTTGCCATTGTTGCCCTTGGCCGCGCTCACACCGACCAACAAACCTTCAATGCTCTTGGGACGAAATGCCAAACGACCAACGACAGCTTTGTTATCGCTCACCGAAGAGGTATTCTGGCGTTCACCCAGGCCGTTGAATATACCTAAATGGTATTCGATCTGACCAAAATTACCACGAATACGAGCACCGGCTTCACGCTTGTCGCCATAACCGCCGCGCCATGGATCGCGCGAACCAAACATTAAGGCGCGTTCAATGGTTTGCAGTGCACTCGAGGAAACCTGATCGCCTTCATAACCGATGGGCACTTTGAACTGACCAACGTCAATATAATGCGAATCGCCCCGTTCCTTGTTCTGATTCAATAAATAGGTCAGGACAATTTCCTGCAAAATGGTGTCGGCTGCGCGATCATTGCTGTCTTGCACCTTAGCTAGGTCGAGCTGAGCATAGGCAGAAATACGCGGTGTGATGTTGCCGCTAACTTTCAATTCGCCACGGCGAATGCGGAAAGTATCGCTGGTGCGTGAATCCGGTCCGCTCTCACTCGTAGTACCCGTTCCGTGAACTTGAAACAAACCGGAAATAGTGATCGGCAACTTCGAACTTACTGAAGGCTTGGCCACGGCAGCAGCCGTTTTCTTCTGCTCGCCTTCCAGCTTGTCAAGACGCTCGGTCAACTGTTTCACCAGGGCGCGCAGTTCCTCTGTTTCGTTCGTCGCAGCAACAGTCGTAACCTGGGCCTGTTCTTCACCTGAGGCGGCTGCTTCCACAACCTTCACTTCGGATTTTTCAACGGCAACCGGCAACACCACTTCATCGGCGATGGCAGGAGCCGCAATGGCTGCAACAACTCCCAATAGCCCACCGGCAATCAGGCGGGATTCACGTTTATACTTCACAATAATTTCTCCTTAAAATTCACACGTCTGTTTTAGATAATGCAGATTAAGGCCAGATTAAACTTGCCTTAATGGTTTTTTAAGCCGTGGCGTTTTCCGTTTTATTTTCCGTCTCTTGCACGAAAACCCGCACATGATGCGGGTAGACGAAGACCTCATCATCGACGGATAAACCCAGTTCACGATCGCGCTGGTGATCGAGTTCGATCTCCAAATGCTGCTTGTCCGACTCCACTTCCAGTACTAATTTCACCAGCGACCCGCTCCGCGATACGCGAATGACTTTGGCTTTGATGGAGTTCTCTCCATGAGGCACGCGATCGATATCCAGTTCGTGCGGACGCACATAGGCTGTAGCTTCTTTCGCTTCTTCCGACTGGTGTTCGGGAAAAGGAATTTCAAATGCCCCCACCTGCGCCTTACCGCTCTGCACCCGGCCATGAAACACGTTGACACTACCCAGAAAGTCCATCACGAAAGCGTTCGCCGGTTTGGCAAACACCTCGTCCGGGCTACCGACCTGCTCGATGCGGCCTTTATTCATCACCACGACACGGTCGGCCACTTCAAAGGCTTCTTCCTGGTCGTGGGTCACGAAAAGGCTGGTCATGTGAATTTCATCGTGTAAACGACGCAGCCAACGGCGCAATTCCAGGCGCACTTTAGCATCCAGTGCGCCGAACGGTTCATCGAGCAGCAGCACTTGAGGTTCGGGTGCCAGAGAACGAGCCAGTGCCACGCGCTGGCGTTGGCCGCCCGAAAGCTGCGAAGGGAAGCGTTTGGCCAAACCTTCAAGCTGAATCAGACGCAACAACTCGTGGACGCGATCGTGAATCGCTTCTTTTTTCCATTTACGCACCCGCAAGCCGAATGCGATATTCTCAAAAATCGTCATGTGCCCAAACAACGCATAATGCTGGAATACGAAACCGACGTTGCGTTCACGTGCTGAAAGGCGAGTCACATTATTATCGCCATAGAGAACCTCACCCTGATCGGAGCTTTCCAAACCTGCCACCACGCGTAAAAGCGTGGTTTTCCCCGAACCCGATGGGCCTAACAGTGCCACTAACTGGCCGGGCGGTACTTCCAGATCGACATTGGAAAGGGCATCGAAATGCCCGAATTTTTTACTGATACCTTTTGCTTGTATTTTCATCCCACAACTCCCTTCTGGCTCTCCACTAACTGCTGGTGGGCACGATGTTCCACAATTTTCTTCGCAACCAGAGTCACCAACGCCAGCAATGCCAGAAGCGATGCCACCGCAAACGAAGCGGCAAATTGATATTCGTTATAAAGAATTTCCACATGCAGCGGGATGGTATTGGTTTCGCCGCGAATATGTCCCGAAACCACCGAGACCGCACCGAATTCACCCATCGCACGAGCGTTACACAAGATGACGCCATATAATAGGCCCCATTTAATGTTGGGCAGAGTCACCCGCCAGAAGGTTTGCCAACCACTGGCGCCCAACACGATGGCCGCTTCTTCCTCTTCGGCCCCCTGAGCCTGCATGAAAGCGATCAGCTCACGAGCTACAAAGGGAAAGGTCACAAACACCGTTGCCAGCATAATGCCGGGCACCGCAAAAACGATTTTCCAATCGTTTTCCTGCAACCACGGGCCAAGCACTCCTTGCAGACCGAAGAGCAGCACGAAGATCAGGCCGGCAATGACCGGTGATACCGCAAAAGGCAGGTCGATGAGCGTAATGAGTGCGGTTTTGCCTTTAAATTCAAAGCGCGCAATCGCCCAGGCCGCTGCCACACCAAACAACGTATTGAGCGGCACGGCAATTAAAGCAGTAATTAGCGTGAGTTTTATCGCACTCAGCGCATCCGGCTCACGGATGGAAGCCAGATAGACTTCCGCTCCCTTCTTAAATGCCTCCGTAAAAACAATCGCCAAAGGCACCAATAAGAATAAGGCCACAAAAGCCAATGCAATTGCAATGCAAAACAGACGAACCCACAACGGATCGTTGACCGCCTGGCGCGAAGGGGTTCCTGCCGGGCCGGAGAACTTTACACTTTCACTTTCCTGTGCCGGAGCCGACTGGGGCGCGGAGACGTAGCTTGCTTCTAAAATCAATGATTCTCGACTCATAATCTCCTCCCTACGCCGCGTGGCGTGTCGAACTCCAGCGCTGCAAGGCGTTGATCAACAGCAGCAGGGCAAACGATATCGTCAGCATCACGACAGCGATGGCCGTTGCGCCGGGATAATCGTATTGCTCCAACTTGGTAATGATGAGTAGCGAAGTAATCTCCGTCTTCATCGGCATGTTACCGGCAATAAACACGACTGAGCCGTATTCACCCACAGCCCGCGCAAAAGCCAGGGCAAAACCTGTCAGGAGTGCGGGCAATACATGGGGAACAATAACCCGCCGGAACGTCTGCCCCCGGCTGGCTCCCAGAGTGTGCGCCGCTTCTTCAACGGCCACTTCCAACTCCTGCAATACCGGCTGCACAGTGCGCACGACAAACGGCAGGCCGATGAAAATCAAAGCCACGGTAATACCCAGCGGGGTATACGCGACTTTAATACCCAGTTTTTCCAGCGGAGCGCCCAGCCAACCATTGGTTGCATAGGCTGTAGTGAGAGCGATACCTCCTACGGCGGTGGGCAAGGCAAAGGGCAAATCGATAAGTGCATCGACAAGTCCCCGGCCGGGGAAGGTGTAGCGAACCAACACCCAGGCGACTAATAAGCCAAAAACGGCATTCACCAGGGAAGCCACCAGGGACGCACCGAAAGTCAGTTTGTAAGAGGCAACGGCACGAGGATCGGAAATCGCCGTCCAGAAATGCTCCCAGCCCAAGGTGCCACTTTTCCAGAATACGGTCGCCAACGGTATGAGCACAATCAGGCTCAGATAGAACACGGTAAATCCCATCGACAGGCCAAAGCCCGGCAGGACGCCGCGTGATTTTTTCCTTTTCATGGCACTTTATTTCTTGAACAGCACCAATGCGGGGGAGGAGAAGAGAGATTGCATGCATAAACACATCGCTATCCCAACTCAGAATTTACTATCGCAAACTCTCTGCCCCTTCCCTGCATTGACGTCACTCAATCAATTCACGACTTGGGCTTGTAGATTTGATCGAAGAGGCCGCCGTCGTTAAAGTGCGTCTTCTGGGCTTTTTGCCAACCGCCGAAAACTTCATCGATGGTGAACAGATTCACCTTGGGGAACTGAGCGGCATGCTTGGCAGCAACATCTTTATCACGGGGGCGATAGTAGTGCTTGGCCGCAATTTCCTGGCCTTCGGGCGAGTAAAGATACTGCAAGTAGCCTTCAGCCACTTCTTTGGCACCGTGCTTCTCGGCATTCTTATCGACCACGGTGACCGGCGGCTCGGCCAGGATGCTCAGCGAAGGCACGACCAGCTCGAACTTGTCTTTGCCCAGCTCATTAATGGCCAGGAAAGCTTCGTTTTCCCAGGAAATGAATACATCGCCGATACCCCGTTCCACAAAGGTGGTGGTTGAGCCGCGAGCGCCCGAATCGAGAACCGGAACGTTCTTGAAGAGTTGTGTCACGAACTGACGCGCCTTGGCATCGTTGCCGCCCGGCTGGCGCAGGGCGTAGCCCCAGGCGGCCAGATAGTTCCAGCGAGCGCCACCCGAAGTCTTGGGGTTAGGAGTGATGACCGAAACGCCCGGCTTCACCAGATCGTTCCAGTCCTTAATCTTCTTGGGATTGCCCTTGCGCACCAGAAAGACGATGGTCGAAGTGTAAGGGGCGCTGTTATCGGGCAAACGGGTGGCCCAATCCTTGGGGAACAAACCGGTTTTGGCGGAAATTTCGTCGATATCGTAAGCCAGAGCCAGGGTCACGACGTCGGCTTCGAGGCCATCGATTACAGCGCGGGCCTGCTTACCGGCACCGCCGTGCGATTGTTTGATGGTGACTTCCTGATTATGCTTGGCTTTCCAGTCTTCGGCGAATTTCTTGTTGAACTCGACATAGAGTTCCCGAGTGGGGTCGTAAGAAACGTTGAGCAGCGTCACCGGTTTTTTGGGTTCGCTTTGAGTCGTGGTGGTATTTTCTGCTCCACCTTCTGCGGGTTGGCTTCCGCCCCCACCGCATCCGGCCAGGCCAATGACCAGAGTTCCTGCCGCCAATAACCAGGCGGACTTGACTGCGTTGCGCAGTTTCCATTGCTGTTTGACTTGATTTTGCATTGTTTCCATTTCCTTTGAAAAATTGGGTTGGTTGGGGCGTGCCCTCACACGCCCCAACCAATCTGAGGGATTACGGCTTGTAGATTTGATCGAACACGCCGCCATCCGAGAAATGTGTCTTCTGGGCCTTCTGCCAGCCACCGAAAACATCATTGATCGTAAACAACTTCACTTTCGTGAATGTCTTGGAATACTTTTTAAGAGCCGCTGCCGAACGCGGGCGATAATAGTTGCGCGCCGCGATTTCCTGGCCCTGGGGTGTGTACCAATACTTCAGGTATTCAGTGGCGACTTTGGCAGTGCCGTGACGTGCCACGTTCCTATCCACCACTGCAACCGAAGGCTCGGCCAGGATGCTCAGCGAAGGCACCACGATATCGAACTTGCCCTTGCCCAATTCACGGGTGGCCAAAAAGGCTTCGTTTTCCCAGGAGATATAGACGTCGCCGATACCACGCTCCACGAAGGTGGTGGTGGAACCGCGAGCGCCCGAATCGAGCACCGGCACGTTCTTATAAATTTTCGAAACGAACTGCTTGGCTTTGGCAGCGTTGCCGCCCGGCTGCTTCAGGGCATAGCCCCAGGCGGCCAGGTAGTTCCAGCGCGCGCCGCCCGAAGTTTTGGGGTTGGGGGTGATGACGGAAACGCCGGGGCGTGCCAGGTCTTTCCAGTCTTTGATTTTCTTGGGGTTGCCCTTGCGCACCAGGAAGACGATGGTGGAGGTGTAAGGGGCCGAGTTCTGCGGCAGGCGGCTATACCAGTTGGAAGCAATCAATTTCTTCTGGGCCACTTCGTTGACATCGTAAGCCAGTGCCAGCGTCACCACATCGGCTTCCAGGCCATCGATCACCGAGCGAGCCTGCTTGCCCGAACCACCGTGCGACTGCTTAATGGTCACATTCTGGCCGGTTTTCTTTTTCCAATACTGAGCAAAGGCAGCGTTATATTCCTTATAAAGCTCGCGGGTGGGATCATACGACACGTTCAACAACGTCACCGACTTCTGTGCCAGCACCGGAGCGGCGGCGGTGATGCCGGCTACGCCTATAGCTACAAGAGCTGCAATTTGAGAAAACTTACCGACATTAAATCGAGACTTCATTTCTTTAATCCTTTTTACAATTAGTAACTGTTAACTATTCTTAAAATCTTGGGAACTCATTACGGGCTACTTTTCGGCAGCACAAACGAAAAAACGCGCCGGGGCAAAAAGCGCCGGCGCGTGTGGATGCTTAACAAATGGAAAAAGAGAAGTTATTCGTGCAACAAACTCCCAATCCACTGAGGCGACTCGCCCCTCCACAGCGCCGGCTTGCGACAACAACAGCAAGCGGCCATGTCTGCAGTGCAGCATGCCGTGGAAAACAGTACCGAATTCGTTACAGAGAATTGCAACTTCATTTTAAGGTGTTCGCTTTTAATTCCCACTTGCAGCATGGGATTTGATGTAAAAATTATAATCTTCCCTCTGTTTTCTGTCAAGAAACTATTTTGTTAAATTTTCCAAAGCTTATTTTTTTACTTTTTAGTTGCGTGAAGAAGTTCCCGATGGAGTTTTTCCAGTTCGGGGGTAGGAATACTTAATTGACGGGCGCGCTGCAGAGGTCGTCCCCAGATCGGCTCCACTTCCACCTCAAAGCCATTTTGCCAATCGAGTAGGCTGGAAGGCTTGTAATCGCCCATAGGATAGGTGCGTTCGATCTGGAACGCTGCATACTCTTCTTCGATTGAAACGCCACTGGCCCGCGCAGTAGCAATTACTTCGCCCATGAGTGCCCTGGTTCGTTCCAGCAAGGCAGGGTCGGCCAGAATTTGGCCAACATCGATGCCTTTTCGATCTTGCCCGGCCGCAATGGCCAGACCGTTAAACGGAATATTCCACACCAGTTTACGCCATAACACTTCAGCAATATCGTCGCTCAACTGACACGAAACTCCGCAGGCTCGCAAGCGATTTGCCAGTTCATGTGTGCGCTCCTGTGCCGGACGGCCAAATTCGCCGATTGAGATAATCCCATGTCCGATATGGCGGATTGTGCCCGGTGCGATGCGATTGAGACACACAAAGCATTTACCACCCAGAATGCGCTCGGCTCCAAAATGCCCGGCCAGGAACTCTTCGTTGCCCAGGCCGTTTTGCAGAGTAAGAATGGCGGTGGTTTCGTGCAACAGGGGAGCGACCAGGGCGGGTATCGCTTCGTTGGCAGTGGCTTTGGCGGCCACTATCACTAAGTCACACTGACCGATGCTCTCGGGAGTGCGGTGAGCGTTAACGGGCTGTAATTGAAAGTCGCCCAACGGCGAAAACACTTGAAAACCGTGCTGGGCAACGTGGTTATAATCGGAACGCAGCAGGAAATGAACGTTATTTCCGGCGCGGGCGAGCATTGCTCCATAATAGCCGCCCACGGCACCGGGTCCGATAATGGCAATTTTATTCACGAGTTAAGTATTTCACTTCCAACACATCTAAAACGAATTCTCGCGACTAAAATGCCAATCTCAATGGAACAGGCCACCCCACATCAAGTGTGGGGTGGCCTGAAAGACACCAAAAGATCCATATTATTCAGCCGGTGCAGGAACTGGTGCCGGTTCGGGTTCGGGTGCTGGTGCCGGTTCAGGTGCTGGCTCAGGGGCCGGTGTGGTGGTCGGCGGGGTTTCCGGCTTATCGCCTTCCGTGTCATTATCGGCCATTGCCTGTCCGCCATAAACCATCAGGCCCATAGCCAAACTCGCAACTACAACTAATAGTTTCTTCGTACGCATACATCACTCCTGTGTCAGAGGTTAATTTGATATTCGCCTGCAGTACAAATATCGCCCCTTCGCAGTCCATTGACAGCCCTTTAGAAACATAGTTTCGCTTTAAACCTATATTTTCATGGGATTTAAAATGGATTTAAATGGTTTACCGGTAAAGGAACACGATTCTACTATGCACGCTTTTTGCGTGCCCCCTCCGCTTGTTCAAGCCGCCGGGAGGGAAACGGAAAACACAGTGCCCTTACCTTCTTCGCTTTCCACCGAAACGTGACCACCCTGATTTTCGACGATATGCTTGACAATCGCCAACCCTAAGCCGGTGCCACCCTGGGCGCGGGCGCGGGCTTTATCGACACGATAGAAGCGCTCAAAAATACGCGGCAATTCACCAGCCGGAATGCCGATGCCGGTATCGCTCACCTGGAGAATAACCCGTCCAGCCTGGGCTTGAGCATTACCTTCTTCGCGGTGCAAGGAGAGGGTGATATTACCATCGACAGGCGTATACATCAGCGCGTTATCGAGCAGATTGAAGACGACTTGTTCGAGCGAAGCCGCTTCGCCCAATACGAATACATCGTGGCTACAATCGGACGCAAACCGGCACACAACCTCGATATGACGTTCGTAGGCCTTATATTTCAGGCGCTGCACCACGTCGTAGACCAGCGGCACCATATCCAGACGTTGTGCCGGTGTGGCATTTTCATCTTCCGACTGCGATTCCAGCCGCGCCAAATCGAGCAGGTCACTCACCAGTCGCGAAAGGCGCTCGGCTTCGGAGATCATCTGCGGATAGAAGCGCAAGGCCAGCACCTCATCGCCGCGCGCATCGATCAGTGTTTCAGTCATGGCGCGAATATTGGCAATAGGAGTGCGCAGTTCGTGGGAAGCGTTGGCGACGAAATCGCGGCGCATGCGTTCGAGGCGACGCAATTCGGTCAGGTCTTGCAGAATGACCACCGCTCCCGTCGAATGGGCTAATGGGCGCGACGGCGAACGACGCAGAGGCGATACGCGCAGCAGCACCTGGCGCAAACGCGGAGCGTGGAGAGTAAGCTCCTGTGTGCTACTTTTATCTTCTTCGAGCGCAGCGCGCACCGCTGCTTCGAGTCCGAACGAGGGGAACGCTTCCAGCAGTTGAGCGCCCAGTACATCTTCTACGCGCACATCAAAGAGATGCAACGCCGCTGCGTTCACGAAGCGCACCCGCGCATCGCCATCGACCTGAAGAACGGCATCTTGCAGCGAGGCGAAGACTTCCTCCATCTCACGCCGGGCGCGCTCTTGTCCTCGCAACTCTGATTCCAAGTTGACAATAATCCTTTCTTTATCCGCCAGTACAGCCAACTCGCGCTCCTCACCCCGACGCTTTTCCCGCTGCCACAAAAACAGCATAACGACCGCGCCGCATACACCTGTTATAGCGATTAATTCAAACATGGCACGATGATGAGCTTATTAAAGGAGGATTAAGGACAATTTAAGCCGAAGCGGGGCGGGCACGGGTTCTGGCCCATTCGCGCAAAGCCGCCACCTCTTCTTCCATTGTCACCGATAGCGGCACCATTGTCTTCAGGCTTTGCAAAACATCTTCGGTAGAAAGATCGCGCTTTTCGTCGTAGGCATCGTAGAGTGCGGCAACCACCGCCTGCTCGATTTCTGCACCCGAATATCCCGCACTGCTGTGGGCCAGACTCTTCAGGTCGTAGCGATCGGACTGGCGATTGTGCTTTTGCAAATGAATGCCGAAAATAGCAGCGCGTTCTTCTTCCCGTGGCAGATCGACAAAGAAAATTTCGTCCAAACGGCCTTTACGCAATATTTCCGGAGGCAAGCTCTCCACCTTGTTGGCGGTAGCAACCACGAATACCGGCGAGCTCTTATCCTGCAACCAGCTCAAAAAAGCACCTAATATACGCAAAGTGGTGCCACCGTCTTCGCCACGGCCCGACGACAGGGCTTTTTCCAACTCATCGACCCACAACACGCAGGGCGCGACCGCTTCGGCGGCTTTCAAGACCCGGCGCAGGTTGGCTTCGCTTTCCCCGACGTATTTTCCGAAAATCGAGCCGACATCGAAGCGTAACAAGGGCAGGTTCCAGGCAGCACCGATGACTTTGGCCGTCAACGATTTTCCGCACCCTGGCACTCCCAGCAACAGCACGCCGCGCGGCCACGGCAAACCGAACTCACGGGCTTTTTCCGAAAAAGCCCCACCGCGTTTTTGCAGCCAGTCTTTGAGATGATCCAAACCGCCAACGCCGTTGAGATTGTCGCTGGCTTCATAAAATTCCAGCATGCCGGTTTTACGAATAATCTGCTTTTTCTCGCTCAGAACCACTTGGATATCGAACTCATCGAGCCGTGAATTAAGCACCAGACCTTTGGCAAAGACATTGGCGGCTTCATCGGCGGTGAGACCCAGAGCGGCCTTCACCAGGCTTTCGCGCTGCGACTCGCTCAAATCCACGGTCACCTGGGGCGTATTGCTGACTCGCGTAATGAGCTCTTCCAGGATGATATTGACCTCCTCGAAATTGGGGAGATCGTAATCGATGACGATGATTTCTTTCTCGATATGCGTGGGGATCACCAGTACTGGCGAGAGAAAAATCAGCGTCGAGTAAGAACGCTTGAGAGCGAACGCCAGGTCACGCAATTTACGCACCACCACAGGATTGTCGAGGTAGGGATCGAAGTCGCGCAGGATAAATACCGCGCGCACATCTTCCCGGATACGCCGTTCGATATGGTCAAGGGCATCGAGCGCGCACTGGTGTCCGTCCAAGGTTACCGGAGCGGCCCCACCCAGCAAACGCCCGGAAGGGTCGGTAGCACCAAACGGCTGGGTCGCCGCCCATACTAATACCTGTTTCTTGCCATCGACAATACGCTTGATGGCATCTTCCACCCGGTTTTCCTCGGGTGAAACGATATAAATCATCGGATAACGAGCACGGATGAGGACATCAATTTCCTGGTCTTTAGGATTCATATTCGTAATTGTATAAGGCTGCGTTTAAAGCAATATCAGGAAGGCTTCTCTTTTTATTATTAAATTAACCACAGATGAACACAGATAAACACAGATGGGAACGGCAGAACTTGGATTTCAGAATGGAGAACTGGGGCCCCTCATTCTATCGAACCCCTCCTAAGATCTAAAAAAAACTGTGGCTAAATTTCTGGACAGGCAGCATTAGTCCGCCTACCTTGCCAAAAGAGGATCGTTAGCTCGCAAGCTTTGTAAAGCCCGGGGCAAAATATCCTCGCGCCGTTGCTCCGTCGCACTTTGCGGCGCAGCGATAACGGCTTCCCCTTCACGCCAGCGCAGCAACGCTTGCCCACCGGCAGAAGCCGAGTAAAGGCCGTCTGTCGTCCAGTTCACCCAGTCGAAATCTTCCACCGTCACAGCCGGGCCTTCGGGAGCTTCCAGGTTTAGAACCCGTGGTTGGGGTGCCTTGGGTTTGGGAATAGCCAACAATGTTACCAGCAGTTTCTTATTTTGGAGATCCCACAACCGCACCGTTCCATCGGCATGCCCGGAGAGGGCGAGGTTAGAGAAAAGCGCCTGCGGTGCCATTCGAAGCGCCGTCACTGCCGCTGCGTTTTCATCCTCCAGAATGGCCGTGGGCAATGTAACGGCATCCTTGCCCTGCCAATCGTCGCCCCACACCAAAAGACGGCCCCGAACATCGCCGGCAAGCAAGCGCTCGCCTGGGCCACCCCCAAATGTTACAACGTTAATGGCAGGCGCATCTTCATCGGCAAGCGCCGCTCGCCCCTGGGCATCGGCCATTTCGTAAGTGCGGCGTTGCGCGAGATCACGATCCTGCTCCAGATCCCAAATTCTGACCGTGTTCTTACGGCTCTGCCCGACAAATGCCAGGAAATTTCCTGTGGGAGAAAGGGAGAGCTGGTTGGGGTTTCGGCCCGGGTTACGCGCCCTGAAGCGCAGCTTGCCCTCCGGCAAATCCCACACACGCAAATAATTACCACCGCCGACGGCCAGCCGCAAACCGGTTTGCGAAAGATCCATCTGGGGCGCAGAAGAAACACTCTCGTCATCCGAGAGCTGTACGGTATCGGTCAGCGATTGCCCGCTATCGGCATTGAGCACTTCCAAAGCCGCAAAACCATCGCCTTCAACCAACCCGGCACGGGAAATGCTTGCCCTACCTTGCCCAGTAACCCACAAGCGCGTGCTATCGGGAGAAAATTTTAGACGGCTAATCTTGCTCCGGCCAAAATCATCGCGTGCCCATAAATCCCGACCGGTGGCCAACTCAATCACTCGCAAGCGGCCACGCGCCGTGCCTTTTTCTTGCAGTGTCAGCGTATAGGTTTTCAGATATTCAGCGACAGCCAGCAAACGTCCATCGGGCGAAACCGCTGTCGTCGCCAATTCACGCCCTGCATTCCCGGTAATTTGTTCGATTTTTCCGGTGGCTAAGTTCCACTGCGTTAAAGCGCCTTCTTCACTCCCGACAAGCAGTATCGGGGCGCCATTACGCAAAACAATTTCCAGAGATTGCACCGCATAAGAAGCGCGAGGCAAAGCCGATTTCAACTCGCCTTCCTGCCATAAGCCGCCACCCGCCTGGGCATCGTCAAGGGCCAGCACACCTTGCGGCGATATTGCCAATACCCCTTTAAAACTGCGATTCCGAGCCAGAGAAGTGGTCACTTCCTGGCCACTCTGGGTGTCCCAAACACGAGTTTCAGCCGAGCGAAAGGTAATCGCCACCGTTTTTCCATCCGGTGAGAACAAGGCACCGACCGGCGCGCCCAAACGATTGGCAGACGACGCTGTGGGACGATTCCTGGTGGGCACTGGACGGCCAATAATCCGCTCTGCCTGTTCGCGTTGACGTTGGGACATTTCCGGCCTTTCCGACGGATTGGCAACCAAATCGGCCACGGATTGCCCGGTTTTGGTGTCGTAAATGCGATAGTCGCTCTGCCCCTTGGCCAGAACACGGGTGCCATCGGAAGAGAGAGCCAACAGCACTTCGTCCCTGGACCGGAGCGGTTCTTCGGAAATGGTGACGGTTGTTAGCTCTTGCCCATCGCTTTGCCAGCGCTGTAATTGGTTGGGGGCACGGGTTGCAACCAGAACACCGGCCTCTTCATAGGCGATTAGCGTCTGGCTGCTGCCTTCGTAGGTTTTGGTCCACAGGGAACTGCCATCCAGGGCATTCCAAACACGCAACCGGATGCCGTTGCCCGAAGCCTGGGGGCTTCCATAGTAGCCTGCAGCAGCCAACTGTTTGCCGTCGCGCGAAAAAGCCAGGCTGGTCAGCGCTTCGTCGCCAAATTCCGCTTCAAAGGCAACAGAAGTATCTTTATTGTAACTGCGCAACGCCTTGCCATCGCCAAATTTGAACATGCGGGTGGCAGCGTGATAGAAACCGCTTTTGGCAGGCACCTGCCAGAGGTATACATTGCCGTCCCGCCCGCCAACGGCCAGGGAAGCCCCGTCGGGAGAAAACGCCAAGGCCGTCATGGCCCCGCCGACTCCCGTTTTACTCACCAGCGTGCTGTGCCAGGAGCCATCGGCGTTCCATAAACGAACGGAACCGTCTAACGAAGCACTGGCCAGCATCGCTCCAGCGGGAGCGAAAGCCATCGCCTCAATACTCGCACTGTGACCGCGTTCTACCAGCACTTGGGGTGCGGCTTGCGCAGCAGTAAAAACACTCGACGCCAGCAGGACAACGCACGACAATACCAGTTTTTTCATAATGCCACGTCATTACGGGAAATGATTTGAACAGGCCGGGCGAGGTGCGACTACGGGATTATGCGACGATTTTTCCGCTGAGATCGTATTCGCTGGCTCCGCTGATTTTTACCTTGACCATGCTGCCAACCGTGATATTACGGCGTTCGCGCGGCGTCATTTTGACAAAAACGTTGCCGTCGATATCAGGGGCATCGCGATGGCTGCGCCCCACCATGCCGCCGTTTTCTTCGGCTTCGAGCAGCACGTCCAGCGTCTTGCCGATGTAATCGCGGTTTTTGCGCAGGCTGATTTTCTGTTGCAGGGTTTGCAGGGTGTGATAACGCTGTTCGATGACTTCCTGCGGCACCTTTTCATCTAACCCGAAGGAGAGGGCACTGTCCTCATCGGAATATTTAAAGACACCGATGCGATCGAACTTCTGTTCCTTCACGAAATCGCACAATTCCTGGAAATGTTCTTCGGTTTCACCGGGAAAGCCCACGATGAACGAAGTGCGAATCGAGATTTCCGGGCATTTTTCACGGAAGCGATCAAGCAGACGGCCATAGCTTTCGGCATGTCCACCCCGGCGCATACGAGCCAGGATGGGGCGGCTGGCGTGTTGCAGCGGAATATCGAGATAGCGGGCCACGCGCGGTGCGGTGGTCATGGCTTCAATGAAAGTGTCATCGACCTGGGAAGGATAGGCGTAGAGTACTCGAATCCAGGTCAGCTCTTCGATCTTGGATAATTCTTGCAGCAGTTCGCCCAAAGCCCATTTTTTGTAGAGATCGAGACCGTAACGTGTGGAATCCTGAGCAACCAATACCACTTCCTTGGCTCCCGAAGCTGCTAATTGGCGCGCTTCAGCCACAATCGATTCGATGGGCCGCGAGCGAAACGGGCCGCGCAGGCTGGGAATGATACAGAACGAGCAGGTATGGTCGCAGCCCTCGGCTATTTTCAGGTAGGCCGTCCACGACGCAGTGGCGCGCACACGCGGCGTGCTGTGATCGTAGACATAAGTATGCTGCTCACGTGGAGTGACCGAAAGTTGGATCAAACCATTCGACGGCCGCGCGGTTCCAGGAACCGGGCGATTAAAAGTGGCATTGAGTGTGCCGACGATCTGCGGAAAATCGGTGGTGCCCAGAATAGCATCGACTTCCGGCACCCGCATTTTGATGAGTTGGGAATCGCGCTGGGGCAAACAGCCTGCGGCGACCAGGGCCTTACATTTGCCGTTTTTCTTCAGGGCGGCAAACTCAGCTAATGTATTGAGACTTTCTTCTACGGCTGCGCCCAAAAAGCCGCAGGTATTGACGATGACGGCATCGGCATTTTCAGCGTCACTGGTGATGGCATAACCGGCACCCTGCAACAGGCCCAGCATAACTTCACTATCGACCAGGTTCTTCGAACAGCCAAGCGAGACCAGGCCGACGGTTTTTTGATTTTCAACGATTTGATTCTTCACGATATTAATAGTTTATCCGGCTGATAGAAATAAGCGCGAAGTGAGCACTATTTTTTTATTCCACCACAGATTTTGCCGTCTGCCGGTTATTGCTGTATTCTTTGATTCCGTGGCCACAGCTTCCCAAACTCATTCGCATCCTGCTCCCTGGTGGGGACGCATTAGCCTGATCTGGCTGATGTTAACTCCTTTGGTCGTGACCATATATACACTGCTGCTACCCATTGCCCCGAACGACTTCTGGTACAATGCCCGCGCCGGTGCCCACATTGCCACGACCGGCTCTATTCCCGTCACAGCTCTTTTCACCACATCCGTCCCGCCGGGAACACCTTATTATTACCAGTCCTGGCTGGCACAGTTGTTGATCTTTAAAACCCTCGAGAGTTACGGCCTGTCGGGAATCATCATCCTGCGCTCGGTTTGCCTGTTGGCCGCCTTCCTTCTCATCCTTGTTGCCGCCTGGCGACGCATCACCCGCGTTAATAACGCTTCTCCCCATCCGCTGGCAGACGCAACACTGGCACGTATTACAGCGCTGAGTGTTTTGGTGGCGTTCGCCCTGGCCGCTTCGAATATGGATGTGCGGCCGCAAACCTTTTCCATGCCGCTCTTTGCACTGTTTGTGCTCTGTCTTTTCGAATGGCCGTTTCTCAAAACCCCACAAAGAATTTTCGTCAGCACTCTTCTGGCTGCAGGCATGATCTTATGGGCCAATCTCCACGGTGCTTTTTTTACCGGCATTGCTTTGCTGGGCGTTTACTCAATTGGCGAGTTGCTCCAGTGGCTGTTGACACGCAACCCTGAAAGTAGCCGGCGCTTATGGAACCAGGTAACGCCCGGTTCACTCGGTCTCACGCTGTTGTTATTTCCGCTCATTTGCTTATGTGCCCTGCTGAACCCGCGCGGCGGCCAGCTTTTTACCTACGTTTTTAGCCTGGCCGAACTGGAAGCCGGGCAAAAATATATTCAGGAGTGGCAAAGTCCGCAATGGAGCGATTGGTATGGTGCCTTGTTCTTCATCGCGTTTGAGGTTCTGTGCTTATGCACGTTGGCTTGTGTGCGGCTGCTTCAACGTTCCCAACCCGCTTCGCTGTCACCTGGCCTGCGTTTATCGGAATTGCTGGTCATAGCAACCCTCGCCACGATGGCATTTCGGGATAGTCGTTCGATTATCTGGTTCGGATTGTTCCTGGCCCCCGTCTTTGCTGCCCAAATAACCCAATTACTTCTGGCCAAAAGCCATGCGCCAGTTTTGCCTGTTGCCATCCCGCGCCCGGCGCAAATCATCAATGCCGTTCTTGCGCTCATGCTCTTGGCCGGAGTTCTTCCTTTCTTGCCTCAATGGCGCGCGGCTTTACCGCTACCGCCCGAATATACGGCCCAATTTGCTTCCACCCCTCGCGGCGCTTTTCCCGCCGGATTTCCCAGGGATTCGTCCGGACTTCTGGACAGTTCTACACCGGTGAGAGCGGTCGAATACCTCACCGTGCATCCACCAACCGGAAAAATTTGGAATGATTTCGTATTCGGTTCTTATTTAACGTGGGCCACGCTTTATGAACCCCGTCTGGCACCGCATGCCGATCCACGTGTAGAAATGCGCCCCCTTGCTTTCTGGGATGAATACGGCAAAATCAACCAGGGAACACAGGATGCTGCCATTTACCTTGAAAACCATGGATTTTCGGACGCCCTCCTCAACACGGCAGAGCAGCCAGAACTCATTGCGCGGCTAAAAGCGGCCGGATGGTGGGTTGTAATTGCGCCCAATCCGAAACTGCATGAAAAAGCCGTGCTGCTGCGCCTGCCATTAGATCGAGAATCGGTTCCGGTGAGTTGATTTCAAAACTGAAAATTGAGGCCTGAGGCCCCTCGCTCGATCAAGCCCCTTCCTAATATCTAAAAATATAACTGAGAAAAAATTTTTTTAACTTTGTGAATACATATAGTTTTATGGTATATATCTGGTACTGATGGAATAACGGCCATTGGTATCTCAAGCTCAAAGAGCATACTCTACAAGGAGGACGTATAAAATGATTAAGCGTTTTTTTGCAGAAGAAGAAGGACAGACTTTGGTGGAATACGGTTTGTTGATCTCGTTGATCGCTCTCGTTGTCATTGCGGTTCTGACCCTGGTCGGTAACCGTATCAGCAACACCTTCAACGCCGCAGCTAACCAGATGACCAACTAATTTTGGCCTTCATTGGAGTATATTACTCCTCAACCGACACACTCAACAACGCCCAGGGAAATTGCTTCCTTCGGGCGTTGTTGACTTTACCATCTGTATTTTAGGTTCTTACAGCATTGCCGGTCGCGCCCCCATTTTCTTATCCAGGCGCAAATTATTTCATTTTGTCATTAACAAGAGCGAGGTGAATTTCTATGCTTTTACAGTTTTTTTCGGAAGAGGAAGGCCAAACACTTATCGAATATGGCCTACTTATCGCTTTATTAGCACTTGCTGTTATTACGGCACTAACCTTTTTCGGTCAACGCGTAAACAACCATTTCAACGTCGTTAGTAACCAGCTTCCCAACAATTAATCTCACGGCCAGATTATATGGCATCTCGGTTTAATTCAACGGCGCGAATGTTATCTCGCGCCGCAATTTTGTTTTGCGTGGTAACGGCAGGCGCACTCTGCCTTTATCTCTTTTGCCTCGCACCCACAGTCACTACCGGCGGAGATAGCGGCGAACTCATCGCCGCCTCCTACCGGTTGGGCATTGCGCATCCCAGCGGTTACGCTCTCTACTGCCTGCTTGGAAAGGCGTTTGCCATGCTTCTCCCCTGGGGAGAGATTGCATGGCGCTACAATGTTTTTTCAGCCGTTTGCGGCGCATTAACGACCGGCCTTGTCGCCGTGCTCGTCCAGCGCTATCTCACAGGGCAAAATTCATCTGAACCGCACATCCCCTGGCCAGCCATCGGGGCGGGTTGGCTCCTGGCCGGATTCATTTTTTTCGGTGCCCAGGCGCTCATTGCCGAAGTCTATGCACCTGCCGGGCTTGCTATCGCAGCGCTGATTTTCTGCGCCATGCGATGGCACCAAACAAGCCAACACCAGTGGCTGTTTGCCCTGTTCCTTGGGCTTGGGTTAGCCCTGAACTTGCATCTCTCTACAGTTTCCCTCTGGCCGGGGTTACTGATTCTGGGAATTTGGCACCTCCGCAAGATGCCGGTTCCTTACTCATGGCAAAAACTCACAGCTCTGAGCGGCCTGGCAATGATTTTTTTTGTCATTGGCTTGAGTGTCACCCTCTATTTACCCTGGCGCGCCCAGACTTTCCCCGAACCGCCGCGTGACACCATCGCCGGTCAAGAGTATGTGTGGTGGCAGCCCCTCGACTGGGGCCATCCAGCCGATTTTGGGCGTTGGAAAGCCCACGTCTCGGTTCAGCAATATAAATCATTGCTCTGGAAACCCGTCACCGTGCATTTCGCCGGACGCGAATTTCACCTGCGCACCTTTGCTCAATCGCCTGCCGGTGCCATTGAACGCTTGAAGGAACTCTGTGGATTTATCGCCATCCAATGGCTCTGGTGTACTCCACTGGTACTACTGGGAGCCTGGGTTTCATGGCGACCTCAACAGCAACGGCCATTAGCCGCACTCTTAACCACAACTTTCATACTGAATGTTTTTATCGCCATTCATTACCGCGTCGATAACGTCTTCGATATTGCCAATTTTCTCTTTCCCGCCTACGTGGTTATGGCGATTTGGCTGGGTATCGGCATTGCGGCCATGCAGGCATGGACATCAAAACAAGGGGGGGACTGGGGTTGGCGCCTTTCGACACTGGCCAAATTAGCCATTATCGGCGCGATTGCGACACAATGGATGCTCTTTTCCATGAGCGCATCGTGGCGCGGCAACACTCGTGTCTACGATGACACCTCCCAACGCGCCCAGGCCATTGAAAAACTACAAAAATCGACGGGCCGCACATCAACCCTGCTTAGCTTTACCGACGACACCCTGTTCCCATTCTGGTACCTGCAACATGTCGAAGGCCGCGCGCCCGGGACACAAGTTCCCTACGGACCGGCCATGCATGCCACCCGGACTGCGGGGCTACTGCCCCGGCTGGTGGAAAAATCGTTAAAAGCCGGTCCGGTCGTCACGACACAATGGGATGAGAAACTGGATGCAGAATTCCCCTACGCTCCCCTCGATTCCGAAGGTCTTTTGTGGCAACTCACCACTTCGGCCCTGCCTCCGGCTGCTCAACCGATCGAATTGACTCTTACCACAGAGATGCGAGGCAGCTTTGCACGTGAGGCTACACGACGTATGGAACTGATCGGTTTTCACCTCGCTTTTTATCCCGATCTCACAGCCCACGATATCGCCGTCGATCCTCTCCAGAAAACACGGCAAATCGGTTGGGCCGAGGTAATGTTGCTTCCGCTCTCGATGAAGTTGGAACCACTGCCCAATCAGCAGGACTTGCGTCAAGATGGTTCACTTTTGATCTACAAACAACGGCGGCGACTGGTTGTTCCCCAGACGACCAAAGCCGGGCCAATGCTGCTTGCCTCTCTCCCCCTGCAAATACCTCTCGAAATGCCACCCCGGGAATATAAGGTGCGATCACGTATCGTCACAGATCTCAACGACACATCTACTCCATGGGTGGCTGCCGGACGCATCAAGGTCAACGTGCGTTAACGACTGATCCCAGAGTAGCCAGTAAGCCAAACGCACGCTAAACTGAATTTCTATATCCCAACTCGACAATCGAGGACAGTATTTATGGCGAGCTTAACTAACGAAGAAGTACTCCGCTACGGACGGCATCTCATCATGCCCGAAGTCGGCATGAAGGGTCAAAAGAAACTCAAGGACGCAAAAATCCTCATGGTGGGTGCCGGTGGGCTGGGTTCACCCTCCGGCTTATATCTGGCTGCCAGCGGCATCGGCGAATTGACCATCATCGATCCCGACGTGGTGGACGCTTCCAACCTCCAGCGCCAGCTCTTTCACGATACCGACAAAATCGGCGTACCGAAAGTCGAATCGGCCAAAGAGCGCATTGCGGCCATCAACCCCAATGTCAAAGTCAACGCAATCCAGGATTTTCTCACTAACGAGAACGTGCGGAAATTGGTGCGTGAACACGACTTGGTCGTGGACGGCACCGACAACTTCCAGACGCGCTACATGGTGAACGACGCCTGTATTTTTGAAAAGAAAATCAACGTTTACGGTTCCATCTTCCGCTTCGACGGCCAGAGCACCATTTTCTGCGCCGAAGACGGTCCGTGCTATCGCTGCTTGTATCCCGAGCCGCCACCGCCGGGCATGGTGCCCAGTTGCGCCGAAGGTGGAGTGCTGGGTATTTTGCCCGGCATCATCGGTGTGATTCAAGCAACCGAAGCCATTAAGATCATCCTGGGCGAAGGCCGCCCGCTGATTGGCCGCCTGATGCTCTATGATGCCCTGGAAATGAAGTTCCGCGAACTCAAAATCCGCAAGGACCCTTCTTGCCCGGTTTGCGGCGAGCATCCCACCATCCACGATTTGCAGGATTACGAGAGCTTCTGCGGCATCATTCCTCATGAGGAAAAAGCCGAAGGCGAAGAGAGCACGCCGATCGAACAGATCAATGCACGCCAGTTGCAAGAAGCCATCGCGTCCGGGAAAGAGATCACCCTGCTCGACGTGCGCGAACCGCAGGAATGGGACATTACCCATTTGCCGGGTGCCAAGCTCATTCCGCTGGGTGAAGTGCCCGAGCGCGTCAACGAGCTCGACTCGGCCGATGAGATCGTGGTTTACTGCCATCACGGCCAGCGTTCGCAGCGTGCCATTAACTTTCTGAAAAAGGTCGGCTTCAGCAGATTGAAGAACCTGGCAGGCGGTATCGATTCATGGGCGGCTAATGTCGATCATGAAATGCCACGCTATTAAAAGGCAATGTCGTAATTCGTGATAAAATGGAACTCGCTTCGACATTTGTATGTCGAAGCGAGTGTTGTTTTACAACCCATCTTTCAATCAAGTGATTTATTCGTAACAAGGAGCATTCATGCAGGTACGCAGCAGCGTAAAAACAGGACGGATTAAAACCGCATTATTAGCTTGTACCATGGCGTTTGGCCTGGCCCTTTCTACCCCGGCAGTTCATGCCGCCGACCCGATTACCGTCGGCGTGCTCGACGAGGTAAAGCTGGGCGATGGCTATACCAAATACCGCAATGCAGTTGATGAACTCAACCAGCGCGCCAAAAAGCTGGAAGAGCAGTTGCGCGCTCGTGAAGTGCTCGATGCCACCGAAGGTGCAAAATTCGATGAATACATCGGCAAGGCCACTTTAACGCCGGAAGAAACCACCGCTTTTGACGAACTGATTAAAACCGGCATCGAGCGCCGCAAACGCTATGTCGATCTTTCGGGTAAGGCCGAGCGCACGGAAGAAGAGAGCGCCCTGCTTAAAACTGTCGAAGCCAATCGCAAGAGCAACGAACCTGTCCTCAACCGTATCGAAGATGGTATGTTCAAGGATTTGCAGGCCCGCGAGCGCGCCACCGATCAGGAATATATCGACAAAGCCAACCTCGAAGTTCAAAAGGTAGCTGTCGATAAGAAATTATCGGTCGTGCTGCGCAAAGACGCCGTCGCCTGGTTCTCACCGTCAGTCGATATTACCGACGAAGTTCTCAAGCGTCTCAACCGCCAGTAGGCCCACGGCTTGCCCCATGCAAGTCGTATTCGGAGGGCTGTCGTTATGATACCCATTTGCACTCCGCCCACGTCGTTAAAATCCAATCGCGCCAGACTGCTTCGCCTTGCAGCGCTCTGCAGTCTGGCGCTGTCGCCTTGCGCACTTGCCGGTTGCTCGCAAACTCCTCCTCCACCGGCAAATTCCTCGTCTTCTGCCCCCTCATGGGGCACGGTGCTCCAAAATTGGTGGCAGGCAAGCACCGATTCAAAAAAACCTGCGCCAACTCCGCCCCCCGCCCCATCGGTAGCAGCCCCCACTCAAAAAGAAATCGCTCAATTAGCCCGGCAACACCCGGCCTGGAAATTGGCTGACGCGTTGCAAGAGAATCGGTTGGCTCCCCTGCCTTTCGAGGCGATTGCACCCGGCGCTGCCCGCGATGCCGGTGCATTGGCATCGCCCGATTTCGACGTTAATTTTTCCAATGCCGGTAATCAGCGCGGCAATAATGCCAATTCGTCCCTGCCCGAACCAGCCAGCCCACCACGCTCCGGGCAAACCCCGGCAACACGGGTTTTGGAATTCGGAGAGCTCAGCGATGCGGCGCGCGCCCAGCAAGAAACTTCCCTCGCCGACTTCCTGAGCAGCGTTGCCGTACGTCAGGAAGATTGGCAGCGTGATTACCGCTCGATCCTGCAAATTGCCCTGGGTGAAGAGGTGGAAGCAGCGGCCCAGCGTGCACCGCACGCCGTTCCAGTCGTGTTGCCCACCCCGGAAGTGCAATTGGAAATGACGAATTTGCGTTTGCGCCTGCTGCGCAACGTATTCACCACCGAAGAAGAACGCCAGGCTGCCCGCACCCGTTTGCGCGAATTGCTGGTTCAATGGCGCGCGGCGCTACGCGAACAGGAAACGGCACGCGCCCGGGAACTTCAACGCCTGCGTAGTGAAGAACCCGAACGCATTCGCCGTGAAGGCCTGGCAAATATTGAGCAAGAACTCGCATTCATCCGCCGCACCCAGCAGGAATTGCGCACAGCCATTGCTGCCGAACACCGGACACGATTGGAAGAAGAGTTCGGCAACGAGCGTGCCCGCCTGGCTTTGAATTACCCCCTGCCCTCTCTCGGCGAACTCCCCGCAGAAAACCCGGCTACGGGAAACAGCGGTCGCACCGCACAGGCAACGTTGGAAGCAATAATTTTTAACAGAACACTCCCCGTCCCTCGAACGTCCAACGCCAGGCTACCCGGAATTGCATCCACGCAAAGCCCTGCGAACACTGCGCGAACCGCTCAAATTCGCGCTCTTCGTCAGCAGGCCTGGAACGACGCAACCCGGCAAGCGAAAATGGCTGCCCGGCTGGGCTATTGAATTTTGAAAGCAAAAGTGTGGATACTAAAGAGTTCTCGAAATATTGTTTAAGGCAATCGGCAGAGATTAATTCTCAAAACATTGTTAAAGCTGAGAATTATTTATGCTAACATAGCGCAGCGTTTTAATAATTTTTTAAGAGATCGTCGCACCGTCAAATTCATTTTCGGGATATTATCATACTTCAGCGAGCCACGCAGCCCTAATTTACAGTCGACGCAGGAGTTTTTCCCATGAAAAACAGTTCACAATCGAATGGCCGTAATGGCTATCATAATGGCAGCGTATCCGGTGTGCTCGATCCACCGCGCACCCCAGCGCGCCAGGTGACAGTCGGCGAAATTGCGCGGTTTCTGGGCGCTGAGTTAGTTGGAGATGCCAAAACACTCATTACCGGTGTTTCCGGCTTAGACGGTGCCCTCCCCGGCACCATCGCTTTCATCGAAAAAGAAAGCCTTCTCCAGACGGCACTCGATTCTTCTGTTTCGGCAATCATCGCTCCGGCCTCCTTAGCCGATAATATTCCTCTTTCCGACCGGAAAAAAGGCTTACAGGGCAAACCTGCCGTACTTACCGGAAACCCGCGCCTGGCTTTTGCCAAGGTGATGGAATATCTCCAGCCACTCGATTTACCCGAAACCGGAATTCACCCGACTGCCATCATTGAGCGCGACGCCCACATCGGCGAAGGCGTCACGATTCGTGAAAATTGTTATATCGGACATCACGCTCATATTGCCGATGGAGCTGTTCTCTATCCCCACGTCGTTATCGGCAACGGCGCGCAAATCGGTCCGGCTACGATTATTTATCCATCGGTAGTCATCAATCACCACGTCCACATCGGTGCCCGCGTGCGCATCCACTCGGGTAGCGTGATCGGTGGCGATGGCTTTGGCTATGTGCAAGATGAAGGCAAGCATCATAAAGTCCCGCAGATCGGCACCGTCATCGTTGAAGATGACGTGGAGATTGGGGCCAATGTCTGCATCGACCGCGCCATGCTGGGTGCCACCCGCATCGGGGCCGGAACGAAAATCGATAACCTGGTGCAGATCGCGCACAATGTGCAGATCGGCAAAAACTGCATTTTATGCAGCCAGGTGGGCTTGAGCGGCAGTATCGTGGTGGAAGATAACGTGATGATTGCCGGGCAAGTCGGCGCACGCGACCATGTGAAAATCGGCAAAGGTGCCGTCCTGGGAGCACAATGCGGCGTGATGAGCGATATCGCTCCCGGCGAGTATGTGGTGGGTAGCCCGGCTATGCCGCAGCGTGATTTTTTCCGCCAGGAAGCCGCATCGCGCAAGCTACCCGAAGCACTCCGCACCCTGCGCCAACTGGAAAAGCAAGTCCGCGAGCTGCAAGAGCAACTCACGGACTTGAAAGAATCCTAATACCCCGTCACTAGTCTGTAAAGTAATTTATTTCCCAATCATTCCTGGAACGGCAGGCTACTATTGGTGGCTCCGGCCTCCGTGCCGGAGTGAGTTTCGCATCCCCTCCGGCACGGAGGCCGGAGCCACCACACGCAATAACTTACGTTACAGAATAGTCACTTTAGCCCAGAGTATCGATCACTTCTTCCAACGTGCCCTGCACGCCGGTGATGATCGGTGTATCGCGCACGGTGTAGCGGCTGCCGTCGCTTTCGCGCAATTCCATCACCAGGTCAAGGAAGTCTTCCGGGTAATCGCCTTCGAACGCCACAACGAAATCCTGATCGTCCAAGCCGAAGCTATAGGTCGTGTTCAGCTTGATGGTGGGATATTTGACGCCAATCTGAATGTGCTCATCCATGATGCCCTGGCGGGTTTGTGAATGCAGCAGATACCACTCGCGCGACTTCACGAACGGGTAAACGAAGATATATTTGCCACGGCCCGGCTTGATATGGGTGCGAAGCTCTTCGTGTTCGGGGTTGATTTTATCGACGTAAACGCTGCGCTTGCTCATGGAGAGAAAGCTCAGGCTGGGCTGAAGATATTTGCCCAGGCCGGTTTTGTTGAGTGCGGTCTGCATCTGCTGCAAACGCTGGAGGTCGTAATCGATGCGCCACAACAAAATATCGTGCTCGGCACGCACGCCAATACACGAATAAGGCACGACAACGGTACCCGAGCCGGAGAACTCCTGCACTGCGGCAATCCATTCGGCTTTGCCTTTCTCCTGCTCGGCTTCGGGCAGCAAGCGCCAGGCCGGATCGAGTTTGTAATAGGAAAACGCAATAAACTGGCGCGGTGTGCGCTCTTTGGTATCGGGAAGAGGAAACGGTGATTCCGTCGGTTTCATTCAGCAAGCTCCTGAAAAAGATAATCGTTTATCAGAGTTTAGCAGACCGGCCACTGCTCTCTTTTGATGAAAAAGCAATAACTCCAGTAAGTATTCACAAGCCGCGTTATACTTTATTTTGCAACGGACTCGATGATTGCCTACGGCTTGTCTTCGGACAAACTGCAACTCGGGTCCGTTGCCGCATATGTGACAAAGCCATCTCAGTGGGTCGATGACTTGGTTTTAAACATTGACGGCTGTTTGGCGTCGATACAGGCGAATTTGCCCGTGCTGTGCCCTGTTTGAAAACAGCTTATGAAACACGCTTTTCTCTCCCTCCTGGCCGGAACCAGTTGCCTCTTCTCCTGCGCATCGCTCATATCTGCCGAACCGGCAAAGCCAGGCCAACCGGCTGCTTTTAACTGGAATCAAAAGGGAATTTCGACAGAAAAGAATATCGTCCCGCTAAAATACACCCTGCCCACACAAAAGAACACCATCAATTTCGAGCAGTTTCCGCATGTGAAGGTGCCCAAAGAATTCGATTTCGTGCTGGGCTTCGGCGCACCGTTCTATAAAGATCTCAAAACCGCGCCTGACGGCAAATTGGAACTGCTGCACCAGGGCGTCACAGGGTTGTATCTGGCGAATTCCTATCCTCGCAGCTCCTTCGCACCGGAAAACCAGTATATGTTCGAGATTACTTCCGGTATATTGCGCGAAGCGGCCAATAGCGTTGTGCGCTCGAAGAATTGGAATGTCGATACACACGGCGATATTCAGGCAATTGCAGAAACGCCAAATGGCGATCACAACCTTCCCTACGAAAAATTAACTCCGGCCGGAGCTATTCTTCTGGGCAAACATTCATTCTATGTGCGCAGCCACGGCAATAGTATTGACGACGAGAGTTACAACATCGCCAGGCATTCATCCATTTACATGATGGATGAAGAAAGCATGAGCGACCGCAACTGGAAGCACGGTTCGCTTTACGATTTGTGCGGCTACATCAACCAGGGCATGATGGAAGCAGCCGAGCAACTCTCGGGCAAGGAAGGTTCGTTGCGAGTGGAGTGGTATGCCAAACCCATCAGCTATTTCCCGCATCTATACCTGGAATTGGATAACGCCAACCTGGAAAATATCATCGGCAAAGCCCAGCAAGACCTGAACGGAGGTAATGTCGCTATGGGACACCCTTCCTGGAAAGCCAAACCTTTCTATCACGATCTGGGCACCGGCTACTTTAAAGTGCCGGGCATCGACAATCGTTACACGCTCTACCAGAAAGATGCCGCCGGAAATTTTCTTCTGAAAGACGGCAAACGCGTCTATCGCGACGATGAATTCTCAGTCGAACACTTTGGCATCGCAACACCTGTTCTCAAAGAACCCGCCGAATGGATTAAATACAGCGTCTTAGATCAAAATAACCAGCAACTTTTTGGCAAGGAATATGTCGATGTCCACCCCGACGGCAGCGCCGGCGCTAAACCCGGCTACACCATGCACCCCTTCGCTCGGGAAAAGCACTATACCTGGACTCACGAAGCAAAACTCTATGTGGACGGTATTTATCGTAAAGCCGACGGTATCATGTGGTATCTCCTGAAATTGCGTAACAACGACAAAGGCGATTTCAATATCAGCCGTTTCGACCCCACTGCCAAGCAACTTCCTTCGATTGTCGCACGCCCACGCACCGAACCGTGGACTTACGGCGGCAATTCCATCGAAGTGCGCGAAATCGGTGAAGACTTGTTGAAGTTTGAATTGCTTTTTTCCATGCTTTCGGGCACCCGCATGTACAGCACCTGGGACGACGGTTACCCGGTGAAAGACTTACCCTCACAGGGCGGACAGGTGTATAAAGAAGACCGCAACTGGGGGCACTACATTCCCATCCTGGCGGCCTACCAGAGTATTTTCAAAAGCCTTGACGGCATCGCCCCCGAGAAGTGGCGGTACATTCACTTCTACCAACCATTTACAGGCCGCATGCAGCAACAGGTAATCAGCTCGGGAATATATGCCGAAGGTAAATTACTAATTATGCTGTTTAACCCCACTCTGGAAAACAACGAAAAACAAACCGTGAAATTAAAAGCCGGGGATCAGCTTTTCGATATCGTTTTGAACGGGCGAGAACTGAAGTATTTACAGCTCGATGTCCCCACCGGCCTAGAACCTTCGCAATTCCTGCTTCGCCAAACTAATATTTACGGGCAAACATTCACGATCAAAGGCGTCGTCAACAACGACTTTAAGGGACAATACCAGTAGGAAATAGCCACAAAAAAAGCACAAAGAACACAGAATTTTGTGTCCTTTGTGCTTTTTCGTGGCTATCTTTTAGTTCTTGAGTGAAGCCAGGTCGATCACAAAGCGGTAATGCACATCGCCCTTGACTGTGCGTTCGTAAGCTTCATTCACCTGGTCGATTGGAATCACTTCGACATCGGAGGTGATATTATGCTCCGCGCAGTAATCCAGCATTTCCTGGGTTTCCTTGATTCCGCCAATCATCGAACCGGTGAGGGTGAGGCGTTGGAATACCAGGAGTGGTGCAACGACCTCGGCTGGTTTGTCGGGAATACCTACCAGCACCAGGGCACCCTCAAGCCGCAGCAATTTCAGCAAGCTGTTGAGGTCGTGCGAAGCCGAAACCGTATCGAGAATGAAATCGAAGCTTCTGGTCAACGCTTCAAGCTGCTCGGGATCTTTGGTGACTACGAAATGGTGCGCTCCCAGTGCGAGGGCATCTTTTTCCTTCTCCGGCGAAGTGCTGAGCACTGTAACGTCTGCCCCCATCGAAACGGCTAACTTCACACCCATGTGGCCCAAACCACCCAGGCCCACAATCGCAACCTTGGTGCCCTTGGTGACACCAAAGCGGCGCAGCGGCGAGTAGGTCGTGATACCGGCACAGAGCAGTGGAGCCACTCCATCGAGCGGCTGATTGCCGTCGACTTTCAGCACGAAGGCTTCATCGGTCACGATGTGATCGGAGTAGCCGCCTTGTGTCGGCGTTACCTTGTCCATTTCGGTCGAGTTGTAGGTGAAGCAGGTCTGCACTTCGCAATACTGCTCTTCATCGGCCTTGCAAGGCGCGCATTCGCGGCAGGAATCGACCATGCAACCGACACCGGCATAATCGCCGACCTGGAATTTAGTGACCTTCGAGCCGACTTTGGTCACTTTCCCGACAATTTCATGGCCGGGAACCATCGGGAAGTTTGAGTTGCCCCATTCTCCCCGGGCCTGGTGGATATCGGAGTGGCAGATGCCGCAATAGAGAATTTCGATCTGCACATCTTTTTCGCCGACTTCCCGGCGTTCAAAAGAATACGGCCCTAATGGCGACTTTTCATCGAATGCGGCATATGCCAAAGCTGTGCTCATAGAAATTTCTCCAGAATTTAAATCACGACGTTAATCATGCGGCCGGGCACGATGATAATGCGGCGCGGCTCCTTGCCTTCAAGTTGGTCTCCCAACTCAGCCAACGCAGCGGTTTTCAGCGTTTCCTCATCGGAACCAGCCGGAACCGTGATGCGCGACTTCAACTTGCCGTTGATCTGCACCGGGAAGGTGATTTCATCTTCACGTGCCACCTCGGCATCAGACTGCGGCCAGGCACTTTCGTAAGCCGACTGCCCAAAGCCCAGTTCGCTGCGCAATTCATCGGCCAAATGGGGTGCAAAAGGCGACAAACACAGCAGCAAATTTTCCACCGCTTCGGAATAGACCGCAGTGTTCTGCGAATCGGTGGTCGTCCATTCCTGCAAAGCGTTGATGAACTCCATCATCGCGGCGATGGCGGTGTTCATCGAGAAACGCTCAATATCGCCGCCCACCTTGGCAATCATCTGGTGCGTTTTGCGGCGCAGCTTCTTGTCTTCGGCAGAAACATTCTCGCCAATGCCATCGCGCCAGTTCTTATCGAACTCACGCAACTGGCTCAAGCGATAGACGCGTTCCAGGAAGCGATAGGGACCGGCAAAAACTTTGTCGGAATCCTGATCCCACTCGGCGTCCTGCTCGGCTGGACCAAGATACAGGGTGGCCATGCGGGTGGCATCGGCACCCCACTTGGTAACAGCCACATCGAGGCCCACCACATTGCCCTTGCTCTTGCTCATCTTTTCGACTTTGCCGGTCTTTTCCGAGTGCATCGTGACCATGCCCTGCGTGAACAAACGCGGGAACGGCTCGTTAACCGGACAGAGGCCCAAATCATACAGCACCTTGGTAAAGAAACGGGCATAGATGAGATGCATAGTGGCGTGTTCGACGCCACCCACATACTGATCGACCGCCATCCAACGCTCGATGTCCTCGCGCTGGAACGGGCCATCGGTGGAATGCGGCGAGCAGAAGCGCAGGAAGTACCAGGACGAATCGACGAAGGTATCCATGGTATCGGTTTCGCGACGCGCGGGACGGCCTTTGGAATCGGTCACGTTCTGGAACGAAGGCGACTGCGCCAGCGGGTTGCCCTCGCCGGTGAATTTCACATCGGTGGGCAACAATACCGGCAACTGGTCTTCGGGCACGGCTTCCACAGTGCCATCTTCGCAGTGGATGATCGGAATCGGGCAACCCCAGTAGCGCTGGCGCGAGAGGCACCAATCGCGCAAACGGTAATTTACCGTGGCTTTGCCGATGCCTTTGCTTTCCATGTATTCGGCCAACTTGGCTTTAGCTTCGGTGGAAGCCAGGCCTGAGAAATCACCGGAATTCACCAATACGCCGGGTTCGGTGTAGGCGCTGCCTTCCACGGCGAAATCGGCCTCGTCTTCAGGAGCGATAACGGTTTTAACCGGCAGATCATACTTCTGTGCAAACTCAAAATCGCGTTCATCATGCGCCGGAACCGCCATCACCGCACCCGAACCGTATTCGGACAGCACGTAGTTGCCAATCCAGATCGGCACGCTATCGCCCGTCATGGGGTTAACACAATAAGCGCCAATGAAGACGCCCTCTTTGGGAATATCTTCCAGATCGCCATCGCGTTGGGCATCGAGTTGCAAAGCCGCACGGTCGCGGAATTCCTTCACAGCCCCGGCATATTCGGTTCCTGCCGTCAGTTCATCGACCAGCGCGTGATCGGGAGCCAGCGTCATATAGGTGACGCCGAACACCGTGTCCACGCGGGTGGTGAACACTTCGATCTCGCCTTCGCGGTCTTTGAGCGGGAAGCGGAACGAAACGCCTTCGCTGCGCCCAATCCAGTGGCGCTGCATGGTTTTCACGCGCTCGGGCCAGTCTTCCAGCGTATCGAGATCATCCAGCAAACGCTGGGCGTATTCGGTGATTTTAAAGAACCACTGGGTGAGCGCTTTCTGTTCGACATTAGCGCCGCAGCGGTCGCACTTGCCGTCTTTGACTTGCTCGTTGGCCAATACGGTCTGGTCGTTGGGGCACCAGTTCACATTGGCAGCGCGGCGCTCGGCCAGACCTTTTTTGAAGAACTGCAAAAATAGCCACTGTGTCCAGCGATAGTATTCCGGCTTGCAGGTGGCGATTTCACGTGACCAGTCGAACGATATGCCCAGCTTGTCGAGCTGCTCGTGCATGCGCGCGATGCACAGATCGGTCCATTCCGCCGGATGCACCTGGTTCTTGATAGCAGCGTTTTCGGCGGGCAAACCAAAGGCATCCCAGCCCATGGGATGCAGCACGGCTTTGCCGTTCATGGTGTGGAAGCGCGCCACCACGTCGCCGATGGCGTAGTTGCGCACGTGCCCGACATGCAAATCGCCGGACGGATAGGGAAACATATCCAGATAATAAAACTTCGGCTTCTCGCTCTGCTCCGGGGTCTGGAAGAGTGCTTTCTCATTCCAGTTCTTTTGCCATTTCGACTCAATTTGCGAAGGATTGTATTTTTCAGCAGACATAATTTGTATATTTTCACCGCGAAGGGCACAAAGAACGCGAAGAAAATTTATAAAAAATCTTCGCGTCTTTCGCGCTCTTCGCGGTTACTTTTTCTCCGGCAATAAACTCGTGACACCAAAGTATAAAGCGATTGTTAAAAGCGCGACGAAACCAAGGGCGTAAAGCAGCGCAAATTTTTCTTCGCGGGTGTAGCTGAAGGCTTTCAGGTTGGGAATGGCCACACCCAGCGCGATGAAAAGCAGGCCCGGTAAGGCAGGCAAACCGCCCAAAGTGATGGATAAAAGAGCCAGTGAAACCAACGGCACCACCCATTTCACCGCAGCGCGCCAGTTCAGCCCGTGCCACAAAAGCACGCCAAACAGCAAACCGAGGAAGAGGTAGTCGCCCACGCCGATGTGCGGCAGGGGAATGGCGTAACGCGCGGCGGTGGGGCTGGCAGCTCCGATTTGGGGGCCTTGTGTCATGGCTTTGGCAGCGATTTCGGGCGTCTTTTCCATCAACTGCGCCACAATACCACCAAAGAGCACGCCCCAGACATCGATAAGGGCAATCACGCCGCACACCGGACCAAGCATGTTAGGTGTTTGAATCATGCGCGACGCCACGATACCCGCACACACGGCTCCTACCAACAGCGAGAGATCGGTAAAGGTAGAAACTCCGATGAGTTGCAGGGTTTGGGCGAAGTTGGGCTGGGTTTTGGTTTCGCGCACCGCAGCGATGATAGGCGCGGAAATTTTAGCACCCAGCCATTGATCGATCAGCAGCCAAAACGCTCCTGCCAGCACACCGTAGATAATCACCCGAGGCAGGGGCAGCTTCAAACGCGCCATTGCCACCGCAAAAAGCACTGCCACCGTGACGTAGGCGAAAGTCAAGACGATGTTGCCGAGCACTGCGGTACTCATCGACTTAATGGGCAGGAACGGCACCGCAAAGTTAATCGCCAGAAACGCGACCAACCAGAGAGCCGGGGAAAGAAGAATGGGAGTAGAAGGGGGCGGAGCAGACAACTCGCTCTGCGGGGCTTCAACGTCTTCGGGAATGGAATTTTCTGCAGTAGCCACGTAAAGATTATAGCGAGAAACCGGCAGCCCGCGCTTCTTCGGGTGTGTTAAGGTTGGTGAAAATTTTCTGCGGATCGCCGAACGGCAGCCATTGCGCCTCTTCGAGAAAACGCACATTGAGCGGTGCCAGCACCCGCTCAATGCGCCGCACCCGTTCGCCGATTAGCTCTTTTTCAAAAACCGGCAAGCAAGACGGGGCATAAACCGCATGTAACGGTTGTGCTTGTCCACCCATACGCGGCAAGGCAGCATCACAATCGGTGAGTTGGCCGCAGAGAAACTGAATCGCTTGTACGTTAAGAAATGGCAGATCGCAAGCGACACAAAATACCGGTGCCTGATAATGCCGGAGAGCGGCGTGAACCCCGCCGAGAGGGCCTTTGCCCGGATAGGTATCAAAGATCGGCGGCACATGAGCCGCCTGTGCCACAGCAGTATCGGCGGTCACAATCACGACATCCTGGAACAGAGGACGCAATAATTGGGTGATGTGGAACACGAGCGGCGCACCGTCTTGCAGTAATAACGCCTTGTTTTGCCCCATGCGCCGGGAAGCGCCACCGGCAATGACGGCAGCCGACTTAACAGACAGCGTCATAAGAAAATTCAACGGTGCGCATCGCGTGACAGGGACTGCATGCTCGATACAACCGGTTCTTCCTCATACTCCAGCAGCTCGTCTTCATCAACGACATCGAGTTCCCAGTCATCGTTTTCATTGACTTCAGGATCTTCATCGCTATCTACTGCTACTCGCCGCCGCGCCTGGGTAAATACATTGCGCTGGTTATAGAAGGCAAAGGCCAATGTGATGACAAAACAAAGTTCAACGATTTGGGCAAGACGCTCTTCTAAAATCGGCTCAAAGTTAAGCACTTCGGCCAGGCGCAAGACCTGCAGCAGCACAAAGATAACACTGGCTATAATGAGTAATCGCCATGTCCGCCCAAAGCCTCCACTGCGCAGCAATTTATACATATCAATCGCCAGCACGGCAGCGATGATACTAAATCCAAAGGAGAGGAAGGTGAGTAACCCCAACGGCGAATCGGCGGAGGCGTTCATGATGTTTTCATTATGGCATAAATTACGACTTTCAATCGACACTAATCAGCAGTTTCCAGCAATTCCACCCCACCGGCGATCAATGGTGCGATGAAAGAACGGTAGTCGGCGGGCCAGCGGGCATCAGCCTCAATCTGTTTCTGGGCTTGCTGAGCTTGTGTTTTGTTCTCGAAAAGTCCAAAACTCGCAGCACCACTGCCACTCATTTGAGCTTCTAACGCACCATTCTCTTTCAATAATTGAAGAGGAAGTTCCGTGTCGATGCCCAAATTCTGTGCCGCTGCAACGAGATCGTTACCTAAATTTGCAGCAATTTTTGATAACTCACCAGTTTGCATCGCAGCGATTAATCCGGGAGTATCACGTCGCGATTCCACCTGCAGCTCATCGAACTCGCGATACACCGCAGGAGTGCTGGCATGCTGTGTGGGTTTGATAATAACGACCCAACCCGGCAACGGCGCTAAAGGCGTCAGCTTTTCGCCGATGCCCTCCATCAATACGCACCCTCCGCGCAGGAACAGCGGCACGTCCGCTCCCAGGCTCGCTGCGATTTCATCTAACTGCTCGCCACTCAAGGGAGTCTCGAAATATTCGTTGAGCGCCAACAGGGTGGCAGCCGCATTTCCACTGCCTCCGCCCAACCCGGCACCGACGGGGATTTTTTTATCGAGAGTAATGCGAATACCGGGAAAATAACTCCGCTTGCCTTCCAGCGCTCTGGCGGTTTGGAGCCAGGTACGCGCCGCTTTTAAACAGAGGTTGTCGTCGCCTCCCAAACTGGCGTCGCTACAACGCAGGGAAAGTCCCGATGAACCCGACATATCGATGCTGATGGTATCGTAGAGGCCGATGCAATGCACCACGCTTTGGAGTTCGTGATAGCCATCGGTGCGGCGCGACAAAATATCGAGAGAAAGATTGATTTTAGCGGGCGAACGATAAAGCAGCATAAAAAGGAGAGGTTATGGGTTATGGGTTATGGGTTTTAGGTTGCGGGCGAGGAGAGCGAACTCTTCCAGGGAAAGGGTTTCGCCGCGTCGTTGCGGGTCGATATGGGAAGCTGCCAGTGCGGTTTGGAGAAACTCTTTATCCGTGGTGACACCGCGCAAGGTATTGATTAACTGTTTGCGGCGCTGGCCGAAGGCGGCGTTAACCACGCGCCAGAAGAATTTTTCATCTTCAAGCTCAATTTTCGGTTCCCGGTGCAGCTTGACGTGGATGACAGCCGAAGAAACATCCGGCGGCGGCCAGAATGCACCGGGGGCCAGGTTGAGAACGATTTTCGTATCGCTGTAGAGTGCCGCCATAATTGCCATCGGGCCGTATGCCTCGGTGCCGGGGGAGGCGATTAACCGTTGCGCCACTTCCTTTTGCAGCATGAGGGTTGCAGTGTTCAGGTGTAAACGCCACTCCTCGTATACCCGGCGCAGGAACGGTTTTGAGATGGAATAGGGCAAATTTGCCACGATTTTCACATTTTCATCCGGCAGCCCCAGAACGTCCCACCCGGTTCGAAGAGCATCGCCCGGAATCAGGCAAAAATGTGCGTCGGTAATTCTCGAAGGCAGAAATTCGGCTAATGCCTTGTCTTTTTCAATAGCGACCACCTGAGCGGCATTCGCCACCAGGCGACAGGTCAGAGCGCCCAACCCGGAACCGATTTCGAGAATGTGATCTTCGCTTTGCACATCGGCCAGGGCCACGATGCGATCGAGCGCGTTCTTATCGACCAGAAAATTCTGGCCCAGGGTGCGGTTAGGGGCCGCGCCCAGTTCGCTTAGCACGGCACGGGTGGCGGTACGGGTGGCTGGGTCATAGCTCAAGGGATTTGCAATCTTCATACACTCATTATGAGTTTAGCGCAAAGCCGGGAGGAGGCTTCCTGCGGCAGGCTTGCTATAATGAGCAGACAAGTAAAATGATGAAAAACCGTTTTCGTATTACCTTTCACGCCGCTATCGCCCTGGCAATCGGCGTTTCTTTTCTCTCAGGCTGCGGCCGTGGTGCCAAGCCGGAAGAGAAGCGTGCTGATCCCACCGCCGATGGCTCGGCACCTGAAATCGTGGTCATTGCCGGTAAACCCGGCAGCAACTGGAAAGCTGCCAAACAGGGAGCAGAAGATGCCGCCAAGGCACTGGGGGCCACCATCAAATGGCATGAGCTAAAGCCCAAAGACCTGGTTAAACAGCAAGAAAAAATTATCGAAGATGCCATCAAAGGCACTACCGCCAGCGCGATTCTGGTTGCTCCGGTCGATCCGACGGAATTGGTGCCGCCCATCAATAAAGGCGGCAAGAAATACGTGCCGACCGCGGTCTTCGATTCACCGGCCTACACCAAGTTCAGCCTGAGCTATATTGCCGACGATGCTGCACAAAGCGAGGCACTGAAAGCCAAACATGCCGGAGCAGTCATTGCCAGCGGCACTGCCGCCGATATTGAAAAACTGCAACGCGGCGAGGTGAAGGCTCTCATCGTTCCCGACCGCTACACCATGGCCTACGAGGGAGTAAAGGCGATTATGGATTATCGCAAGCAGAATCCGCCCAAAAAACAAATCGAAATTCCATCGGTGCTGGTAACAAAAGAGAACTTGAATCACCCCGAAAGCCGACGAGTTCTGGCTCGATAAATTCCCAACCAATAAAAAAACCACCGCATTCATGCGGTGGCTTTTTTATTTTTCAGAGGCAAGTGCTATTGATCCGCAGGGTCGCCAAACGGGTCTTCGCTGGCTGGGCGGACATCGCCGAAGGCGGAATCGGAGCCACGCCCTCCGGAATCGGCCGGATCGCCGAACGGATCTTGGCTGGCCGGGGCGATATCGCCATAATTATCATCGTGGGCGTAGTCGTGATCCTGGTTATAACCGCCAAAATCCTGCCCGCCTTGCTGGGCGTGCTGTCCGAAGATATTTCCTAAGACATTGAGAATTTCGTTTGAATCGTAGGATGGACCAGGTGTATCGGGCGAAGAATGATTTTGAATTTGTTTGGCAATTTGCCCGAATAAAAGATCGAGTGGGTTCATGGGAACTCTCCTGAAAGGTTGCGTTTAACGAACGAGGAAGGCAGGCTCGCCGCCTTCGTAATTGGGCTGGCCGGGGCCATAGCCGCCAAAACCCTGACCGGTTTTCTGGTTGTTATAACCGGCGTAGTTGCGGTATTGCTCGGCTTCTGCCGCCGGAACCTGAATGGGTTGGGCCGGGGGAGTTACCCACTGGAATTCGCCGGTTTTTAAATTCCGGTAGTAGATGCGACCGTTTTTCGATTGAAAATATTTACCTTGTGGTCCCGCTTTTTCCGGGGCTGACTGCCGCTTCTTGTAGATGTAGTAAAGAGCGGCCGCACCCGCCAAAATTGCGACTTTTTGCTTAGTAGAAAGTCCCTGCTGTTTGGGCTTGGCCACCGGCTGGTTCGGGTTCATGCCCGGCGGAGGAACGGCTTCGCTACTTTGTTGCCCGCCACCGCCACAACCAGCTAAAAGTGGTGGTATAACCAGCGATGCAGACAGTAATAAAGCAGTAGGACGCAACGCTTTGCTTCGAGAAACGTCTGTGTTCATGAGCTTACTCCTGGAAAAAATATAAGTTCGTCGCCAACACGCCCCTGTAGCGTGTTTTTTCGTAAAGTTGGATAATTGCAAAGCCAGTGCCGATCGTCGTACTTTTCCACGCCGCAGATATCGTTAAAACAGTTGTTAACCAACCTATTTATGAATGAACATCAATTGAATATCGAACCCGAATACGAGGCTACCGGCTCTGGAGTATGTGGAGTTTTAAAAACCGGTCTGCTTCTGGTCGGCGCGGCTGTCGCCGGCGCGGCGGTTGCCAATGCGCTCATTGCCTCCAACACGCCCAATATCGGAACCCGTTTAAGCGGCGTGCTCAATCGCGTTCCACTGCGCTACGGCGATGCCGCCTATATGGTGGGCGGTAGCGGCTCTCCTATTCTCCTCTTACACGCACCGCGTCCGGGTAATTCGAGCACGGAATGGGAAGAGAATTTTGATGCGCTCTCCCAACATCACACCGTATACGCGCTCGATTTCCTGGGTTGGGGCCTCTCCGACAAACCGCGCCATGTGCTGCGCCCCAACGATTACATCGAACAGATTCGCGATTTCGCGGAGAACGTGATTGGTGAAAAATGCGCCGTTATCGCTTCAGGCGAAGCAGCCGTATATGCTCTCCATGCCGCAGAGCGGGCACCTGAGCTCTTTTCCGGCCTGGCACTGGTTTGCCCGACCGACCATATCGAGAGCGATGCCCCAAGCGAGCCTCTCGCCAACCCTGAAGAGCGCAACCTTCTTTACAAACTATTTACCCTACCCGTCATCGGCACAGCGCTTTCCAATTGGCTCACCGCCCGGCCCCAACTGGAGAGCAATGCCCAAGGCAATCTGTTCTTCGAGCCGGCACAAGTTACTCCCGGACGTATTTCGCGCATGCACATCGCTGCCCACCAACCAGCCGCCCAACAAGCTCATGCCGCTTATTTTTCGGGGCTGCTGGGCATCAACTGGCGCGCGGTATGGAGCAATTTAGAGTTACCAACACTTTTAGTATGGGGACGCAACGCTCCTGAATTTATCAATGCTCCTGAGTGGCTGGCACTCAAACCCGATGCCCGGCTGGAAGTGTTCGATAATGCGCAGTTACTGCCCCACGTCGAGCATGCCGGGGACTTCAACCAGCGTATCCTGAAGTGGCTGGGCTGACCTGAAGCATGGGCTTCTGGAAATTGTTGAAGGGCCTATCGGCAGCGGTGGTTCTCTCCACCGCTGCCTTTGGCGCGTGGTACTGGTTCAAAAGCCGCCCTCCGCAAATTCCCCCGCCCGAAAGCCGCACGCTTTTTCGTGGCATCCACTACGAGCGCACCGTTCTTAACCGGCCCCGTCCCCTGGTCGTTCATACTCTGCACATCGACCTCAAACAGCCTGGCATTGGTTTTCTGGTAACGCCCCCTGACAATGACGGAAAACTGCCTCTCAAAGCGCGCAGAACCTCGGAATTTTTAGAAGAACACCAAGCCCAATTAGCCATCAACGGCGATTTTTTCGAGCCGTGGCACTCGCGGTTCATCTGGGATTACTACCCCCATGTCGGCGACCCGGTGCAGGTCTTAGGCATGGCCGTTTCGCAGGGAAAGGCGTATGCCCCCGGCAATGAGCGCTGCCCGGTTCTGGCTTTCGACGAGCAAAACCAGGTCCGTATTTTTCATACCCCTGCCGATCTTCACAAAACCTGGCCGCAAAAGCGGATTTTCAACGCCATCTCCGGCCACCGCCTTCTGGTGAGAAACGGGCGTTCTCTCACACCTCATGAATGGTACAAAGACCACGCCCATCTCCATCCCCGCACCGCTCTGGGGTTGGATAAAGAACGAGGCAAACTCATCCTCATCGTCATTGATGGCCGCCAGTCCGGCTACAGCGAAGGGGTTTCGTTTCAGGAACTTGCTAACTTGATGCTCAAAGCCGGTGCGCACACCGCCATGAATATGGACGGCGGCGGTTCTACGACGCTGGTGATGCAGGGAGAAAACGGTGAGGCGGAAATTCTTAACTCACCGATTGACAACCGGATTCCGGGCAGAGAGCGGCCAGTGGCGAATCACCTGGCGGTTTTTGCACAGAAAAACAGTGGATAGCTCAATAGCTATCCGCTGTTTTATTTTTTAGTGTGGCTATTTTTAATACCTCACCACATACCGATAGCCCGAATCCTTGTGCATCTCTTCAAAGGCATCATTGATCTTGTCGATGGAAATCACATCGGTCACCAGTTGATCCACCAAAATATCGCCTGCCATATAACGGTCGATGAGGCCGGGAAGCTGGCTGCGGCCGCGGCAGCCGCCAAAGGCAGTGCCGATGAGTTTGCGGCCGGCAATCAGCAGGCGCGGGGTCACTTCCACGGTCTCGCCGGTTTTAGCGACGCCGATCAGGCAGCAGACACCGCCGCCGTAGATGGCCGATTCCAGTGCTTGCTGCATCACCTTGGTGTTGCCGGTTGCTTCAAAGCAGTAGTCGGCGCCGCCGCCGGTGAGGTCTTTCACAGCAGCTACGCTGTCGCCATCGCGCGAGGGGTTGATGACATGGGTCGCACCGAACTGGCGGGCTTTTTCGAGACGGGCATCGTTCAAATCGACGGCGATGATTTTGGAAGCACCCGCTAAGCGGCAACCCTGGATGGCGTTGAGGCCGATGGGGCCTACGCCAAAGACCACGCACGAACTACCGGGGCGCACTTTGGCGTTATAGAGCACCGCGCCAATGCCGGTGGTGACGGCGCAGCCAAACAAACAGGAAGTTTCGGGCGGAGCGTCATCGCGGATTTTCGCGACCGATTCCTCATGGCATACGGTATATTGCGAGAAAGTGGAACAAAGCATGAAATGGTGCAGGTCGCGCCCGCGATGATGGAAACGCGAGGTGCCATCGTTCATGGTGTTGCCAAAATAGGCGTCATCGAGCGAGGAGCACAGGTTGGTATCGGGATGCCCGCACTCGCGGCAGTGACCGCACTGGGGAATGTAGAGCGGCACCACGCGATCGCCTTCCTTGAGGCTGGTAACGCCCGCGCCAACTTTATGCACGATGCCGCAGCCTTCGTGACCCAGCACGATGGGTGTGCGGGTGGTGGTATCGCCGCCTTCCATGTACCAGATTTCGGTGTGGCACAAGCCGGTGACATCGAGCTTGATCATCACTTCGCCATCTTTGGGATCGTCGACTTCGATTTCATCAATGAGAAGCGGCTTGCCTATCTCTTCAAAAATTGCAGCTACTGATTTCATGTATTCTCCCTTCGCCGGAATGGACCGGGTTAGTTTATAGGATGCTTCGTTCCTAATCTCTGGAATTCCGTGGTAAATTGATTATGCCCGATGTCACACGAATGGGCACTGGATAAAGGATTTTTACACATGGCGATTCTGGTCACGGGTGGAGCGGGTTATATCGGCAGCGCGACAGTTGAATTGTTGCGACGCAAGAACGAAGATGTCGTGGTGTTGGACAACCTTTGTTACGGCCACCGCCAGGCGCTCGATGCCGCCATTCCGTTTTACGAGGGTGAAATCGGCGATGCGGCGTTGATTGCCACTATCGCACGCGAACACGATATTGAAGCGTGCATTCACTTTGCTGCGTTTGCTTATGTAGGTGAATCGGTGGAGCAGCCGGGGAAATATTTCGCCAACAATACGGCGCAGACGCTGGCACTGCTGGAAGCACTCCGCACGGCGGGCACGCAAAAATTTATCTTCTCTTCGACCTGCGCCACTTATGGCGAGCCGCAATATATGCCGCTTGACGAGGCGCATCCGCAAAACCCGGTCAATCCTTATGGGTGGAGTAAATTCATGGTCGAACGGATTCTGGAGAGCTTCGACCGCGCTCATGATATGAAATTCGTGGCCTTGCGCTACTTCAACGCCAGCGGCGCGATGGTGGATGGAGATGTCTCACGCGGCGAAGATCACACACCCGAAACCCATCTTATCCCGCTCATCATGGAAGCTGCATTAGGACAACGCGAGCACATTACGGTTTTCGGCAGCGACTATCCCACGCCGGACGGCACGGCGATTCGCGACTATATTCATATCGAAGATTTAGGTGGCGCACATCTTCAGGCATTGGAATACCTGCGCGGAGGGGGGGAATCGCAATTCGTAAACCTGGGCAACGGCACCGGCTATTCGGTGCTCGAAGTGATTGAAGCAGTGCGGCGCATATCCGGCAAAGAGATTGCCGTGAAGATGGAAGGCCGCCGGGCCGGCGACCCTTCCCGCCTGATTGCCGCTGCCGACAAAGCCCGTGAAGTGCTCGGCTGGCAGCCCAAATATCCCGATCTCGACAGTATTATTGGAAGTGCATGGCAATGGCACAGCACGCACACCAATGGCTATGAAAAATAGGAAGAGGTTCAATCGGCTCTTTGGGCGGTCAACACTCGCGCAATATCTTGGAAATCGAGGATAGCCTCGTCCACGCGCCAACCATTTTCCTCGAAGATGCGCTGAACGTCATCAAATTGCCCGATGCCCAATTCGCAAGCGATAACCCCGCCGGGTGTCAGTAATTCACGACATTGCCGGGCGATTTGCCGGTAGCAATCCAGGCCATCCGGGCCTCCATCAAGTGCGCCACGTGGTTCGAATTCCTTGATCTGCACCGGCAGCTCAGCAATGTCGAATGGTGAAATGTAAGGTGGATTGGAAACAATCACGTCGAAAGCCGCTTCGCCCTGCCCCAGCAGAGGCGAAGCCCAACTATCCTGCTTGCCCGCGACAAATTCCATGCGGCCTTCCACGGCGTGCAGCCGGGCGTTTTCACGGGCGAGTTCCAACGTTGCGGGCGAAACATCGGTCGCAAAAACCTGAGCGGAAGGAAAATTTTTGGCAATGGAAATCGCTACACAGCCGGTTCCCGTCCCCAGATCGGCGACCCGGAATTGACGGTGCGGCTCCAAGCGGATTCGTGCTGTTAACTGCTCCAAGACAAATTCGACTAAAAGTTCGGTTTCAGGCCGTGGAATCAGCCCGCGTTCATCGCATCGAAACTCTAATCCGAAGAACTCTCGTGTTCCCAGGATGTAGGCGAGTGGCCGGCCGCCCAGCAGTTCGCTTAGTGCAGTTTCAAAACGTTCCGTTTGCGCGGCGGTCAGAGCATCTTGCGCCCGGGTGAGGTTAACATGCGAAGCACCGACAACGGCGTCGAGCAGGATGCGAGCCGTCACATGCGCTTCTTCCCGTGAATAGAGCTTATCGCTCAATAATCGGCTTGCCTGGTTGTGGGCCTGCATAATGGTCATGGAAGAGAAAAAACTTACGGCCTATCGGATTGCGCGGTTGAACTATACTCTCAACAAGATTTGAATTTATTTACTCACGACTCCCAGGGAAGCCGGTTATGCAGTTTCTTCAAAAACGCAAGGTGTTGATAGGGTTCGCCCTGGCTCTGCTGTTCATTGGCCTCAACACCTTTGTTTCCTACCGCAGCTTGAATTTCGTCATTGCCAACAATAATGCCCTGCGCCATTCCTATGAAACTATGGATGAAATGCAGGCGCTCTTTTCCACACTGCAGGATATCGAAACCGGCTTGCGTGGCTATCTTATTACACAACGCGAAAATTACCTGGACCCCTATTACGCTGCAGCAAAGAAGCTGGATACACATTTTGAGCGCCTCAATGTACTCATCGATGATAAAAACACCCAAAAACTGCTCCCGGAATTGGAAGCACATATCCGGCAACGCGTAAAACTCAGTGATGAGGCCGTCGCGATGCGTCGCCGGGGAGACGAAAGCGGTTTGCGGCGAGCCATTAGTATTGGTGCCGGCAAAAAAGAGATGGACCGGATTCGGTTGATATACGATCGCATGAAAAGCAATGAGTTGAGCGTGTTATCTCAACGCGACGTAGAAGCCTCCAACGGCACGCGCTCGGCGCGCCTGACGCTCTCGTTGGCAGCCCTGGCCAATTTTCTCCTGTTAGGCTTTGTGTACTATATGGTCTCCCGTGACATCGCAAGGCGCCAAAAAAGTGAGTTGGCAATGCAGCATGCCCGCGATATCGCCGAAAACGCCAACCAGGCCAAGAGCCTGTTTCTGGCCAATATGAGCCACGAACTCCGCACCCCTTTGAATGCCATTCTGGGTTACTCGGAAATCTTGTTGGAAGAAGCAAAGGAATACAAGCAGGAATCCCTTCTGAGCGATCTCAATAACATTAATAGTTCCGGGCAAAGCCTCCTCGCTTTGATTAATGATTTGTTGGACCTCTCCAAAGCCGAAGCCGGAAAAATAGAGTTGTATCTGGAAGAATTCGACGTGGCCGAAATGGTTGAGGAAACGGTGGCAACCGCTCATCCGCTCGTTACCCGCAACAATAATAATTTACGAATCGAATACGGCGACGGGCTGGGCACCATGACGGCCGATTGCATCAAGGTGCGCCAATGTTTGCTCAACCTGCTCTCGAATGCTGCCAAATTTACCGATTCGGGTGAAATTGTGGCACGGGCCGAGCGTGAGCGCACCAAAGGCAAAGACTGGATTTTGCTCAGTGTGCGCGATACCGGCATCGGCATCAGCAAACAGCAGATGGAAAAACTTTTCCAACCGTTTACGCAAGCCGATGCGTCCACGACGCGTAAATATGGCGGCACCGGCCTGGGCTTGTCGCTCACACGCCGCTATTGTCGTTTGATGGGCGGTGATGTGACGGTTGTCAGCACCCCGGGCCAGGGCAGCACGTTTACCCTGAAACTCCCTGCACAGGTTGAGTCAAAGACTGCAACCATTCATAATGAGAAGTCCGTACCCACGCTTCAAGAACAAGCATGAAAAAATTTCTCGCCTCACTTTCCAATGACCAGGAACCAGCCCGCATTCTGGTGGTTGATGATAATGAAATCAACCGCGATGTCCTGGCACGCCGCCTGAGGCAGGAAGCCTATATTCTGGAAATGGCCTGCGGCGGTAAAGAAGCGCTGGAATTATTACAACACCAACAGTTCGACGCCGTATTACTCGATATCATGATGCCGGAAATCGACGGTCTGGAAGTGCTACAACGCATGAAAGCCGATGACGATTTGCAGCATCTACCGGTTATCATCATCTCCGCCCTCGACGATATGGAGAGTGTGATTCGCTGCATCGAGTTGGGAGCAGAAGATTATCTGCCCAAACCGTTCAGCCCCACCCTGCTCAAAGCGCGCGTGCGCGCCTGTGTGGAGAAAAAACGCACCCGCGACCGCGAACGCCGGCTCTTTGAACAACTCGAAGAGAACTATATCCAGTTGCGCGCGCTTGAACAGCAACGAGACGACCTGGCGCATATGCTCATCCACGATATGCGCTCGCCGCTTTCGGCCAACCTTACCGGCTTGGAAATGATCGAAGTCCTTGGCCCACTCAATGAGGAACAACGCGACTGCCTGCAAGTTGCCATGCGCAGCGGCCGCAATTTACTGGGCCTCATCAACGACATGCTCGATACCTTCAAATTGGAATCGGGCGCGTTGCAGCTCGAACACAGCACGTTTAAGATTTACGACTTAGTGAAAAAAGCCGTCGAGCAAATCGCTTCACTGCTCATCGATAAAAACTTGCAGCTTCAATACGAACTCGAAGAGACATTGCCTTTAATGCGCGGAGACGAGAATAAATTGGAGCGCGTTCTGGTAAACCTGCTCTCCAACGCCATTAAATTCACCCCGCATGGCGGCCAGATAACCATTGTCGGCTACAGCAATACCAATGAATTATCCCTGGCCATTCGCGATACCGGCGAAGGTATCGCGCCTGAGGCCGTTGATCGTATCTTTGAAAAGTTCGGGCAAGCCCAGAACCGCAAAGCCGGTCACCATAATTCTACCGGTCTTGGCCTGGCATTTTGCAAACTGGTGGTCGAAGCACACGGTGGCCGTATCTGGGTAGAAAGCATGCCCGGTATGGGAAGCACATTCTTCGTCACTATGCCGGCACACAGCCAATGAATGAGGGCGAAGGTCGTTAAACACGGCAATGGCGCTACCTGTTCGAGGCAGCGCCATGGGAGTGGAATGTCAGTGGGAGGCGCAATTGATAATGGTTATCGCTACGACTGCCCAACCGGCTATGCTGGTGAAAAAACAACTGAGTTCAAACATGGCAGTCTCCTTAAATAGTATTTCCATCTCTACCTTATTGGATGTTTATTAGCCGCTATTGTTCACAATTTTTGCATTCTGTTATTAAGTACTCTCATGACACCTGCCGCAGTCACTGAAACCCTCTCGAAAGAAGTTTCAGCCACCCCCGGCACGCGCCAACAACTGCAGGACAACTGGCAAGCGCAAGATGCCGAACGCAAGCGATTAGCAACCCTCACCGCACTGTGTTTAGTGGCAACTCTCCTGGCATGGATTGGAGAAACAACTGCCATCGCCGGGCAGCCGGTCGTGTTGGTGTTATTTGGAGTGGCTTATTTTACCGGTGGCTTCGAAGCAACACGACGTGCCCTGGGCGATCTCCGGGAAGGCAGCCTCAACGTCGATCTGCTCATGGTTTTGGCAGCCCTGGGAGCCGGCAGTGTGGGGCAATGGCGTGAGGGAGCAGTGCTGCTTTTCCTGTTTTCACTTTCAGGAACACTGGAAGGTTTTGTCTTGGGCCGCACACGCCGGGCTATTGCCGCGCTGATGGATTTAAGCCCTGATGTTGCTACTGTGCGCCGCGAGGGAAAAGAACTCCAACTCCCTGTGGAGGAAGTGCAGATCGGTGAAGTCATCTTCGTGCGTCCCGGTGAACGGATTCCCATAGATGGCGAAATTCTACAGGGACACAGCAGCGTCGATCAATCGGCTATGACGGGTGAATCGGCTCCTATTGAGAAGGCTCCCGGGGCAGCGGTTTTTGCCGGTACGCTCAACGGTAGCGGGGCGCTCGAAATACTCGTCTCTCAAAATGCCGCGCATAGTACACTGGCCCGCATCATCCAGCTTGTCGAAAATGCCCAGAGCGAAAAAGCCCCTTCCGAACGTTTTACAGATTGGTTTGGCGCCCGCTATACCGTGGCGGTACTCGTGGCGGCGGCGCTGGCAATTATTATCCCCATTCTGTTTTTCTCTGTCCCTTTTCAGGCTGCCTTCTATCGAGCCATGACACTTTTGGTCGTTGCTTCGCCCTGTGCAGTAGTCATCTCTATCCCGGCTGCTATCATGGCAGCCATCGCCGGAGCCGCGCGCCGGGGCGTGCTGTTCAAAGGTGGTGCCCACCTCGAAGAAATCGGGCAACTCCGTGCTATTGCCTTCGATAAAACCGGCACTCTGACGGTGGGGCGACCGCAACTGGTGAATTTGCAAGCCGCCAACGGTCAAAACCCAAACGCCATGCTCGCTTTAGCGGCTTCAGCAGAAAGCATGTCGGAACATCCCCTGGCCAAGGCTGTGGTGGAAGCGGCCAGGGAACGTAACCTTACTCTTCAAACTCCCGGCGAATCGCAAGCGATTGTCGGACGCGGCATCCAGGCCAAAGTTGGTGATCGTTTTATTTTTATCGGTAAGCCGGATTTGTGGACGGAACGCGGACTTGTAGTGCCACCCGAACTACAACAGGCGGCCACCGAATTTACCAACCTGGGTCAAACCACATTTTTTGCGGGAGATGAAAACGCTATCCTCGGCGTCCTTTCGATTGCCGACACGCTGCGCCCCAGCGCTAAACCGGCACTGGGCGAACTGAAGGCCCTGGGTATCGAGCATATTACCATGCTTACCGGTGACAACGAGCGAGTCGCCGAGAAAATCGCAGATGAACTGGGGATGAGCTACCAGGCCGGTTTGCTCCCCCAGAACAAACTGGATGCCATCAAACAACTCAAGGAACGCTATGGCAAAGTAGGCATGGCAGGCGACGGTATCAATGACGCGCCTTCGCTGGCCAAAGCCGACCTGGGTATATCCCTAGGTGGAACCGGCACCGATGTCGCTTTAGAAACCGCCGACGTGGTGCTGATGTCGGACGACCTGCGTCACCTGCCCTACGCCGTGGCCCTGGCCCGCCAGACGCGCCGCATCATCCTGCAAAACCTGGTGTTCGCCTTCGGCATGATGGCGGCTTTAATTGCGGGAACCTTCTTCGCTTCCCTGCGCCTGCCGTTAGCCGTGCTGGGGCATGAAGGCAGCACGGTGTTGGTGATCCTCAACGGCTTGCGGCTGCTGGGATTCAAACACCGAAATGGAGTTGCCTAGGCACTGGGCTTTCGGCAGACGGCCGTGTTGTATATGCCGTGCCATCCGGTTTCCATTTGGTCACTTTCCCGGTCGGTTTGGGTATAGCGTTCCAACACTTCAAAACCGGCTTCTTGAAAACACTCCTCGAACTCAGCCGGGGTGAAATGCCTGAAATGATAGGGGTTGTTCATCGCCTCCAGCGGAATGACTTCTTCATTAGGAGACGAGCAGAGTAGCAAACCGCCGGGTTTAAGGACATCAAAGAAAATAGCCAGGAGCCCCTTGTAATCTTGAATATGTTCGATCGTTTCGAATGAAACAATCATATCGAAGGAGTTGGGGGTTAACGAAGCGTGGGTGATATCGCCTTCGTGATAGGCAATCTTTGAATGCTTGTAATAGGTATGGGCATATTCAATGGCTCCCGCATCGATATCCATGGCGAAGATCGTGGCAGTGTCGTCCGATTGGGCCAGCATAAACGAGCCATATCCAATACCACAAGCGACATCGGCTATTGCTGAATTATTGGGAACATAGCGGGTTGCCAGCGCGTAACGGGCACGATGATCGGCGCGGACATCTTCCAGTTTAGCCGCGACCTGCCGTTCTTTTTTCTGGGTGATCTTACAGGCCCTGGCAACCAGTTGGCGTTCGTCCATCACTTCTGTTTCGATTCTCGCGAAACCGGCGGCCTGGAGAAGATGGGCTATGCGCGAAGCATTGTAACCCGATTTTCGGACATCCCGATAAGCTTGATTGTAATCCGGCTTTTTAGGATCACTGCCGTGCTGGCGCCCGTATATGCCGGCAAAGGCGTTGCGGGCGGAACTGTTTTCTTCCGGGGCACTTTCTTCATTCCAATTCGCGTGCTGCCATTCATGGATGTAGAAATCGACATTGGGAACGACAATTTCCACGGTGCCGTTGACGCGCAATGCCTTAAACCAGTGATCCAGGGTGACACGGGCTTCTTCATCCGTTAAATACTCCAGCGTGTGCCTGGCTTCAATTGCATCGACATCGGTCGCGAACAGGGGAATTTCCCACGGCTGGCAAACGAGTTGGACGCCGGGAGCAGGGCGCCGGTCACAATGAATGTGTTCCGCTTTCCCATCTGCCCCGCCGCCAATAGCTATCCGGCACGGCGAGGAATTTGGTTTTTCGCCAACCCATCCCCGCACCTCGTGCTCTATTCTCGAGAGTTGTAAACCAAGCCGGTTGAAGCCGCCTTTAATTTTCCCGTATAAAAAATTTTTCATAGTGGTCAGCACGCTGCCGAACTCTTCAATTTTTCTCTCCAAACGGCGTCAAGGCACAATGAATCTACAGATAAAACACAATATTTTCTCCCGTAAATAATATCCGATATGCTTATCAGTCGCAGATTTGCCTGGAAAAACTTCAAATAAAGCGCAAAGAGGGGCGAATCGACGCAGCGCGCCTTAAGCATTGGTTCCGCTGTGATAAAATGTGTCGCAATCTCATCGCACTCTTCACCGCCGCACCGGAGTATTTCGCTGCATGTATTTGAAAAAACTGGCAATTTCGGGCTTTAAAAGTTTCGCCGACAACACTCTGTTGGAGTTTGGTCCGGGAATTACTGCCATTGTTGGTCCTAACGGTTCGGGCAAATCGAACGTTGTCGACGCCCTGCAATGGGCGATGGGCGAACGCTCCAATAAAGCCTTGCGCGGTCATGCCTCCACTGATGTCATTTTCAGTGGCTCGGGCCATCGCAAGCCACTCGGTATGGCCGAGGTGTCGCTGTTTTTCGATAACGAAGACAACGCGCTGCCGATCGAATACAAAGAAGTGCAGATCACCCGCCGCATCTTCCGCGACGGCGATGGCGAATACGCCATCAATAAAACCAACTGCCGGTTGCGCGACGTGCTCGACCTGTTTCTCGATACCGGTGTGGGCACCGAATCGTTTTCCATCATCTCGCAGGGCGAAATCGACGCCATTCTTTCGGCCAAACCCGAAGACCGCCGCAACCTGATTGAAGGCGCGGCCGGGGTGCAGAAATATAACGCGCGCCGCCACGAAACCAAGCGCAAGCTCGACCGCGTGGAGGCCGACCTCACCCGCATCGCCGACATCATGTTCGAGTTGGAATCGCAGCTCGAACCGCTGGCGCTCCAGGCCGAACTGGCCCGCGAACACGATAACTACGTGGAGCGCCTGCGCGTGTTACAGTTGGCGATTCTGGCGCGCGACTTCGAGACCCGCACCAAACGCCTGGAAACGCTCACCGTCAACAAGACTGAATATGCGCAGAAGGTGCAGGAGCAAAGCGCGCTCATCACACAGCATGAGAATGTCGAGCGCGAAATCACCGAAAAGATGCGTGAGCTGGAAGGCGTCATCGACCGGGTGCAGAGCGAACTGACCCAGACCGTCACCCGCCTCAAAGGCACGGAAGGCGAAATCGCCGTGGCCCGCGAACGCCGCCGCGCGCTCACCGAACAGCAGGAGATTCAGGCCCGCGAAATCGGTTTGTTACGCGCCCGCATCACCGGTGCCCAGGAAAAGCTGGCCGAAGATCGCAAAACCCTGCAAGAAGCCCGGCAAAGCGCCAGCAGCCTTTCGGCCAGTGCCGCCGAAGCCGAAGCCAAGCTGGGCGCGGCCAATGCCCGCCTCTCCGAAGCCACTCGCGAACTGCAAAGCCTGCAAGCCAAAGTGGTGGAGCTGATTCGCGCCTCGCAATCGAAACGCGAAGCCGCCGCCTCGGGCCGCGCCGAAAGCGCCGGGCTGCAAAACCGTTTAGCGGAACTGCAAAAGCTCTCTGAAGACCTCGACCATGAGAAATCGCAGACTGAAGCCGCCCATAAAAGCGCCGGCGAGCAGTTGCAGCAGGTGCGCGATGGGCACGCCCAATCCACGCTTCACATCGACCAGGCCCGCGCGCAAGTGCAAAAAGCCCAGGCCGCACGCACCGCTGCTTCGGATATTCTCAATAGCTCACGCGAAAAACGCTCGGGGCTGGTATCGCGCCTCAATGCCCTGCGCGAACTGGAAGAAAGCCTCGAAGGCGTGCAGGGAGGTGCCCGCGCCGTGCTGGCCGCCATCAAGCGCGGCCATTTGCCCGATGTCTACACGCTGGTAGCCGATGCCCTGCGCGCGCCACAAGAATTGGAACAAGCGATGGAAGTCGCACTCGGTGCCGGTGTTCATAACCTGATCTGCGATACCGATGCCGACGCCAAACAGGCCATCAACTGGCTCAAAAACGAACGGGCCGGGCGAGCCACCTTCCTGCCGATTCCCAACCTACGGCCCTCGCATGTGAGCGACCGTACCCGCGACGTGCTGCGCGCACCCGGCGTACGCGGCATCGCCTCGCAGTTGGTGCAGTGCAACCCCGAGCATCGTCCTGCCATCGACTACTTGCTGGGACGTGTGCTGATCGTAGAGACGCTCGATGTCGCCGTCAACCTGGCCAAGAAATGCGATTTCGGCATGCGCCTGGTCACCCTCGAAGGCGAACTGGTGCTACCGGCCGGTGCCATTACCGGTGGTGCGGGTAAACAGAAATCTTCCGGTTTGCTGGCACGTAAGCGAGAACTGGACGAATCGCAGTCGCGTCTTGATGCCTTTGAACGCGACCTGGAAGCCAAAGCCAATGCGGTGAAAGAAGCCGGTGCCCTGGTGGAACAGGCCAATGAAGCGCTCCGCAAGCGTCAGGAAGAATCCAACGAACTGCGCACCGCCATTGCGCGCCAGGAGCGAGAGCACGAACACATCAGCGGCCAGTTGCGCCGCCTGGCCTCGCAGCGCGAAGCGGTCGCCTCGCAGCTCAACACTACCCGCGAAGCCAGCACCAAAAAATCGGCTTCACAGGTCGACCACGAGCGCGAAGCCGAACTGCTCGATGAACAGGCCAAACAGATCGATGAAGCCGTGGCCGCAGCCCAGGTCGTGGTGGCACAGCGTCAGAACGAGCGCGAACAGATCACCAGCGACGTCTCGGACGTGCGCGCCCAGCACTCGGCCACCCAGGAACGGCTCAGTTCCATGCAGCGCTCCATCGCCGAAGCTGAACGCACCGTGAAGGAATCGGAATCGCAAATTGCTTACAAGCAACGCGAAATCGAGCGCGCTTCAGGCGAAGACGCCAACCTGGTGAAACGTGAAGCCGAAATGGTTTCAGAGCTTTCGCAGTTGCAAAAACGGCATGAAAAGCTCGACGCCGATTTCACCCGCATCCGCAGTGAGCGTCAGGCCGGAATGGCCCGCCTCGAAACCATCGGCGTTCATTTGCGCGATGGCCGTAACGCCTTGCACGAAGCCGAAGACGAGTTGCACCGCACCGAAGTCCGTTTGGCTTCGACCGAAACCGAAATCGCCGACATGCAGCGCCGTTTCGAGGAAGAGTTCGAGCTGACGCAGGAAATGGTGCTGACCTACGCCGATAAAATCGAGCAGAAGAATTTTGCGCTCGAAGAAATTGAGATGCTGCGGGGCAAAATCGGTGCTCTGGGCGATATCAATACCGGCGCAGTGGCACAGTATGAGCATGTCAAGGAGCGCATCGAGTTTCTGGGCGGCCAGCGCACCGACCTGGAAACTTCCAAGACGCAGCTCGAAGAGATTATCGTCGATATCGACGGCCGCACCCGCGAGCGCTTCATGAAAACCTTCAACGGTATCAAGGAGGCGTTCGCCGAACTGTTCGTGCGCATCTTCGACGGTGGTGCCACTCACCTGGCGCTCACCGAGCCGGACAACATCCTCGAAACCGGTATCGAGCTGCGTGTGCAGTTGCCAGGCAAAGCGCAGCAGGATATCTCCCTGCTTTCGGGTGGTGAGCGCGCCCTCACTGCGCTGGCCTTCTTGTTAGCCATTCTGCGCGTACACCCCTCCCCGTTCGTGGTCTTGGACGAAGTGGACGCGCCGCTCGACCAGAGCAACGTGGGCCGCTATACCCAGTTGCTGCGCGAATTTACCGACAAGACGCAGTTCATCGTCATTACCCATAACAACGGCACCATGCAGGCCGCCGACGTGCTGTATGGCGTGACGCAGCAGGAGCAGGGTATTTCGACGCTGATGTCGGTGCGTTTGGCCGATGCCGATGAATTTGAGCCGCTTGAACACGAGCATCAAAACGGACATGCCAACGGCGCGGCGCATCGTGAGTTGGCAGAAGTTGGTGTGTAGGAATATTGACTCTTGGGTGAAGCATGACTCCCATTCAATGCACCATTCGCTGGAAGGAAGAACTGGTGTGCCTCATGGACGGCTACACCTTCATCATCGAAATCACAATGGGAGTGCTTACCGTCTACTTGCCCACCAGCGATAAATGGGACGCCGTGGCACCGGAGTGGGCGCATGGTCAGTGGGAGCGAGTCCATCGGGACATCGCACGGTGGTGCGATGGGCAGAATATTCCGCTGGTTATTGACGCGCAAACCTGGGTTTCATTTCATTAAACTATGATGCAATACATACTGCTCATTCACAACAACGTCACCAGCGACACGACGCAAGAAGAATGGCAGCATTTCTTTACTGTGGCCGGTGAAAGCGGGCTTTTCAAAGGTGGAAGCGAGATCGGCCGGCGAGAGAAAATCGGCAATACGCAATCGGTGTCTTCGCAACATATCGCCGGTTATATGCGTTTCGACGCACCCGACAAGCAGGCGATTCTTGAACTTCTCAAACTCCATCCCGTGGTTTTACACGGCGGGACGGTGGAGTTATGTTGAAATGCCGAAGTCATAGATTTTTCTCAGGCGAAACCTATGCAAACACGAAAAGAGACGGCCTGGAAAAAGAACCGAAAATTCGGGGATATCAAAGGCGGACGTCGCAGCCTGAGGTTCACGGATAATATCGTCGCACGCCACCACTCGATTCAACGTCCTGCCGCCGATTGCACTCTGCCCATCTACAAAAGAGATAACCCGTCACGTGATTTTTTCTTTCCTCTGGAAATAGCTGACATCCAGCGCGAGCTTTCTCTCTTACCCCAAACCGATTGGGAAACGATCACTCACATCTGGTTGAGGCGTTTTGATAAATCGGATTACGAGTCCGGCGAACTTCCATTGGCTGAGTTTTGCTGCGGTTCGGGTGTTCGTGTGATTATTCTCTATCCCTGGCCTAAAAATCTGCTGTGGAATCACGGTTCCACTAAACCTTCGCAAAGCCGGCAAAAGACTCTGGCTACTTATAACGCCCCACTCTCTCAGCAAAATGCCGATTGGGTTTCCGACTGGCACTCGGCCCGTCTCAAAGATTTTTACCTGGAATATCTCTTGTTTCACGAAATTGGCCATCACCTCGACTGGTATACGCGCCATTGGAGCAAAGCAAACAGAAAACAAACGGAAGAAATTGCCAATCAATATGCTTACAGCAGGACGACACTGCGTTCTGTCACATTCTCCGATGCAGAAAACGTGAAATATCATGACTAAAGAGCAACTCCTCATTCAAGCTGTTCGTGATGGCGATTTGGCAGCCGTCAAAGCGTTGGTGGAAGACGGGGCCGATGTCAACGCTCTTGTCGACAACCTGCAACGCGCCGTGGCCCATCCTGGCGCAGGAGACAGAGTGGCTATTGTTCGTTATCTGCTCGAAAATGGGGCCGATCCTCACCTTCCAGCCTACGATCAAGGCTCGGCACTCGACCTCTGGGCCTATGAAGGCGATGCCGCGGTGGTGCAAGTGCTACTCGAACACGGGGCTGACCCGAATCTGGGAACAGCTCCTTCCGGTGAAACCCCATTGCATTACGCCACTTCCAGGGGACACATGCCCGGCACGACGGAGTGTGTCCGGCTACTTTTAGAAGCCGGAGCCGACCCGAACCGGCCTGCTAAAGTCGGTATTGAAACCACGGCCTACATGCGCGATATTCGCGTGCGCGGTGAAACGCCGCTGCACCGCGCTGCCATTCATGGCGACGAAGGGATGATTCAACACTTGTTGGACTACGGGGCCGATCCCAGCATCAAAGACGCCCACGATGAATCGCCGCTTTGCTGGGCCAGTTGGGCACGCCGGCCGGTATCGGTTCTCAAAATGCTGCTTTACGGTAAGTTTCTTGGCTCGATTCATTGATAAAATATGACGACCACCCCACAACGCAAACTCGGTTGGTACCACGTCGGTTTTGCAGGCTGGCTCGTCCTCTTTGCCTTGCTCCTGGCGATGCACTGGTATCCGATTCGGTTTGGGACTCTTCGCCTGGTCATGGCGGTCGGCGTTGCTCTGTGGTGGTTGGGCGCTCTGGGGTTAACCTGGCGCTACACGGCCATTAAACGCATTCTTCTTACCGTTTCTGCTGCTTTCATTCTTTTTCTTGTTTTTCCTTCTCGTCCGCCAGATCCTCAAAAGTTACGAGAGGAATATGTGCGCGCCCTTCAATCCTACGACGGCACGGTTTACGTGTGGGGCGGAGAAAGCCGCCGTGGCATCGACTGCTCGGGGTTGATGCGCTGTGCATTGATCGATACCAACGTAAAATTGGGGCTAACGACACTCAACCCAGGTCTCCTGCGCGAAGCCTTCGCTCTGTGGTGGAATGACAGCTCTGCCAAAGCGATGAAAGAAGAGTTTCAGGGCAAAACCCGCTTTTTACAGACTTCTCCCGACCTGAACCAACTCTATCACGGTGCGATTGAACCGGGCGATATGGCCGTCACCTCCAACGGCGTGCACGTGCTGGCCTACGTCGGCAACCAGACCTGGATTGAAGCCGACCCCAGCGAGTTGCAGGGCAACAAAGTGGTGCAGGTGAAGCTGCCTTCCCGCATCGCCTGGTTCACTACGCCGGTTCACCTCATGCGCTGGCGGCAATTGGAAGCCGACGGAGAATAAATTTTTCTCACGTCCGAAAAAAATGTTTAAAACCTAAATCAGCGGGGTATAATAGCCTATATATAATCTGATTATATATAGGCAGAATTATTTCCATGCGTATTACCCAAAGCGAAATTGCAAAACGAGCCGGTGTTTCCCAGGTGACGGTGAGCCAGGTGCTCAACCGTTCGCGGAATATGCGCATCAGTGCCGATAAGCGGCAGGAAATTATCATGCTGGCTGAAACTTTGAATTATCAGCCACGCAACCTCACCACCCACACGATCGGTTACGTCATGCGGGTGACCGATAACGAAGGGGAAGTCTACACTCTCAACCAGATGAAGAGTTTGTTCTCGGAGCAGGGTTATCGGTTGCTCCTTATTGATATTGATGAACTTACTCCGGCACGGCTCTCCCAAAGCCTGACCTCTAAGACAGTAGACGGCATTATTTTTACAATTTGGCCCTCACCGCAAATCATTAAACGGCTACCGGTTGAAGTGCCATATGTGGTGGTGGCAGAAGCCGAGGGCATAGGTCAAGAAGTTGACCAGGTCATCACCGATTCATTTCAATCCAGCCGTCTCATGACCCGCTATCTGCTCGATAAAGGCCATCGCCGCATTTGTTTTCTAACCGGGGAAACCGTCACGGTGCATCACAGCAATTTTAAGCGTGGTTTCTATCAAGCCTATGAGGATAAAGGCATCGCTTGTGACATCGCGAGCCTGATTGAAACATCTTTCACCTACAATTTAGAGCCTCATCTCGAATATGAGATGCAAAAGTCAGAACCGCCAACAGCATTTCTGGGGCTCACTTTCAATCGTGTTGCCAAAACTATAAATTTCCTACAACAACATGGTTATCGCTTGCCGCAAGATATCAGCATCGCCTCGGTTTACGATAGCTTCAATTACAGGTGGCTGCGGCCCTTCATTACCACTTCTTCGGCAGGCACAGGTGAAGTGGCCCAGCAGGCCGCCACGCTGTTATTGAACAAAATAAAAAATCCCGATTTGCTTCCCGAACACCTGATATTACAATCGCACCTCATCGAGCGCGATTCAGTATTGGAGATCAAAAATTAAATATCTACACTCCACGGAGGAAATCATGAAAAATACCAAACTGCCTCAAAATGCGAAGAACACAAAAAAATTTCAAGCATTCACCCTCATAGAGCTACTTGTTGTCATAGCTATTATAGCTATCCTCGCAGCGATCCTGTTCCCGGTATTCGCTCGTGCCCGTGAAAATGCGCGACGTGCCAGTTGTTTGAGCAACCAAAAACAAATTGGGCTGGGATTTTTACAATATATTCAAGATTACGACGAACGCTTCCCCCGCCATGACAATACTTCGCCGGGCTTCTGGGGAGTGCGCATTATGCCCTATGTCAAAAGCAACCAGCTTTTCTTTTGCCCCAGCGATACTACCCCCACCCACAACTCAGCAAACCCAATTTCAACGGCCAATGTGAGTTATGGATATAACTACGCTTATTTCTCAGTTTTCACCACCAGCCCAACTCATATCTCAGCTATTGCCAAGCCTTCTCAGACGCTACTCACAGGTGATACGGGTGCAAATACGACTGGCTATGTTATCTATTGGACTGGAACTACCTATCTGCCGCGAGACCAGCATCTTGATGGTGCAACCTTCCTCTTTGCCGATGGACATACTAAATGGATGAAAGCAGCCACAGTGATAGCGACCAAGGGCACGGCAGAAGATCTTTGGGATTTGAACTAAATCTGTTACCAACGCACCAACTACCAAACATATCAGTCGTTAAGGAATTCAAGATGAGATTAGTCACACGTCACAATCTATTCAAATTCGCTTCAATAGGCATGCTGGCAGCCGCTTTTCATACCGCCCTGCCGGGAACGGCCACGGCAGCTCCTGCCTCTTCAAACACTTTGCAGAAAAACATGAATACAGGTTTCAAAGTCGTTGAAAACGGAACCGCACGCGCCGTCATCGTGACGCCAGACGCCCCTTCAGGAGTCGTGAGATATGCCGCCGCCGAATTGCAACAACATATCGCACGCTCTACCGGCACCACGCTGGAAATCGTGACTGAAAGGAACGCAGTGGCCAGCAATCTCCCCAACCGCATCTACCTGGGGCCGGTAAACGCCGCGCAGGCTGCCGGAATTAATACCGACGGCTTGCCGCTGAACGGCTTTCGCACCAAGACCACTGCCAATGCGCTCTTCCTGCTGGGTAGCGATAATGCCGGTCTGCCTACCGATACGGGCACGGCCAGCCGGGCACGCTCATGGAAGAACTTTGAAATCGGCAGCCCACCGCTCGATGACAGCGCCTCGGCGGGCACGCTGTTCGCCGTTTACGACTGGCTCGAAAACCAGCTCGGTGCGCGCTGGCTGTGGCCGGGCGACCTGGGCACCGTCATCACGAAAACCAAAACCGTTGGGGCCGGTGCGGAAGGGGCACGCCAACAATTACCCGCACTGATTCATTCCCAACCCCGCTTGAGCGCCTGGCCCGGAATGGACCCGGCCAAACGCGACCAATACATCTACGATACCAGCGCCTGGCTGCGCCGCCAGCGCTTTGTGCGTAGCGTGAGCTTTCATTATGGTCACGGCTATACGACCTACTGGGAGAAATTCGGTGCCATCCATCCTGAATTCTTCGCTCAGCGGGAAGACGGCAAGCGCGAACCATTCAACCCCGAGCGTCCCTCACTGGTCCAGCTTTGCGTTTCCAACCCTGGCCTGCACAAGCAGATCATCGCCGACTGGCTGGTGCAGCGGCGTGACAAGCCTGCGTTGCCCTGGATCAACGGTATCGAAAACGATAAAACCGCCAACGACCCGGCCTGCACCTGCGACGTTTGCCGTTCCTGGGACCCTAAAAATCCCGTGACCACGGAAGGTAACCCCTGGTTAGCCGGAGCTGAAACCGCCAAGGGCGGTGCCAAGCCCAAACTCTCACTGTCCGATCGTTACGCCCGGTTCTATCTGGCTTTGCAGGAAGAAGGCAAAAAGCACGATCCCAATGCCACGGTGATCGGCTATGCCTATGCCGATTATACGCAACCGCCTGTCGAGACCAAGCTGAACAAGAATATCATCATTGGGATCGTGCCTGCCTATTCATTCCCCCTGGAAGAAAAGGATCGTGAGAAATTCCGTAAGTTATGGGATGGCTGGGCCAAAACCGGGGCGCGCCTCTATCTGCGCCCCAACTACACCCTGCCCGGCTATGCCATGCCTTACAACTATGCCGCCCAATTTGGCGCTGAGTTTAAATACGGCGTAGAAAACGGCATGATCGGTACCGACTTCGATTCGTTGCTGGGCATGTGGGGAGTGCAGAGCATCGACTATTACATGATGGGCCGTCTCAACACCAAGCCGGAAATGAGTGTGCAGGAAGTGCTCAACGAATATTACGACGCCTTTGGCCCCGCAGCCGGGCAAATCAAGCAATATTTCGAGCACTGGGAGGCTGTAACGGCACGGGCGGATAGCGATTTCAAAAAACGCACCGCAGGCGGCTGGGCGTTTATCAGTAAAGGCGGCGACGAAGTCTATACGCCCGAAACCTTCCAGACCGGCAACGCTATTCTCGCCAGTGCTAAAACAGCAGCAGCCAGCGACCCCGAAACACTGGCGCGCGTGGATTATCTCCAGCAGTGGCTCAATCACGCCGAACTGTGTATGAAGGCGTTGTCAGCCTATCGCGCGCACAAAGCAACGCCGCGCGATGCCCAGCTTAAGACGGCGTTTGAAAACGCCAAAGCGGCCGTAGACACCTTCCGCGAGGCGAATCCCGATCTCATCGTTAATGTCGGTATCTTGCGCCGGTTGGAGGTGTGGAGCGGTTGGAGGAAGTCGAGTGAGTTGACGGAGTAAACGAGTGCTTTGCGAAGTAAAACGCCGCTCGAGATATTCGGGCGGCGTTTTTTTATTTCTTAGCCGTTGGCCTGAAGAACCACGCGCGTGAGCAAGTGGAAGGACTGGCATTTTTGTTTTCCGGCATCCCAGTGGAGCTTAGTAAGAGGCTTTTGCCCTTCCGGCTCGCTTACGCGCGCGGTTCTTCACCTCTGTTTGGAGTGCGGTGACTTGTCGCCGCGTCGTGTTGCCGCTTGGCAGGAATGGAGACTTCGCTGTTATGTTTTCGCGGTGACAAGTCACCGCACTCCAAAGGGGGAATTTGGGAGTTGGTAAGACTCTTCACCAGTCCACTTGCTCACGCGCGTGGTTCTTCAGAAACAAAACAGCCCAGCGAAAAATTCGCCGGGCTATTTTATTTTTGCTTTTATCGCCTTATTCACTCCAGCGCTTGAACGCGAGTGAAACGTTGTGTCCGCCAAAGCCGGACGAGTTGCACAGCGCAACATCGAAGCTGCCGGGGCGGCTGGCGTTGGTGACGTAATCGAGGTCGCAATCGGGATCGGGGAACTCGTAGTTAATCGTCGGCGGCAGAATCTGATGGTAGAGACCCTTGATGGTCGCAATCGATTCAACAGCCGAAGACCCACCCAACAAGTGACCAACTTGCGATTTCGTTGAAGAGACTGCCAGCTTGTAGGCATGGTCGCCGAACACGCTCTTGATGCCCAGGGTTTCGGTGCCGTCGTTGGTGGGGGTGCTGGTGCCGTGGGCGTTGATATAGCCCACATCGGTCGGCTGCAGGCCGGAGTGGCGCAATGCATGACGCATGGCGTTACCGATACCCGAACCGTCTTCGGGCATGCCGGTGATGTGATAAGAATCACCCGCATCGCCATAGCCCAGCACTTCGGCGTAAATGGTTGCGCCGCGCTTTTGGGCCGAGGTCAGCGATTCCAAAACCAGCGAGCCGCTACCTTCGCCCATTACGAAACCATCACGGGTTTTATCGAAGGGACGCGAGGCACGCGTGGGGTCGTCGTTGCGGCGCGAAAGGGCATGCATGTTGCCAAAGCCAGCCAGGCCAACCTGGGTGATGGGAGCTTCAGCGCCGCCGGTGATAACGGCATCGGCGTCGCCACGGGAAATCCAGTCGTAGGCCATACCGATGGCGTGCGCCGAAGAGGCACAAGCCGACACGGTGGCAGTGTTGGGGCCACGGGCACCGGTGCGGATGGAGATGTGGCCGCTGGCCATGTTGGGGATCATCATGGGGATGAGGAACGGTGAAACCCGATCCGGCCCCTGAGTTAACAATTTGGAAAACTCTTTTTCCCAAACTTCCAAACCGCCCACGCCCACGCCAATGACAACTCCGACGCGGTAACGATTTTCTTCGTTGATTTCCAGGCCCGAATGGCGCACCGCTTCATCGGCAGCGACCACCGCAAACTGGGTGAAGCGATCCATCCGTTTGGCTTCTTTGCGGTCGATGTAGTTTTCGGCCTTGAAATCTTTGATTTCACCGGCAAAATGGACGTGATGACGCGAAGTATCAATACGTTCGATGTTCGACACACCGCTGCGCGCTTCCTTGATACCTTCCCAGTAACTTTCCAGATTTTCACCGAGCGAGGTAACGGCTCCCATCCCGGTGATGACGACGCGTTCTTTTTGCATAAGACAGAGAGATGACGAAGGAAGGGTAAGCAAGGGTAAATTGGCTTTAACCCTGCTTTACCCTTCCTCCTTCAATCCAGTCGTGGTTGTTTTTACGCTTCTTCGGACTTCTTTTCGATGTAGGAAACGGCTTCGCCGACAGTGGTGATCTTTTCTGCATCTTCGTCCGGAATTTCGATTTCGAACTCTTCCTCGAAGCGCATTACGAGTTCTACGACGTCGAGCGAGTCGGCGCCCAGATCTTCCACGAAGCGTGCCTGCGGGGTGACGATGCTGGCGTCAACGCTCAACTCGTCAGCTACGATTTCCCGTACTTTATCTCCGGTTTGTGTTGCCATGTTGTTTCTCCTAAATTAGTTCAGTTTGTATATATTTCAAACGTCATTTTCGCGCATCAGCAAATTGCCGGCCACGAAGTTGATTGAAAAGTCGTATCTTTCATAACACTTCCCGCTACGAATTTCAATCAAACAGACGTTTATTACATTACCATGCCGCCATCAACGTTGAGTACCTGGCCTGTGACATAACGTGCACCATCGCTTGCCAGATACACAGCGCAGTGTGCGATATCTTCAGCCTCACCCATCGCCCCCAGCGGAATTTCGGTCAGGATGCCTGCCTTGGCCTCTTCGCTCAGCACCGCAGTCATATCGGTGGTGATGAAACCGGGAGCAATCGCATTTACGGTGATACCACGGCTTCCCAATTCCTTGGCCAGCGATTTGGTAAAGCCAATGACACCGGCTTTGCTGGCAGCATAGTTGGCCTGCCCGGCATTTCCGGTTTGCCCCACGACCGATGTGATATTGATGATACGTCCCGATTCGGCTTTGAGCATGGGACGCACGAGAGCTTTGCAAGTGTTGAACACACCTGTCAAGTTCGTGTCAATGACGCGCTGCCACTGTTCGAGTTTCATGCGAATCAATAATGAGTCATCGGTGACACCCGCATTATTCACCAGCACGTCGATTTTGCCATATTCTTTGACCGCATCTTTCATGGCGGCTTCGACGGCAGCCGTATCGGCCACATCGACGGCAACAGCCGTGGCCTTGCGGCCCATGGCACGGATTTCTTCGGCCAGCTCTTCAGAAGCACTACGTGCCCACAGAATGCAATCGGCACCGTTGCGGGCATATTCCAACGCAATGGCGCGACCTATGCCGCGACGGGCGCCGGTGATGAGTGCGACTTTGTTTTGCAGTTGCATGTTAGGTTTTAAGCAATATATGACGTTGTGTTTCTTTGCAGACCTTCTGGCCTGTTATGAAGAACCGCGCGCGTAAGCAAGCGGATTGTTTCTACTTCTTAGTTATCTCCGGCGTCCTGATATAAGGCTTATCCAATCCGCTCGCTCACGCGCGCGGTTCCTCATCTTGAGAACTTACGACCATGAATCCGACGTTTCCACCGGAATACTCTTATCAATACGTTTTTGCAAACCCGCTAAAACATTGCCGGTGCCCAGTTCATAGAATTGCGTTACACCTGCGGCGACCATATTCTGCGCGGTCTGAGTCCAGCGCACCGGGCTGGTCATTTGCGGGATGAGGGCGGCCTTCAAATCGGCAGCAGCAGTTGCTCCCTGCGCGGTGGTGTTCTGATAAACCGGAATCTGCGCGTCGCGGAACGGAGCAGCTTCAATCAGCGCCTGCATTTCACGCCCGGCATCTTCCATCAGCGGTGAGTGGAACGCGCCCGATACCGGCAGCTTGATCGCCATTTTGGCGCCATTGGGCTTGGCCTGGGTAAGCGCCTGCTCCACAGCAGCGGTTTCGCCACTAATGACGACCTGGCCCGGCGCGTTGAAGTTGGCGGCGACCAACACTCCGCCATTACGCACATTTTCTACAAAGGCCTGGGCGGCTTCGTCATCGAGACCGATAATCGCCGCCATGGCACCGCTTTTGGCTTCGCTCATCAATTGAGCGCGGCGTTGCACCAGTTTGAGCGCCTCTTCAAATTCCAACGCTCCGGCAGCTACTAATGCGGCATATTCACCCAACGAGTGCCCGGCAGTCATTTCAGCTTTCAAGCCGCGTGAAGTGGCCCAAGCGGCGGCGATGACACCGGTGGTGAGCAATGCGGGCTGGGCGTGGAGAGTATTGGTGAGTTCTTCTTCGGGACCATTCCAGCATAATGCCTGGAGATCGTAGCCCAATACTTCGTTGGCGCGCTCAAAATAGGATGCGCCTTCGGCAAAAGCCTCGCATACCGCCTGGCCCATACCGACTTTCTGGCTCCCTTGTCCGGGAAAAATAAATGCGTTCATGAATAGAGAGACTGGGGGCTAGAGGCTGGGGGCTGGAGGACTTACAAATTAGCCTCCGGTTTCCAGACTCAAGCCTCTGATTTCACAGCTTGTAAGGCGTAATGATAGGGTCCGACGTCGTAAATTTCCTGAATCTCGAAACCCGCTTTTTTGACCAGTTCCTGCACGGTATGAATATCCAACCGCTGCAAGTTTGGCGGACCGGGCTGCGATTCTTCATCAGCCCATTTCCATTCAACCAGAATCAGCCGACCGCCGGGCTTGAGTACGCGCTTGACTTCCTGCAAATGAATATCCGCATCGGCACATTCGTGCAACGTATTGGCATGGAAGACAATATCGACTTCTCCGGCATCCAACTCGAATTCGTTCTGACTACAGGGCAGGGTAAGAATTCGTTCCCAGTTCTCGCGCTTGGCACGCAGAATCTGCAACATAGCGGGCTGCATATCGAGCGCATAGACGATGCCACGGGGACGCACGGCTTTTTCGAGTTCAAAAGTGAACCAACCGGTGCCACAGCCAATTTCAGCGATGCGCGCCCCGGGTGTGACCCGACAGGCCGCAACCACCTCGGCTGGATTGTTCCAGGTCAGGCGATCGGCGTTATCGAGAGGGCGCGACGGCGATTTGTCGGAATTACTCATAGCAAAAAATTAGGCAGACGCCTTATCGAACCACTTCATCACACACGAAGCCCAGGTAAGCCCGCCACCAAAGCCAACTGTCACAATGGTGTCACCGGCTTTTACCATCCCCGCTTCGCGCGCTTCGCAAAAGGCGATAGGAATGCTGGCGGCCGAAGTGTTGCCGTATTTCTCGATATTGACAAACACTTTCTCAATCGGCAAGCCCAAACGCTTGGCCGCTGCTTCAATGATACGGATATTGGCCTGATGCGGCACTAACAAATTTACATCTTCGCGCTGCAAACCGGCCTTTTCCACCGCACGCACAGCGCTTTCGCCCATGACATTGACCGCAAAGCGATAGACCTCGCGACCGTTTTGCACGATGTAGGGAGTTTCTTCCTGCCGGGTGGGCATCAGGCGGCAAGACACCTTGAGCAGTTCGCCACCCGAACCATCGGCACCCAGATCAAAGCCAAGAATGCCATGCCCTTCGGGTGCGGGTTCAACGACTACGGCGCCAGCGCCATCGCCAAACAGCACACAAGTGGTGCGGTCATTCCAATCGAGCAAACGCGACATGGCTTCGGCTGCGATGACCAGAACTTTATTGTAGGCACCTGAGGCTACAAACTGCGCAGCCGTCGCCAGGGCGTAGGAAAAACCGGCACAGGCGGCACCTAAATCGAAAGCGCCACAGGTTGCGCCCAAACGGTGCTGCACCGTCGAAGCGGTGGAAGGGAAATGGTAATCACTGGTGCAGGTGGCCACCACGATCAAATCTAATTCGGAAGCATCCACTCCGGCATCGGCCAGGGCGGCACGGGCGGCATGGGTGGCCATATCGGCCGTCGATTCATCCTCGGCAGCAAAGCGGCGCGCACCAATGCCGGTACGAGAACGAATCCATTCGTCGTTGGTATCGACGAACTCGGCCAGATCGAAATTGGTGACGACACGAGAGGGAACATAATATCCCATCCCGGTGATGCCCGCAGTGCGCGAAGGAGTGCTCATGTAAAATAGTCCGGCTAAAAGTTGACGGGTTCCACGAGTTTGTGATCGATATTCGCGTTGTTGTCAGCTTCAGTTTTTTCGTTTGCAGCGTGAATGGTGTTGCGAATCGTCCCGACGACATCGGTTTCAATAACCTGGGTGGCAATGCGAATGGCCGAATAAATCGAGCGATGATCGCTTGAACCGTGGCAGATGATGCAAACGCCGTTCACGCCGAGCAACGCCGCACCACCGAATTCAGTGTAATCGAGCCGTTTCTTGAAGCGCAGCAGTGCCGGTTTAAGAATCAAAGCCCCGATTTTAGCACGCAAGTCCGAAGTGAGCGCGCGGCGCATCTCGCCGCCAAACATCTTGGCCAAACCTTCTGCGACTTTGAGCACAACGTTGCCGACAAAACCGTCACACACCACGACATCGACCGTGCCTGCGCCGATATCGCGCCCCTCCACGTTGCCGTAGAACGAGTAAAGCCCGCTGGAAGCATTGGCATCCAGCAGTTTATAAGAGGCTTTGGTGAGATCGTTGCCCTTGGTGGCCTCTTCCCCGATGGAAAGCAAGCCTACTGTCGGAACAGACGAAGAACCGGACGTGCTGTTGTTCACTCCGAAAAAATCGCCTGCGGTTGACGAGACGATCTTCAGAATACAACGGGAATAGGCCGCGCCCATCAAGGCAAACTGCGCCAGGTGGTGCGGCTTGCAATCGACATTGGCTCCGGCGTCCAATAATACCAGAGGCAATTTTGCCGTCGGAAAAATCGTGGCGATGCCGGGACGATCGACGCCATCAATCCGCTCCAGAATGAACAAAGCCGCCGCTGCTGCTGCACCGGTGTTACCGGCAGAGAGCACCGCCTGGGCGTGTCCATCTTTATGGAGTTGGGTGGCGACGGCAATCGAAGAGTCTTTCTTGCGGCGCACCTGAGTCGGGGCCTCGCCCATCTCCACGACTTGCGTCGTGTGGCGCACTTCCACACCTGCCGGTAATTGCGGTGGCAAGTATTTCTTGATTTCGGTTTCGTCACCAACCAGCGTGATGCCGACTTTAAAGTCGCGTGCCGCAGCCAGTGCGCCCTTGACAACTTCCTCAGGGGCACGGTCGCCGCCCATTGCATCAATCGCGATCCGCATACAAAAAACCGTGAGGAGCAAAGGCCAAACCTGGTCTGACCCCGCGCCTCACGGAAATGCTATTTACTCTTCGCTCGAAGCTTTTTCGCCCTTGGCCGGCATAACGGCACGGCCATTGTAGTGGCCGCATTCGCCACACGCGCGGTGCGGGAGAATCTTGGAATCGCAATGTGTGCAGGTCGTCATCGTGATCGGGGTAGCGCGCCAATTGGCCCGGCGGGTGCGAACGCGTGCGCGAGATTTCCGTCTTTTAGGTAATGCCATAGTATCCTCTACTTCAATTCGTCGTTATAAATTCAGCGGCAGGCTTAGTTATTGCCCTTTCGCATCGTTATTACTATTATTATCTGTCCCGTTTTGACCACTCGCCCAGTTTTGCAAGGCCCCCCACCGGTCATCGGCGGGTGCTTCGAAATACTGCTGCGTATCGGGCAAACCGGCACAATCGGGTGAACAAAGCGGCGCAATGGGAGATTGCAATTCAATCGCCTGACGCACCAACTCCAATACATCCAAACTATGTCCGTCGAACAACGCTACCAACTCGTCGTTCGGCTCGGCTTCTTCCTCTTCTTCAGGAATCGGGGCGTGCGGCACCACAGGTTGCCCCTGCGGCGCGCCGAAACCCGCCGCTCGGAAGAAAGCGACCGGTGCCACGGCCTCGAAGTCCAGCTTCATATGCTGCACGCTTGGCTGCAAGCAACGCGAACAAGGAACCGAGATTGCGGTTTTTGCCCGCCCGCCCACAACAATATTGCGGCGTGCGTTTTCAACCCGAATCGTGCCGACAACCGGCTCCACCACTTCAATATCGCCCAACGTCATGGGCGCAATCTCCAGCGGCTTTTCAACTCGCTGCCCGGGATTGCGCAAAACATCAATTAAGTCTAAAAACATCGCGCTCCTCCGTTACAGTGCGGTCTTAGGTCCCACAGTACAACGCCACTCGCTAAAAATGGCTCCACAAATTTTAGGAAGGAGATATGGCTTTGTCAAGTTTAGAGTGAAAACAGCGGCATGCCGCGCTCCATCGATTGCTCTCAGGGCAACGCAAAAAAGGGCGCACTGCCATGTCCTGTCATTACCATGAGCGCCCAGAAAACCTGCATGGTGAAGTCGCCCAATATCAACCCCAGCATCAACGGTGCCAGCTTACGCTGGGCTTCGATGCCGCCGAACTTCATCACTCCGCACTTTAGCACCCAAGCCAGGAAAAACGGAAACCACAGGACGAATCCGGCAAAGCTGGGCACGATGGCATAAGCCAGTGGATTCAGCGGAAACCAGGCGAAATGGCTGCGTAAAACGATCATGGCAACCGTTGCGACAACGCCAACCACGAACCCGCCATAGGCGGTGGAATCGGCCTTGAATCCGGTGCCTCGAATATCGTTGGCGGCGAAATTGAGCATATTGCGGGCATTAGCGTTGGGGTTTTCATAGAAGGTCAACGCGCCTTTGGTGTAGGCCAGATAGAGGAAAAACGAGGTTGCTGTCATAAAGCTCGCCAACAGGGCCAGTAGCAGCGGCCAGCGCAAAGCACGAAAGCTAAGATTGGTTTCTTTGGCCATTTTCTGGATATCCATGAGTGGCGACAGCAACACGCCACGCATATCGCGGGTAAACAAAGCGTTGGAAAAGCCCAGCAGTGCGTTATTGGCCCCTCCCAGGCCCGCCAGCGGTGTGCATAAGCTGATGAGATGGCTGGGCAGGAAACTGGTCTCTGTAATCAGCCAGCCGCCTTCGCTCACGGCACGCGTCATGATGACCGCCACGATAAAGAGATAAATACCCATCTGCGCGGCGGCAATAGCCGGACTCATTCCTGCGGCGACCAACCAGAGAATAATTCCGGCGAACCCACCCACTAATCCCAGCAATGCCACACGATAGCTCATCAACTCGTCGCTATCGTCCAGCTTCCTCTTACTGGGGGGTGCCCAGGCGCTTTGCCAGACCATGCGGTAATAGGGCCATCCGATACGCACCTGGGCCGCCACCAGAACAACATAAGCGCCGGCAGACTGAAACGAATTCCAAACATTGGCATAATGCGTGTTCATCGGCGTGGGAATACCTCCGAACTGCACCGTGAGGATGTCCTGGTAACGTGTCAGCAAGAAAAAGAACCAAACGGAAAACAGCAGATCGGTAGGGAGAAAATAAGCAAAGCCCAACGCGGCCAGTGAGACGTAGAGCGTCACCGGCCCCATCGCATTCCAGGGCCGCTCGGTAAAGAGATTGTTCAACCGCAGATCGATCACGAACTGCGGCCATTCGGGTATGTTGGAATGTAAGCCATTGAATCCAAAGATCACCACCGCGACCCCGAACCCTATCCAGAACAACCGCTTGCCCCACAACGGCTCTCCGCTTTCATCGGGCGTAATCATGGTCAGCGGCAAAATGGTCAGGGGAAAACGCAACTGCTCGTTATCCATCCATTGACGGCGCAACAGCGTCGCCAGACACGCAAAGACGAAAAGCGTGAGGGCAATCAGCGAAAACCAGGTCAGAACCGGCCCGATCCAAAACCCCCAGGGAATGGGCGCTCCAGGCGGCAGACCTTCGTAATATTGCTGGATGGCCGGTGGAATATTGCCCACCGCGATAGAAGGGGAAAACGGCAAGGCCCACTCCGGCAAATGCTGCGTAATGAGCTGGTTCAGTTGATTGGTCTGTGAGGTGTAATAGGGCAGATAAGCCAGCGGTGGAATAAGTTTTTCCACCAAGCCACGCGTGGAGAGCAGCACGCCCACCAACATCATGGCATAGATAACCACCATGTCTTGCGCACTCAGCAACCGCTTTTTGCATAGACGGGCGCAGAGCATATTAAGCAGGATAAGAATCGCCAGCACCACGATGGCAGGCGAGGCGATTTGAATAGTGCCAATCTGCACTGATTTGGCAATCAGGTTGGCATATACCGACAGCATGCAAACCGCGAGTACCAGCGGGATGCCGATAATGAAGGCGCGTAGTCGTAGCCCGGTGCCGGTGTTTTCCTGCCCATTGGTACCGGCAAGCCGGGTGACTGTATTTTCGTGAGGCATTATAGTTTTCAAAAGAAACCGGATTACTTTGCCGCCACATCATGCTTATCGCCATCCGGCGACAGCCGGGCGTGATATTGCAAATAGTCGAGGTATAGATTCTGCGCTTCGATCTTGTTGCTATTAGGCGACATGTAACCGAGATACTCGAAGAGAACGATGTGGTCGGTATGTTTGGCTGCCACATCCAGCGATGCCTTCAAACGGCTGAAGGGGAATGGATAATGCCCCTTGTTTCCCATGACTGCATTTTCCACATCGACCCAGAACGCCTTGCCGTGCTCTCGTGAGAGTTGCGCTCCCCAGGCTTGCGCCGTGTCGGTGCTTTGCAGCGACGCCATCGAAGTGCCGATGCCGTCGATTATCATCCACACATCGATTTGCGGTATGCCTTTGAACCAATCACGCCAAAACGCATCCAGATATTCCACGGAAGGCGCATAAGGCCGCAAAGTGCCGTCGCCCTCCTTCTTCCATTGCGCATAAAGACCGATGGAATGCATGAGGGTTAAATCGGGTTTGGCTTCCTTGACCAACGCCGCCACTTTGCGGGTCGCTTCAACCCACTCCGCCTTCCGGTTTTCAACGTAATAAGGATTGGGTTCGTTGGGGATGTAATAACCGTAAAAACTGGGATCATCCTTATATTTTTCAATCAGTTCGCGCCGGAACCGGTTAGCTTTTTCCGAGAGCCAGGCCTCGAGTGCCTGAGGCAAATCCTTGTAGCGCAGACTCTGTGGAATCAGGAAATCGCCCAGCACCACTTTAACCCGGTGCTGCCGGGCAGCTTTGAAAACGGCAGCCAGTGGATCGCGGTTCACGGCCTGTGGAATGAGTGGAAACTCCGCGTTGGGGATATAAGTTTGATACTGCCCGGCCGTATTATTCCACGATGCGCCATATTGAATAATTAATACTTCCAACCCGGCACGCTTGAGAAGGGCCACCTCACGCGCTAATTGCTCATCGCTCCAAAGCTCGAGCCGCGCGCCATTGAGCTGCCAGAAAACCCCCTTCGCCAGCGGTTGCCCGGCAGAGGCAGGTTGCAGCCAGCTAAATAGCCCGCAAACGAAAAATAACAAAATCCATTTTTTGCAACGTAACATAACTCGTCCCTTTAAAAGTTCCAATTTCTTCTCTTCAAAACGGCGAGTTGGGGGCGAACCAACCGGTGCTGGCCGCATCCGCCACGTTATCGCTGTTTTTATCCCTTAACGTCGATTTCTTCATCTGTTTGGCGTGACCGTCTACGAAAAGCGCATTGCCGCCTTCAAAATGCCAGGTGGCGATGTTATCGCCATAGGTCTCGCCACAGGCACCCTGCGCGGCTGTTGGCGTCACGCTCCAGCGTGCCGGAGGAACTACATAGCCAAAATAATTTCCCCTGAGGTTCACCTCAGTAACAGCTATCATCTCGGATGGCTTGGCAATACCTGCTAACGAACTGGCGTAATCATACCCGCTCAACACCAGGCTTGGGCTCAGGTGATACCAGTTGTAGCCAAAACTACCAGTAACCCAAACTGAATCGTTCACGGTAGGATCGCATAAAGTGGAAGTGCTACTACTCAGTTTGCGTGCGCTGGGGCAAATGAAAACCTTACGCGACTTGAGATAGGGAAATAACAGCTCCGACCAGGGGACGCTGCCAACGCGATACGGGGTGACACGTTCATCGTAATCCTGGGTATACATCATCCACGCGGTGCCCAGTTGCTTGGCATTACTCAAGCAAGCCGTAGCGCGGGCGCGCTCCCTGGCCTGAGCGAAAACCGGAAAAAGAATTGCCGACAATATTGCAATTATCGCAATAACGACTAATAGCTCTATCAGTGTAAAGCCCTGTGACCTGACTGCCGTTGGTTTGATACGCATGGTAACTCCTTTTTAAGGGTATAAAAGATTTATCTGCCTGCTATGACTACTTTCCCTGGATGGGAAGAGATTACGCACTTATAGAGTGCGTACACTTTCTCGCGGAATAACTTCTCCCTGATAAGCCACTTCGCGCGGTTTTCCCTGATATTCTTTTTTCAACCGATCCAGCATAAATTGTGTGGCTTTTTGCACCATATCTTCCCACGGCTGCCGCACTGTGGTGAGTTGCACCATGCTGTAGAGGGAGGCTGGAAGGCCGTCCAATGCAACGATGGAAAGGTCTCCGGGCACATTTACCCCGGCACGCATGATCTGGTGGGTAAAAGCCGCCGCCTGCACGTCGTTGACGATACATATTGCAGTAGGACGATTCTTCATTTCCAAAAAACGTTGCGCCAACTGCCCCCCGCCCGCCTCGCTGTCTCCGGCAGGAAAAAGCCACTCCTCCTGCAAAGGCACGCCGTAATCTCGCAATGCCGCAGCATATCCGCGTATACGCGAGGATTGCTTGTCTTGCGCCATATATGTGCATAGGCCCAGATGGCGATGACCGGCTTCCAACAGGTGCTGGGCTGCCAGATAAGTATTCGCCTCCGCATCGAACAGCACTTTATCGCAAGGCACTGCAAACTGGCTGTGATAGCCCACCAAGGTGCCGCCGTTTTGTTGGTATTTTTCAAGCTCTTCGGTTGAATTCGGCGAAAGCCCGAATCCACTGCAAATAATACCCGCCGGACGCTGGCGGCAAAGCATGGCTAACAGGTGCTCGGCATGCTGTTTGGGCGAAAACCCGTTTTTCCGGTGCAGCCAGGCCGGAGGTGAAACCATGACGTTGCCCTGTGTGTAAAGCGGTGCCTCGTAGCCTTCAGCCGTGAGCGCATTATGTAAAACCGACATGGTTTGCCAGGCGACATTGTCCAGGCTGGTGGAAAACAGCCCGATGACATTACTGGCCACACCGCCCGTTAAATGCTGGGCATGGGCGTTGGGGCTATAGCCCATCTCCTGCGCCACTTCAAGGACTCGCTGTCGCGTTCCCTCAGCGATGCGCCCCTGCCCCGCAAAGGCCTTGGAAACCGTGGTGCGCGAGACTCCCAAGACTGCGGCAATATCATTGATGGTAGGCTGGGTATTCATGGGCAGATTTTGCGTGAACGTTCACGCACGCTCTATTATACCCCTAATATCAGGTTTCTAAACATAAATTTTCTCAAGCCATGCGGATTAACGAAAGAGGGAGAAATAAGCAGTCGTAGTTATGCTCTCCATATCTACACTGCAAAAAGCAACTGCGCAGCCGCTACCGGGTCGGCTGCGCCGGTGATAGGACGCCCCACAACCAGCCAATCAGCTCCGGCTTCGAGCGCCTGTTGCGGGGTGAGCACGCGCTTCTGGTCGCCCAGTTCGGCCGGCGCCGGGCGCACACCGGGGGTGACGATAAGAAAGTCATCGCCGCAGGCAGCGCGGATTTTTCCAATCTCCAGCGGCGAGCAAACCACGCCATCCAACCCACTGCTTTGTGCCAGTTGCGCTAAATGCACCACGTTCTCTTCGAGCGAACCTTCCAGTCCCAGTTCCCGCAGGCTGGCTTCATCGTGCGAAGTGAGAATCGTCACGCCAATCACTTTCGCATTGCTGTTCTCGCTTTTAGCAGCATCGGCGGCAGCACGCATCATCTGGCTGCCACCCAGGCAGTGAACGTTGAAGATTTTCACACCCATACGAGCCGCTGCGCGCGAGCAGCCCGCCACGGTATTGGGAATATCGTGAAATTTCAGGTCCAGAAACACATCCGGCGCACCGATTTCTTCCACGATACGCGGGCCGCAAGAGGTAAACAGCTCTAATCCAATCTTAAAACCACCGACATGCGGCGCAAGGCGCTGCGCTAAATCGACAGCGGCAGCCTGGGTAGGGACATCAAGAGCGACAAAAACCGGGGAAGACGTTTGACTGGACATGTAAAGTAGTGTAGCAAAACGTTTCAGGCAAAATTCGCTAAAATACTGGCGAGTAATTTACTTCTTTATGATCAGAATCGGTATTGACGGTGGCGGCACCACGACACGCGCCGCCATCATTAAACAAACAGAGAGCGACATTCAGGTATTGGGACGCGGCGAAGCCGGTTCAAGTAACCATTATAATGTGGGGTTAGACGCAACCGCAGCCAACATCCAATCGGCAATTGAAATCGCCTTACAAGAAGCTAAAATCGAGAGTGCCGCCATCTCCAGTTACGGCTTCGGCCTGGCCGGGGTTTGCACACCAGCCGAGCAGAACTTGCTCAGCGACACATTAGCCCCCATTACCCAGGGGAAAACCTTTGCCGTCGATGAAGACGCCGCCGCCGCGCAGAGCGGCTCTTTCGCAGGCGGTGCCGGAGCGGTGTGTATAGCCGGAACCGGGGCTAACTGCTTTGGTATCAACGAGCAGGGCGAACGCGCCCGTGCCGACGGCCTGGGGCCGCTTTTAGGCGATCGTGGCGGCGGCTACCGTATCGGTGAAGCAGCGCTTCGCGCTATTTGCTCGACCAATGATGGTAGCGGCCCCCATACCAGCCTGCTGGAGCCATGCCTGCGGGCATTGAACGTGGCCAACATTGATGAGTTAGTGCAGATTGTGTATCAGCCGGAGTTTTCGCGCACGCAGATCGCTGCTCTTTTCCCGATTGTTTTGCAGGAGGCCCAAAACGACGATCAGATCGCCAGAGGCATGCTGCACGATGCCGGGCGCGACCTGGCTTGCACCACGCTGGCAGTCTTGAAAAAACTGAATTTGCAGCGCGTGGCGGTCGTAGGCGGCGTATTGACCAATGCGGCGCTGGTGCGAGCCTCCTATGAAGCCCACTTGCAGGAAGCGATTCCGGAGATTGAAGTCATTCTGCCTCAGTATGACGCCGCCATCGGTGCGGCCTTGTTGGCGCGTGCCTGAACATCGTCATTCAACAAACAGAATTGAAAACGCCAAGCATTTTTACTTTGCTTGGCGTTTTTAATTTGCAAAAATACGAATTCTTGAATGGTTCAAGACCGAACGAATAGCCATTACCAAAGGAAATCATGCACAAAAAAGCCTCCCATATAGTTCTTGGAAAATTAGGTTTCGTCGTTTCGTGCGCAGGTATTTTGTGTGGCAATGCCTTACAGGCTGCGGCACAAACTCGTGGCCCCTCGAAACAAGCCCCGAGTAAACAGTCGAGCAAAGCTTCAACCGGCAAAGCCACCGCGACCAAGACTTCCACACCGGCGCGGCCCAGCGCATGGACGGGCACGATTACCTACACCCGTTCGCAGTCGATGAGCGACAATAAAACCACTCCCCGCGTTTCGGGGAGAGGTGAAGACACGCGCGACTGGCAGATGAATTACAACTATCAGGCGCAGGTTGCCGTTCTTGAAGCTCCTGAGAAAAACGGCTCGAGTGTCGGCAAAGCCAATATCTCACACAAATTTTCATCTGTCGAGAAAAGCACCAGCACGGAAAAAAATTCGTGCGACCGCGGCAAAACCTGGCGCGACATGAAAGGCGAATTCTCTTCAAAAACCGAAACCAGCGGCAACGCCAGCCAACAGAACGCGAACGTCAGCGTCGGCGTCAACTCCGATGGAACTTACACCGTGAGCGTCGCCTTGCCGTCCATCAAAGGCACAACAACCGGTTCACAAACCTCGAGCTTTAGCGGGCAATGCACGACCAAAGAAGGCCAAAACTTGAGCATGTCGGCGACCGAAACCACCATTGATGGCAACTCGCTGACCAGCGACGGAACACATCGCGTCAAACCATCCGAAGCGAATCGCCTGAGCGGAAGTTATTCCAAAACCTGGCAAAACGTCACAGAAACCATTACCTGGAACTTGCAGAAAAATGGCGGCCCGCTCCGTTTATTCGATTTGAAGTTCGAGGATATGAAATTTCCGAACTGGATGGAATGGAAGGACATCTCCGAGCAAACCGGCACCATCGACGGCAATCTGGTTAAAATCACGGCCACTGTCGTCAACGTTGGGGGCGATACCAAATCCGGCGTGGTGAAGCTCAAGGAAACCTACAAGGGCGATAAGTGGGACGGCGCGCGGCCCGACGGCTTACTTCAAGGCGGCGAACTTTCTGTGAGCCTCGATCCCGGCGAGCAGCGCGAAGTGGAGTTGGTGTGGGATTCGAGCGGCTATGCCTGGTTTGATGACGGCCGCCCGCGCCTCTTACAGCGCATCAAAGCCGAGTTGGAAGAAAATGGCAAGAAAACGGATGAAAAGACTAAAAATCTCAAAGTCGCGCCCAAACCTCTCGTCCTGGTTCATGGGTTATGGAGCAACTGGAAAGCCTGGGAAACCTGGCAAAATATCCTGACCACCTCCCACTCCTACGACTGGAAGGCGTTTCCCGTCGGCGAAAAGCCGGAAAAGGGCCTGATGAACACCGGTGGCGAGTTTCTTTCGACCGGCCCGACCAATACGATTTTTGAAAACTCACAAGAGCTTGGAAAATATATCAAATACGCCCAGGAAGACCGCAATGCATGGCATGTCGATCTCGTCGCCCACTCCATGGGCGGGCTGATTTCACGGCATTACATCCATCAGTTCATGCCCGCACAGTCGCCCGATGGCCGTCCGCAAGTCGCGCATCTCATTCAACTTGGAACGCCTAACATGGGTAGTCCCTGCGGTGACGTAATGAGCGCGACTTTTGAATTCCTGGGTAAAACCGTCGAAGCCGTGCGCCAACTGCGTCAGGATGTCGCAGCGCAGTTCAATAAGATCAATATCAATCGCAAAGGTGTGAAATTCTCGGTGCTGGCGGGGAATCCGCTGCCGACGATGTGTAAAGAGGTCGTGTGGAACGATGGCTGCGTGTCGGTGCCCTCGGCTCACTGGGAGATTAAGGATAGGGCGGTATCGCCGCGTATTCACACCGATTTGACCGGCACGGCCGATTTCTCTTCGTTCGTCAAACCACGTCTGGCCATCGGCCCCAAAGGCAACCACAACCCTGAAGCGCCGGAACTGCCGACTTATCCGAATCAGGCCAAGGCTAACCCGGATTCTGGCGGCAAGGCCACTTTCCAATTTATCAGCGCGACGAAGGAACCACAGGCTGTATCAAAAGATCCCTATAAGCCTGATTTCGCCAAAGCCGTCACGCTGACGCCCAAACAAACTGTCGAAGTTGAAATTCCGGTCGAAGCCGCCAACAATTTCGGACTGACTTTTATGGCCGACCCGTTGGTTTCTGCTACTCTCTTCGATGAAAAAGGCACTCTCGTCGGGGAAAGTTTGGCGAAAACACCTGCTGCCTATGCGTGGTTTCGCTCCATATTCTTCGACAAACCCACGGTTGCCGGTAAATGGAAACTGAAACTCGAAAACACTTCTGAACGTGAATTGGAAGCGATTCTTTCGACGTGGAAAAACGCCGGAAGGTAATGAGAAGAAAGGAAACAGAATACGGGAAACAAACAAATAACCGGGCGTCGATGTTGACGCCCGGTTATTTGTTTGTGTCTTCTGTGTTTAATACCAATCCCGGATATTAAGTTCCTATTTCGTATAAGAGAGACCATCTCCTCTTCAGTCCGTCATCCTCGCGAACGCGGGGATCCAGAAGGTGGGGTTTTCCAGGCACGGCGGGTTGAAAATAAGCATAAATCCCATCAGATAAACAAAAAGCTGT